>OGMN01000235.1_pt1 | contig 69187 bp, 74 predicted proteins | sample 1573211 | NCBI WGS metagenome assembly OGMN01 (sample SAMEA2581876, study PRJEB24529) | metagenome | biome: Human gut stool | place: China | collected 2011
AAGAACGTAATGCAAAGTAAAAATACTTCGATAGAATTATATAAAATAATTTTGAGCACCTACTTACTTGCTTAGTTTATGAAATTACGCTTAAACTCACTTTTGTGTATATACCTCATCCACATGATTGATATATTTCGCCAGGGTTGCAGCATTTCATGCAGGTATATATATATACCAAAAGGTTTTTGATTTACTGCTTTTGCTCCGATTCGCAACATCCATGTCGGTAAGATAAGCAAGCATAACCATATAAAAAGACAGAATATATCTGTATAAATATATTGCTGGGAATAATGGCTTGCATCAATATCATAAATAACCCTGAGTAGGATGTAAGCTATAGCTATAAATGTGCATAAGTATAGTGAGATTGTGGCAATGGAATCATGAACAGTATAGCGCTTTGTGATGCCTTTTAAATGCTTCTTTGTTTCAGATGCATACATGCGGGTTTCGTACAGATTGCGTTTAGTGGGCATCAATTCAGTAACGCAAGTATCTGAAGAGCATAGCATAGTTGTCCGCTCTGTCGTTGCATGGTAGCAGGCAAAGATTTTTTCTTCGCCAAAAGGCAACGTTAAACTGTCCGCAAATCCTTGTTGCTCAATAAACCAATTTTTGCGCACTGCATAATTTGCTGTTTCACAGTTTAAGACAAGTCCTTTTTCATAGGCAGCCAGATCCATGGCGAATTGACGTAATCGTTCAATTATTGCACATCTTGAAGTGGCCGTTCCATTGTGTTCATAATTATAATATGCCCGAATGAAATCAACCCCAGGTTGTAAGTTTTCTGCATAGTGTTGTAACCAACTTTTTGAATCAGGAATGGTGTCAGGATTCAAAATGATTACCCACTCACTAAACGAGGCTTTGATACCTAAGGTTATAGCTAACTTTCGAAGTTCTATATGCCGTGATGTTGCAGGCACATAGGTTTGTCTTAGGTTCTTATAGCTATTTGAAAATTGTTTTATAACAAGTGAGGTCTCATCTGAAGATTTTTCATCTACAACTATAACCTCAAAGTTTCCTTTATATTCTTGCTCCAAAAGTTTGGGTAGCAGCATTTTTAGTTGGTCTGCCTGGTCACGAGAGGGTATAACGATACTGACTTTGGGATAGATGGGCTGATCGTTCTTTTTTTGGTTATAAAGAGCTATGTGTGTAGCAACTTCTATTTCTTGTGCTTCATGTTGCCATTGTGCGTATTTATGCAGTAAACGATAATGGCGCCAACGTAATAAATAGGTGACAAGAATCAAGAGGCATGCCACAACAGGTATGCACATCAGGAAAAATGGATTATGTAAAGAGTAAAAGTTGAGCATAGGATACTGATTTTAGATATACCAATATTTAGAAACACATACCACCTATTAAAGAGGACTAGAATTATTGTATGTAGTCTTATAAAAAAAGAAAACAAATTATCCTCGACGAAATTCTGCACAAACAATGGCTGTTGCTACAGCTACGTTTAAACTTTCGCTTGTTAATCGGTCTTCAGGAAAGTTGGGTATGAGAAGTTTGTGTGTAACACACTGTGCTACAGCCGGGGAAATGCCATTTCCTTCGTTACCCATCACGATAATACCTGTTTTCGTAAGATTTTGTTGATATATGTTGCTTCCATCAAGAAATGTTCCGAAGACAGGAGTATTTAAGTCTAAACACTTAAGGAATTTGGGTAAGTCTACATAGTGTATATGTACACGGCCAATAGCACCCATTGTGGCTTGTATTACCTTGGGAGCATAAGCATCAGCCGTATCTAATGATGCAAAAATGTGCTCGATGCCAAACCAGTCAGCAATGCGAATTATTGTTCCCAAATTTCCTGGGTCCTGTATACCGTCCAATGCTAAGCAAAGATTATTCAGGGGTAGAGAAGCCATGGATTTATCAGCCTCAGCTTCACATGAAGGTATCTCAAAAATGGCAATGCCTCCTCGTGGCGAACGTAATAACGATAAGCGTTCAAGATCAGCTTGTTTAACAGTTTCGACCAATTTTGCTTTTCGCAGTAAGTTAGGATTGGCTGCTTGCAAAAAATCTTCTGTAGCATAAAGAGCTTTACAAGGTATCAAGGGTAGCAAGTCTGTGATAACCTTAGGCCCTTCGGCAACGAAACAATGTTGAGCATCACGATGCTTTTTGAGGTTGAGTGAGTGTATGTATTTTACGAGATTTTTCGTTATCATTATTCTTGTTGCATGAATTGTTTACGATATTGTTACAACAGAAAGTAAGGCAGGTAGGCCTGTCTGAAACCCGGAGATGCGTCGTTGAGTTTTACCACACGCTTTTGCGACTGAGCCATAATATAAGGTATTTGCTTAAAGTTTTTGAGCAGATAATTATGGAAACAAAAAAGCTGGAAGAAAGGATTAAACTCCTCTTCCAGCTTAAACTGTAGTAAGATAATGATAGCAGAAAAGCTATATTATGCTTCAGCAGGAGCTTCAGCCTCGCTAGCTTCAGCAGCTTGTGCTTCAGCTTCAGCCTTAGCAGCAGCCTCAGCCTCAGCTTTGGCAGCAGCTTCAGCAGCCTTCTTCTCAGCTACTTTTTCTGCGATTTTCTCATTTACCTTCTTTTCTGCTTCAAGGCGAGCTTCAGCTTCAGCCTTCTTTTCAGCAGCGTTTTTGTTGGCAGCAGCCGTGCACTTGGCTTCCTTCTCCTGCTTCCAAGCTTCGAATTTGCTCTTTGCAGCAGCTTCGTCGAAAGCACCCTTGCGAACACCACCGTTCAAGTGCTTCATAAGCATAACACCTTCGTTTGACAAGATGTTGCGAACGGTATCGGTAGGCTGAGCGCCGTTTTCTACCCAGTAAAGGGCACGTTCAAAATTCAAATCTACTGTGGCGGGATTGGTGTTGGGGTTGTAAGTACCAATCTTTTCAGTAAACTTACCATCACGTGGTGCTCTTACGTCAGCGATTACAATGCTGTAGAAAGCATAGCCTTTACGGCCATGACGCTGCAATCTGATTTTAGTTGCCATTTTTTATATTGTATTTATAGGTTTGAATTATGCCGTTATCTCGTAACAGCTCTGCAAAATTACTACTTTTTGTTTTTACAGCCAAATAGCTTTTGCTTTTTTTGATGATAATCAACGTATTTAGCTTTGTAGTAATAATTTTAGGGTTTGTTTGTTGGTAAGAATCAAGCCTTCATGCTAGACTTCGTCAAATAGATAATCAAAGCGATATAGGCTACCAATGATACTATTTGCGAAACGGGTGATGCAATATATTCGGCATTGGCAAAATTGAGTCCGCCGAATTGCATACCGGCACTTACAACTCCCATCAACGCACCACCAGCGATAAAACCGGAAGCGAGGAGTGTGCCTTTTTCATTTCTGCGTTGATTCAACTGTACGTCTGAAGAACGACTATTGATATACCAATTTACAAATCCGCCAACGATAAGGGGTAAGTTAAGTTGAAGAGGAATGAACATTCCCAACGCAAAAGCGAGCGCTGATACACCACAAAATGTCAGAACGATAGATATGACAGCTCCAATACCATAAAGCATCCATGGTGCACCTTGTCCACTCATCAGAGGTTCAATTACTGCAGCCATAGCGCGTGCCTGAGGAGCAGCCATAACATCAGAATTATCGGGAGTAAAGCCGTATGCTTTGTTAAGAATCATGATGACGCCGCCAACAGTAGCAGCAGAAACAAGAATACCGATAAACTTGAATGCTTCCTGTTTATGAGGAGTTGCTCCTAACCAGTAACCAATCTTCAAATCAGTAATGAATGCACCAGCTGACGATAATGCAGTACATACAACACCACCCATGATAAGGGCCGCCACCATACCACCGGTACCTTTCAGTCCGACAACTACCATAATGATAGATGAAAGAATCAACGTCATGAGTGTCATGCCACTTACAGGGTTTGAACCGACAATCGCTATGGCATTGGCTGCAACCGTAGTAAACAAGAAAGCAATTATAGCTACAATCAATATACCTACAATTGTGAACAGCAAATTACCCTCCATTACATCAAAATAGAAGAATAAGGTAGTAGCAACCAATGTCAACAAAGAACCAATGGCTATGATTTTCATAGAAATGTCACGTTGTGTGCGAGCCACTTGTTCGTCAACGTTTCCACCTTTGAAAATTTTTCCTACCAAGCTGAAAGCGCTTTTGATAACTCCCCAACTTTTGATTACACCAATGATACCAGCCATTGCAATACCGCCAATACCTATACTTTTAGCATAGCCGAATAATTGTTCGGGCGAGGCAATAGCTGCCGTAATCGCTGCGGTATCTTTGGTAGCCTCAACAACAATCATGTCAGGGAATATAAGTGCAATGCCAGGTACAATTAACCACCATACTGCTATTGAGCCAAAGCAGATTATTGCGGCATATTTTAAGCCCACAATGTAGCCCATACCCAAAAGTGCTGCACTGGTGTTTATGCTTAGTACGAGTTTGGCTTTATCGGCAACCATACTTCCGACCTCGCAGCAACGCGTAGTGAAATTTTCATTCCATGCACCAAATGCAGCAACCGCGAAGTCATAAAGACCACCAATAATGCCGGCAACCAGCAACGGTTTAGCTTGTGAACCGCTTCGTTCGCCAGAAATAAGAACTTGAGTTGAAGCGGTTGCTTCTGGAAATGGATACTTTCCGTGCATGTCTTTGACAAAATATTTGCGGAAAGGAATCAAAAACAAGATACCTAATACACCACCCAAAAGTGATGAGAAGAATACTTGCATAAAGTTTACCGTCAGTTCGGGATACTTGTTCTGGAGAATGTAAAGTGCCGGTAGTGTAAAAATAGCACCGGCTACAATCATACCCGAACAAGCACCAATGCTTTGGATAATGATGTTTTCACCTAAAGGATCTTTACGATGGGTAGCACCGCTTACACCTACTGCAATAATTGTGATAGGTATGGCCGCTTCAAATACCTGACCGACTTTCAATCCAAGATAAGCTGTAGCTGCTGAAAAAATTATAGCCATCAGAATACCCCAGGTAACCGACCAAGGTGTGACTTCACGGTAGGTCTGTGTCGGTTTCATCAAAGGTTCGTATTCCTCACCATCTTTCAGAGGTCTGAATGCGTTGTCTGGAAGGGATACTTCTTTTGTTACTTTTTCCATGAATTTTATGTGTTAACGCGATAGAAAATGTTATGCTATTTTACACAACATTTTCTATCGTCTAGTAATTATTAGGTCAAATCGCTGTTTACCAAATATCTACGCGATTTTTCTTCGAGATGTATAAAGGGTCCTTCTTTGTAATGTTGAAAGCTTTATACCACGCATCAATATGAGGTAAGGCACCATTTACACGCCACAAAGCGGGAGAGTGAGGGTCTACTTTAACTAATTGACGCAACATAGGTTCACGCATATTGTTAGCCCAAACCAAACCATAGCTTAAGAAAAAGCGTTGCTCGGGTGTAAATCCATCCTTCGTAGTTAAAGGATTTTCTTTCATTGCGTTTTGAAGTGCCTGATAAGCAATATTCAATCCGCCATGGTCAGCAATGTTTTCGCCTAAGGTAAGTTGACCATTCGCGTGGAGCCCAGGAAGTACTTCAATTTTATCAAAGAAGTCGCGCATTACTTGAGTACGCTTTTTGAAATTTTCAGCATCCTGCTTGCTCCACCAATTTCGGAGGTTACCGTTCTTGTCGAATTGTGATCCTTGGTCATCAAATCCATGCGTCATTTCGTGTCCGATAACAACACCGATGGCTCCGTAATTACAAGCATCGTCAGCTTCTGCATTAAAGAACGGCGGTTGCAGAATACCTGCCGGGAAACATATTTCGTTAGTTGTTGGATTGTAGTATGCGTTAATGGTCTGAGGAGTCATGAGCCATTCTGTACGGTCTGTACGTTTGTTGACGCGAGAATCGGTGATGTATTTGCTCATAAATTTCGATGCATTCATCATGTTCTCGTAATAGCTCAGCGAATCGACGATGTTAAGATTTGAGTAGTCCATCCATTTATCAGGATAACCAATCTTTACATAAAAGCTATTCAGTTTGTCGTGGGCTTGCTTCTTCGTTTCATCGCTCATCCATTCTTGCATGTCGATACGTTCGCCCAAAGCTTTTTGCAAGTTTTTAACCAACTGAATCATTCTTTGTTTAGATGATTCGGGGAAGTACTTTTCGACATACATACGTCCGACAGCCATACCTAAGGCACTCTGAACTGCACTTACTGCACGTTTCCAACGCGGGCGATCTTGTTCAGCACCGCTCATGGTGTGATTGTAAAAAGCAAAACTTTCCTTGCGGAAACGATCGCTCAACGCATTAGCTGCATCGTCAACAATTTTAAAGTAAAGATATGCTTTCAAATCATCAATAGGGGCCTCGTTCAGAAGCTTTTCTACCTCATGAATAGGTTCAGGTTGACCTACGCAAATATGTTCAAATGCAGGGATGCCATTGAGCAAGAACAAAGTACTCCAATCAATACCAGGATAGTTTGACAGAAGCTCGGCATAACTCATTTTGTGATAGTTGGCTTCTATATCACGAAGTTTTGTAGCACTGTATGAAACTGTAGCAATTTTAGTTTCAATATCCAGTACCGCCTGCATGTTCTTTTCGGCCTGTTCTGCATTTATGCCAGTCATGCTGAACAGATTTTTGACGTATTGCTTGTATGCAGTTCTTATTTTTGATGTGGATTCATCATTTTCCAGATAGTAGTCGCGTTCTCCCATCGACAAACCACCTTGGTAAACCTGCATCAAATTCCACTCAGCATCTTTAATGTCGGCATTGCAGCTGATGTCAAAGAAGTTGCTTATACCATTTGCATGCATTTTAGCCATGATATACTGAATGGCAACGCGAGAGTTTGCAGCCATCACTTCTGCAAGCATGGGTTTGATCGGAGCATAGTCCTCTTTATTCCGGCGAACGCTATCCATTGCCAGTTTGTAAAGAGAACCTATTTTTTGTTCAAGCGTTCCTTGCTTGTGATTCTTTGAAGCAATTTCCTCAATCAATTCACGAATCTGCTTGTTGTTATTATCAGACAAGGCATCGAATTGTGAATAGCGCGAGTACTCAGGAGTCAACGGATGAGCTTTTTGCCATCCCCCAGTTGCGTATTCATAGAAATCAGTTCCGGGTTTTGCCTTCAGGTTCATATTCCCTTTGTCAATGCCCAGCAGATTGTCTTGTTGTGCAAAAGCAGCAGTAGCAGCTAATGCCAACGTGGGTAATAATTGTTTGATGTTCATGATGTTTGAATTTTTATTTTCGGTGGATTTTGAGATTCGTAAGTAGCAAATCAACGTTAGAATCTACCGAGAATTATTTTAAGTGTTAGCTCTCAAGTTGTTCAAGTGCTTCTTCCCAAGCCAGTTCAGCTTCTGTAAGTTTCTGCTGAATGTCATTGTAAGCTTCAAACAAAGTAGCATCAGCAGCCCCTTCAGGGGTTGCAAGTTTGGCTTCGAGCTTTGTCTTTTCATTTTCAAGCTCCATAACCAACTGTTCGCACTGTTCCACTTTCTTTTCAGCCTTGCGTTTTAATTTAGCTTGTTCCTTTCGTTCCTCGTAGCTGAGTTTGCCATCTGAAGGTTGTGACGTAGTGGCTTTGGGGGGATATCCAGAGGGAGAACCAATTGTGTGGAGTTCATCTAAAGATTCCATTTCTTTTTTCTGTAAGAAATCGTAGATACCTCCAATATGTTCTCTAACCAACCCACCGCCAAATTCGTAAACTTTAGATACTAACCCATTTAAGAAATCACGGTCATGACTTACAACGATTACTGTTCCGTCGAATGCAAGGATAGCTTCTTTCAGCACATCCTTTGTACGCATGTCCAAATGGTTGGTCGGTTCATCCAGAATAAGGAAATTGACAGGTTCCAAAAGCAACTTTATCATAGCCAATCTGGATCGCTCACCTCCAGAAAGCACTTTAACTTTTTTATCAGATGCTTCTCCGCCAAACATAAAAGCGCCCAATATGTTGCGAATTTTCAAACGGATGTCACCCTTTGCCACACGGTCTATTGTGTCGAATACTGTGAGTTCTCCGTCAAGCATTTGCGCCTGATTCTGAGCATAATATCCAATTTCAACATTATGGCCTAGCTTAAGCGAACCTTTGTATGGAATTTCATTCATAATGCACTTTACCAAGGTCGATTTACCTTCACCATTTTTACCGACAAAAGCTACTTTCTCGCCGCGTTTTATGGTGAGATTTACGTCATGGAACACACAATGGCTGTCGTAATCCTTTCGTAAATCTTCGCAAATAACGGGGAAATCGCCTGAGCGCGAACAAGGAGGAAATTTTAGATGCAAGCTCGAGTTGTCTACTTCATCAACCTCGATAGGTACAATTTTTTCAAGTTGCTTTATTCGGCTTTGAACCTGAACGGCCTTAGTCGGTTTGTATCGGAATCGTTCAATAAAGTCCTCAATGTCAGCTATTTCTTTTTGTTGGTTGGCGTAAGCTCTCAACTGTTGTTCCCGACGTTCTGCACGTAGCTTTATGAATTCATCGTACGTTACTTTATAGTCTGTAATCTTACCGCAGGAAATTTCCAGCGTGCGATTAGTCACATTGATAATGAAGGCACGGTCGTGGCTAACAAGAACAACAGCTCCTGGAGAGCGGCTTAAGAACTGTTCAAGCCAACGGATGCTCTCGATATCCAAATGGTTGGTAGGTTCGTCAAGTAGTAGGACATCCGGTTGGCGAAGAAGCAATTTTGCCAACTCGATTCGCATACGCCATCCACCCGAAAACTCTTTTGTTGGTCGGTTAAAGTCATTACTCGTAAATCCCAAACCAAGTAGAGTTCTTTCCAATTCTGCGTGGTAATTCATGCCACCCATCATTTGGAAGCGTTCACTTTCGTATGTAAAGCGTTCAACCAGATTCATGTAGTCTGCGCTTTCATAGTCAGTTCGTTCCGCCAGTTGGTTGTTAAGTTTCTCAATGCGCTCTTGCATTTCGCTGATGTGTTCGAATGCTTTTTCTGCTTCCTCCATCACGGTATGCTCATCGCTCAGCACCATAACTTGCGGCAAGTAACCAATGCTGATGTCATTCTGTATTGCTACATTGCCACTTGTAGGCAACTGCTGTTTTGCCAGTATTTTTAAGAGCGTAGACTTTCCTGCTCCGTTCTTTCCGACAAGAGCAATGCGGTCTTTTTTATTTATAACAAACGACACGTCCGCAAAGAGCGGACGTGCGCTAAACTCAACAGAAAGATTTTCTACAGATATCATAAAAATACAATTCTCGAACGAGAAAAACTTTTGCATGCAACTGAATTGCATACAATGTAATGCTGATAATGCCAGCGGGGTGTCTGTTTCTAAACAGGTCGGAAAATGATCAACTCACACTTGTTAGTAACAGACATCCTACCGGCATTATTTAGTTAAATTAGTTTTCGTTCGAATTTTCTTTTTGAAAGAAATTTCACAAAAACTTTTTAGTAGCTTCGTGCAATAATTACGCGACAAGTAGCAGGTTTACCGCTCACCATGTCAACGCCCAGATTCTCTTGGCTGTAGCCATAAGGCACACAGCGGATTGTAGCTTGTGTTTCAGCCTTGATTTGAGCCTCTGTTTCTTCAGTGCCATCCCAGGGGCAAAGGAAGAAACCGCCATCCTTCACTCGTTCCTTGAACTCTTCATAGTTGTCGCAGGGGAAAATGTTGTCGTCCAGACGTTTTTTGGCCTTGTTGTAAATGTTCGTCTGAATTTCTTCAAGCAGATTCTTTACGTAATCCTCAATACCATCGAACGAAAGGGTTTCTTTCTCCAGCGTATCACGACGCATTAACTCGATAGTATTGTTTGCCAAATCACGTCCACCCATAACCAGACGTACAGGAACGCCCTTCAATTCGTAGTCGGCAAATTTGAAGCCCGGGCGCTTGTTATCAGCGTTATCGTATTTCACACGAATACCCATAGCCTTCAGGCGTTCGGTCAATCCACCTAATTTTTCATTGAAAGCGGCCAATTCAGTATCACCCTTATAAATAGGAACAATTACAACCTGAATAGGAGCCAAGTGCGGAGGAAGTACCAAGCCATTGTCATCAGAGTGAGTCATGATGAGTGCACCCATCAATCGTGTACTTACACCCCATGAGGTGGCCCATGCGTAATCCATCTTGTTTTCTTTGTCGACAAACTGCACATTGAAAGCCTTGCCAAAGTTTTGACCCAAGAAGTGGCTTGTACCACTTTGCAAAGCTTTACCATCCTGCATCATAGCCTCAATAGTGTAGGTGTCGAGCGCGCCGGCAAAGCGTTCAGTAGCGCTCTTTACACCGCGAACTACGGGAATTGCCATTACTTCCTTGGCAAAGTCTGCATAAACATCGAGCATTTGTTTGGCACGAGCTTCGGCTTCTTCGCGAGTGGCATGCGCCGTGTGACCCTCTTGCCACAAGAATTCTGACGTGCGGAGGAACAAACGCGTACGCATTTCCCAACGCATCACATTGCACCACTGGTTGCAGCACAAGGGCAGATCGCGCCATGAATGAATCCATTTGCGGTAAGTATTCCAAATAGTAGTTTCAGAAGTAGGACGGATAATCAATTCCTCCTCAAGCTTTGCTGCAGGGTCAACCACAACACCATCGCCGTCGGGGTTTGCTTTCAGGCGGTAGTGAGTAACTACAGCACATTCTTTAGCAAAACCTTCAACATGTTCAGCTTCCTTTGAAAGAAAACTTTTAGGAATGAGCATTGGGAAGTAAACGTTCTGCACGCCGGTTTCTTTAAAACGGGCATCGAGTGACTGTTGGATTTTTTCCCAAATAGCATAACCGTAAGGTTTGATTACCATACAGCCACGCACGTCTGCCTGTTCTGCCAAATCGGCTTTAACTACCAATTCATTATACCAGCGTGAGTAATCAACGCTACGCTTTGTAAGATCTTTGAGTTCTTTTGCCATTTTGATTTTGCGTATAGTTGCCACGGAGTAATCTAACAATTTTTAGTCATTTTACTGCTTAGTGGCATTTAATAATTTATTCTTGACCGCAAAAATACAAATAAAAGGGCAGAAAAAGATGCTAGTAATATGTCTTTTTGTATCTTTGCCCCAACTAATATCATCATTCAATCAAATTATTAACGTTATGACAAAGATGAAATTATCAGTTTGTGCTCTTAGCGTAGCTATGCTTCTGAGCAGTTGTGGTGGTATGACAAATACCGCCAAAGGTGGTCTGATTGGTGGTGCCGGTGGTGGTGCTTTAGGTGCTTTGGTTGGCCAATTCATTGGTAAAGGTAAAGGTGCCGCAATTGGTGCAGCTGTAGGTACTGCAGTTGGTGCTGGTGCTGGTATTCTGATTGGTAACAAAATGGATAAGGCTAAGAAAGCTGCAGAATCTGCTAATGCTGAGGCTGAAATCCTTACAGATAAAGATGGTACGCAGTATGTTCGTGCTACTTTCGACAGTGGTTTGTTGTTTAACACTGGTTCTGCAACTCTCAGCGCTCCTGCAAAGACGTCTATCAACAAATTTGTCAATGGACTCGTAGCTGAAGACAATACTTACAACATTGCTATTGCCGGATTTACCGACAATGCTGGTTGGAAAAATTGTACTGCTGAGCAGAGCAAAGCTAAGAACCTTGAGTTGTCGCAGCAACGTGCAAACTCTGTGAAGACCCAAATCGTAATGGCCGGTTATCCTTCTGCTCGCCTTGTAAGTGTTCAAGGTTATGGCGAAGATAATCCCGTTGCTGACAACTCTACGGCTGCCGGTAAGGCTGAAAACCGTCGTGTTGAGGTTTACATCATTCCTAGCAAGGAAATGATTGAGGCTGCTAATGCTGCTTCTAAGTAAGGTTGATTTTCTCTCATTATTCTGAGAAACTTCTTTATACCAAAGAGGGTTGAGTGTACACAATGATAGCTGTACACTTAACCCTCTTTTTTTAGATAGGGAAGCTGGTTGAAAAAAGCCTGGTAGAAATAGGTGCGATATTCGGTAATGAAGAAAAGTCATCAAGGCTATTCTGGTCTGTTATGAATTTAACAAACAACTTTTATGTTTGTATTTGCGATATAATAAAAGTGAAATTTCTAAGTTCCGTGTTTCTTGAATTTTCGAGTAAAAAGCACGTCAAGGATGCCCTGCTTATGTTGTTTTTAAAAGTGCTGATTCTCAATAGTTGCGCGATTGTACGAATTTATTCCAAGACTTTGCAAACTAGCTCGGAACTAATTCAAACTAGGTCGGAACTAAATTCAACTGGCTTGGAACTAATTTTCAGAATCGCGGAGTAATTTTAATCAACAAGCCCAAGTGTGCATAAAACAACCGATTTGTAGCAGCAAATATTAAACTGAGATTTAGATAAATTTTGCTTTTTCAAGGGAACTCGTTTAACATTTAGTCTTGCTTTAGTCGTGTTAAAAAGCGAATTCGAACAAATCAAAAGTGCGCTTTAATCTTTACTTTTCCGATTTACTTAAAGGTTGTAGCCTAAATATTAGGATAAACAGAAAAAGGCATTAAAAGCGCACTTTTGATACATACAAAGATTGCTTGTAGCAGTAGTGTTTAAACGATGGCATCAAATTGTATGGGAAGTAGGGTAGAAGCGTCGTCTACGATTCGCACCTTATCTTTTCCGCACATGAGTATTCTGAATGCTTGCTGAGTGCGGGTTTGTGCTTCGATGAGTGCTTGGCGACAAATTCCGCAAGGCGATATAGGGCATACCGTAAAATCACCGTCAGACCCCCGTGCAGCTATAGCTATTGCTTTGATTTTTTCGTTGGGGTATTCTGATTGCGCATAAAATAAGGCCGTACGTTCCGCACAGGTTCCGGCTCCAAAGGCCGCATTTTCTTGGTTGCTTCCTTGTATGATTAAGCCATTGGTTAGCAAAATGGCTGCTCCAACATGAAAGTTAGAGTAGGGTGCATAGCTTTTGTAGGTAGCCTCGCGAGCAGCGTTTGTCAATTCACTATCGGTGTTATATAATTCGTTATAGGTACATTCTTGATATTCGACGCTAATTTTTATTGTATTCATTGTCTAAATCGTTTATAGGGTTTGCATGATTGTGTCTGTTTCTTTATGCCAATTGTTGGCTTAGATGAAGCGAATATAAGAAAGATTGTGCAATACCACTCACGAAAGTAAGAGTGTAATTACTTTGCAAATAAATATACACTGATACACAATTAGTTACGAGCGTATTGGATTTTTGCAACAAATAAGATTGCAACGTTTTTACAACATTTCTGCTGCAAAATAACTTTCCATAATTCAGAAAAAGCCAAAAGAAGTGCCCCGGCACGAGGGCACGGAACACTTCAACGCAATACTGATTTGAGTTAATCAGCGTGTGCAAAGGTAGTGATATTATTTTGTTCTTCCAATCAAAACGAGAACAATTTATAATTCACTCCAATACCGATGTATGGCTGCATACCATTCTTGGGTGTAATGCCATACCCAACATTCAGACCAACTCCCCATCGCTTTGGTTTCAGTCGTATCGTATTGGTTATTGTTACGACATTATGTCTTGGATATACATATATGCTATCCAACGATGGTTTATAGCCACTCACCCATGCAGTATATGTACTGTCTGCATATTGCTTCTGTGTGATGGGTATCTCTACTGCAACACTATCAATGAAGATAGAGTGTACAGTGTCTCGTACTGTTGGCAGGCGTTCCGTCACATATCTTACCACAACACTATCTATGGGAGTGGGGTATAGATATGGAATGGTATCAATTACGGTAACCCGTGTTGTGTCGCTGCTTATGATAACTCTTTCTTGTGAATGTCTTTCGACAAGCAGCATGATATTGATCAATATGGAGACGATAAGCAAACAGACGAGCCCGTATGCCGTTACAACTTTCTTATCCATAATAGTCTTTGATGAATTCCACGATGGCGTTCACATGAACGGCTGTAACTTTGTCCTTGCCCTCATCACTCAACAAGAAGTCCACATCAGCCTTGTTGTCTTGGAACAGGTTCTCCGTCAGCACTGCGGCACAAGCCGTATCGCGGCAAATCGCCAGGTTCTGGCTCGTATAACGCTTACCTTCTGCCGGTACACAACGGTTTCCCTGCAAGCCCTGATAAATGGCCTCGTTCCAAAGCATCTCTGCCAATTCCTTGCTGCGCACCGAAGCATTCTGCCCCACGTGCGCCGAAAATCCGCGAGCCGAACTCCATACACTCCCGTTACCGGCGGCATTCACATGCACACTCACAAGCAGCACATTTTCTTTACCATGCTCTTTACACACGGCATTCACCCTCCTGCAGCGTTCTTTCAACGAAACGTCTGTCTTCTCGGGCACAAGGCGCTGCACATCGTAACCCTTGCAGCGCAAGCACTGCTCCACGCGCCGCGCTATCTCGCGCGTGTAAGCCCACTCCGCCAATCGTCCGTCTGGCGACTGCTTACCGGGGGTTTCCTCCCCATGTCCGTTGTCAATCAAAATCTTCATAATCCCAATCGTTTTTTTTCAGGTTCATCTAAACTTTCACTGACCGCTTCTCCCACGTCCGGGTACTTCTTACGCAGCAAATTGATCAAGAATCGTTTCACACTAAACTTGTTCGTCACACCATGCAGGCTGCACACATGGCCCACAATGCTGTCAATCTCCCACAAGCAACCAAGCCCTAACCCCACAGCGGCCGTAACCGTATGGTTCGTCACACCAAGCGGTTCAAAAATGGCGAGCCCAAGGATAGCACCAAGCAGCAAGTAAGTAAGGTAATCCACGGCCTTGTTACACGTCCTGCGACCTGCGCGCGAAAAACGAAACTCTTTGTGCTTGTTCAGCGCATCGCTCACACCAAACCAAAAGTCCGACACAATCAGCACCACAATCAGCACCAGCATCCACCGCAGGTCATACAGCACATCCAGTGCCTCGCTACCCATCGTAGCCCACCACAGCAACCCGGCTGTTCCTGTCTTTTCCATAACTCAACACGTCCTCCTTTCTTTTCTCTTTTTTTTAAAACAAATTATTCAACACCCATATCGGCCTCCGACTCATCTGCCGCCGCCGTCTTCACCACATTGCTCGCATGCAGCGTACCGCGAACATACACATCGCCGTTGCTGTACACCGACAGCTTATCGCCGCAAAAATGCACATCGCCCGTCACAATGTCAATACGTATCGGGCGCAGCGAGTTAAACGACGAACCATTCTTATTCGACAGCATCACATAAAAGTTCGCACCATCGTTTCTGAAAAACACCTTATAGCCGCCCATCGTATGCTCCAGCGCGTTCCAAGTATTGATTTTCAGCGTGTTCGTCATAGCGCGCGAACCGTCCGTCTTCAAGTAAGGCGAAAGGTCGGGCGTTGAATACTTCGGGCCCATTTCCACGCCGTTCAGCACAATGCTCCCGTCCGTACAAAAGTATATCGTCGAAGCATTCGCCGTGCTGCTCATGGCTGTCGACTTCGCCGTGCCTACATCTATACGGTAGTACTTACCTTCCAAATTCTTCCAAGGTTGTAACATAAATCCTCCTTCTTTTTTGATAAAAGTAGGTGCTCAAAATTCTTTTTACATTTGAACCAGCGGCACCCTATTTAGAACCGCAGTACCCCGTCATTATTCGGAGGTTTTGAAACCGCGGCGCCCTGTAAGGGCAATGGTATCTCAGCCCAGGGTAAAGTGAACGTAGTGAACGACACCCTGGGTCCCCCCCACGACTGGGTTTAAATGGTATCGCGCCCTGTAAGGGCAATACGTCGGCAACAGGGGCAACGCCCCGCCGACAATCAACCGCAAATCGGAATGCAGCCTGACTTCGCCGTAGGCAACAACTGAAATTTTGAACACCGACTTAAAAACCAGCCCCATGCACAAAACAATGGCCCTGCGCATGGGGCTGACAAATTGTTTATAAACTATGCCAGTTTCAAAAGGGCTTCAAGCTCTTTAAGGCGTCCATCCAAAAACATTGAGTCTTCGTCTGCGAGACTACGCCAGGGTGTCCAGCTTTTTAACGGGAAACTGTTGCCTTCTGGCATTCCGGTCGATTTATATTTCAACTCAGTAAAGTACGAGACTATTAATATATCAGGTCGTGAAAGATATTTTGCCGGAGTGTGAACAGATGGCACCAGCATAACAGACGATGTATCGCTGTAATGACGGCTAAACACCGTAATGGCATTGTGATTATGATTAACAATCAAACCTGCGGTCGAACCATCAAACGTTCTGTCCGGATTGTAGGTATAATGCGTGTGAAACTCCTGCGTTAACACGTGGCCAGCATCGTCTGAAAATTGGAACAACACACCAACAGGCTTTAAATTTGAGTCAACCACCTGCATACAAGCGCGCGTAGGGTCTGACTTCAGTCCCAAAATGGTTTCTTTGTCCAAATTCGCAACCAGGATTTTCTGCATCTTGGCAGCACCAACCTTACCATCGACTTCACCCTTCGTATACACATCAGCCGAGTTCGCCTTCGTGCCCAGCTTAGTATCGGTCTCACCCTTCGTATAGTATCCGGCAAACTTACCCTCAGCCGCTGTCACGCGCGTAGTCAGGCTCGAAATATTGCTCGCATTCGTAGTAGCTTTCGTTTCAACCGCTCCCACGCGTGTAGTCAGGCTGCTGATGTTCGAAGTATTGGTGGTAACCTTAGCCTCGAAAGCCTTTCCGGCAAACTGACCATTCGCCCAGGTCTTCATCTCCTGAGTATGTCCGGCCATGTCAACCGTGCCACCAAGCGCATCCCAGTTTGCGGCATCAGCAGCACTCTTGTCGGCCAAAGCCACCACATTCGTACCGGCAGGATACTTCTTGCCACCAAGTGTAAACTCTGCCGTCACGTTCCACACATCACCGCACTTCACATTCGTCAGTGCCGTAACCTCAGCAATCGTAGCCTTCGTACCTTTCACACGATACACCGATGCCACCGCCGCATTCACCTTTGCCGTAATAGCACTGTCGGCCTGTGCCTTGGTGTACACGTCTGACGAGTTGGCTTTCTTGCCCAATTCGGTGTTCACGTAGGTCTTGTCAGCCTTGGCATTGATGAGCAATGACGACGATGTTTTATGCTCGTTGAAATCAGAAGTGTTCACTTTCTGACCCAGTGCCAATTGAACATTCTGAACGTCCGCTGCATCGGCCTTCTTCTTCAGTTCCGTATCCACATAGCTCTTGTCAGCCTTTGCCGCAATCGCACTCGTATTCGAAGTCTTAAACGAATCAAAGTCCGACTTCGCCACCTTCTTCCCAAGTTCGGTAGTCACCTCAGCATTGATAGCCTGCTGGTTCTTGTTCTTGCTAACGTCCAAAATCTGATGTGCCTCGGCAAAAATGCCATCTGCCGTAGTCGATTTGGCACGCGCTGAATAACTGATATAAGTTACTTCTGCCATTTTCCTATTTCTTTCTTTTAAAATTAAACCTCTGACTATTCTCTCTACTCACTACTTAAAAGTCACCGAATGCTTGCAAATACCCTGTGCCGTGGCAAAGCGAAGCTGCGTGTAGGTTACACCGCCAATCGTTACATTCGTCAACTTCTTGAAAGGTACAGGCAACGGACCTTCCTGACCGCTTGGATTATCACCTTGCATCGAAGAGGGAAGGGTCACACCATTCGGCACAAGAATGTAACCATAGCACTGCGGTGACGAAAAGTCAAATTCGTAAGTACCCGAGGCATTCGCTTTGGGGCTGGCCGACTTGAATATCGATGAGAGCGAAAAATCCGTATCCAACGATTCACCAGGAGTCACACCATACCAAATCTTATGGTAAGCTGGAATCTTCACAGATTTCATGAAAATCACGCCCTTAACTCTCACAGTTACCGAAATGGTTTGCTCTACGTTCTTGCCATCCGTACTCCCTGCATAACTGTGATGAGCGCCACCTGCACTCATGGGAATGTTTGTGCCAAGCAACTGTCCGCCAACTGATGCTGTGGCCGTAGGAGCTACATCGGGCGCAACAGCCTCGCCATCGAATGTGCAATACACGCTAACCGAAACTCTCGCCGGAGCGGCAGCATCCTGCACCGTAGGCGAAACAACAAGTTTCACACCGATACGTGCTGAAAACTCCTCATCCATCTTCTTCTTAATAAAACTGGCCTCACTCTCGCTCAGTCCCACGCGCTGACCATTAAACGAAAGCTCGTGCCCCTTGCAAATAACCAGGCGGTTATCCTTAAGTGATTTTGCCTCTTCCAGGGTCTTGTTCGCGCTAAAACCTACGCGCGTGCCCCCGGCAACAGTAATTTCTGCCATAATTTTTTTGTTTTGTTTTTGGTTAATAATTGTTTGTATTTCCGGAAATGATCAAACAGTCAATAATTCACGTAGTTGCGCCAATTCATTCTCCAACACCTCCACCCGTCGGCGCAAATCGCTCGGGTCGGGCATCTCGCCACCGCCACCGCCCTGCACCAGCTCCAGCCGGTTACGCCCAGGGTCCCAGCAGTAAAGGGCCGAACCCATCAAGAACAACTTGTTTGCACGCACATGCCCCTCATCGTCCATGAACTGATACCGCGAAGGCCAGTTGTTACAGTACTTGTTCAGACCTACGATGCCACAGAATACTTTCTGTACTTCGTCATACACCACACCGTTCACATTCGTATACGATTCGTGCTGTATCTCCACGTTCTCTACAATACCGTCAAAGCGTGCCGTAGCACCATTCATAGCCAAGACGATGCGTTCGTTGTATGTGTTGATGCTACTTGCAGCTGACTGTGCATTGTTGGCTGCTTGTGTGGCTTTCTTTGCTGCTGCGTTAGCTACTGTTGCTGCATCGGTTGCAGGCTTGGAGAGCAAGGACAATGGGGCTGTAACAAGTTTCTCACCCTGCATGACAGGAAGTCCAGTTACGCCATCGAGGGAGGAGACGGTTTCAACCTCCGTAATGTCGCTGCTTTCGGCCTTGATTTCATCAAGTACCGCTTGCTTGATTTCTTTTTTTTCTTCTGCTGTCATATCCGTTATGATAATTTGTTAATGATTCTTGCAGTATATCTTGTAGGCCAGTTATTCAGCGTTTCCGTGCTGCTTGGATCATACACTAACAACACCTCCAATGTATCACCAGTGCCCATCTCGTATGTTTCATAATGCGCTCCATTCCAATGAACCATAACGGGCAAATCTTCTGTATTCCAAGGGTATTCGCCTTTGCTGTCTTTTTGGCTGTATCGTCCGCAAACATGGAAGTTTTTTGACCCTAAATCTGCGATGATTGTTACCCTCATACAGAAAGGGGTTGTGTTGCCAATTGCAAGACCATCTCTCACCTGTATTATATTAGGAAGCGCGATAATGGTCTTATCCTTGGTGGCTTTGACCAGAAAACGATTCGCTTTTTTCAATGTCATATAACCATTAAAGACAGAGTTTTCTGTGTCTAACTCTATTTTGTGGTACGAGAAGCCTTCAATCACGCCATTAAGCACCCCGGCACCCTTTCCTGCAAATGCGAAATTTCCACTTACTGAGTTTTCTATATCAAAGACGATTCCATACTTTGGATTTATACCAACGTCAAAGCCATATTCTTTCGCTGTATCTATTAGACGACATAGCATAGGCTGACCTAAATTGTTCCATGTTCCTATAATGGCTTGGCGGTCTGTATCGTTAAAGCCAATCATGGATTTGAACAGAAACAGGCCGTTATCTGTGTCAGCAACTTCAATCTGTCCGTTATCCTTATATGTCACGACAGCAGCACCTATATGCCCTTGTGATATATTAAATCCACCTATCGTTCCTTTGTCAGCATATATGCTGCCCCTAAAAGTTCCATTGATAGCCTCAATGCTACCATCTGGGCGAACTTTGAAATAGCCATTAGCCGTAACAAGTCCCTCCAACTTGATATTGTCTGCGGTCAATTTTATCACGGTCTTAACATTTCCGTCCGCATCTGTCTCTTCAACTCCAACACCGATAAGAGCAAGTTTGCCGTTTGCATCCTTGATGTATATTCCCGTACCCTCGGGTTGTATCATCAGCCCTGTTTCGCTAAGGGCTTTTTCGTCCTTATCAAATACCGCTGCCGATATTTTCACGAGTCTCTCACTCTGTTCAAAGAGCGTGCGGTATGTATGCGTAAGGCTCTCGATGCGGTCTGTACTGAGAACAAACATATACACGAACATTTCGCCCGTGAATGATAGTTTGAAGTCGCCCGTTGCATTCCAAAGTCCCGATATGGTAAGCTGTTGATATGTTGCCGTAGCATCCAATTCTTGGCTGTACGAGAGCGGTTCATAGTCGATGAAACCATCATTATTGATATTCTCAAAACCTATTGTTAGAACGCCTTTTTTCTTGACTTTATAGAAGAATGAAAGGTACACGGGGGTAGGCTCTTTCTTGCCATCCTCGTTAGTCTTGATTTCGGGCACAGCTCTGAGGTCTGCAAACTTTTGGCAGATGTATTTGTTCTTGATGCGTACAACAACACGACCATCATCAGTGGTAAGGCTTGCGCCATCGCCTTTCTTTGTAAGTACGTTGTCGTTAGCCCATATCCACTTGTTGCCCAGGAAGAAGAACGTTGTGGCGTTCTCTGCGGTCCAATGGTTCAATCCGTCACCGAATGTTGGATTATTCAGATATCCCTTTTCCTGCATGAAGTCTTGGCGCACCGCTTCAACCGAACTTGATATTTTACCTTCTACGATGTCAAACTTCGTTTTGATGTCTTCACCCGTTGTAAGCAGGAATGAACCACGCAAATACACGTTGTTAGCATACAGACCATTGCCGTGCGGTTGGTTGTTGAGTGGGAACCAATCATCAGTAATACCATCCAAATTGCCTAAACAAGCACGGAGAGCACCGTTAAAGTTTTTGGTTTTTACGCCATCAAGAACATCTATACGAGGTTCTCCATCTTCTGTTGCAGATATGCTGATAAGGTTCTGTCTCTTGGCGTTCTCGGTATTACCCATAAGAACAACCTCGTCACCCTCTTTGGGCTCTGTTGCCCACGTTTCAAACTCGCTTTTGGCTACTACAACATAGTCTGAGTAAGCACCGACTATCTCCACCCAATATGAGCGAATGTTCTCACCCTTGAATACTTGACACCGCATCAAATCGTGCGGTTGGAAATAGTTGTCGCCCTCAAAAAATATCTTATATGCCTCTCCCGTGTCCTCTACGGCTTTTATCTTGCCGTTGGCAGCCGAAACTACAATCTGACCACCAACCGCCCTTATACGGTCAATAATCAGTTCAAACACGGTCATAATCTGACGGACGGTCAGTTTGTCAATTTCAAGATTGGATAATCCGTTCCCGTCAATCCAAAGACGATAGCCTTCTCCATCGAAACCGCTTCTGTAATGTGCGCTGCTGATAAGTTTGCGGACAATCATTGTTAGCAGTTCTGCATTAGCATTTCCGTCAATCAAACCTCCTTGCTCTCCTTTGGTGTAGTTGCCGAGCTCAATACCATCATCAAAACTGATTTTCTTGGCTGCTCTGTTCGGAACATTACGTTGCAAGAACTCATATTGAGCCCTCTTGAAAGATGGAACATTGGTGTCGCTCGGTGCTGTAGTGTCATAACGCTTCACAACGTACACGGAATTTCCATATACGTTCACAAACTGCTTTGACTGATAAGTCAGAGCATCAACCTGCTCTTGCAGGGCTTCTCCACGGCTATATGCGCTGCTCTCGCCAATGGTATATGTGCAGTTAAACTTGTTGTCAAGTCTCTTTTCAAATCCTCGCACACGGGATAATCTGTAGCCGTTCTCTATGATGTTACTTCTCAGCGTAACGGCTTGTCCCATTTCAAGGTCTATCTCGTCAGTGGTGTTGTGGATCATCTTGCCAATACTGTTTGGCTTATATCCTGCACACCGCAAAGGGTTTGTCGGGCATGAATAAACAGACTTGTCCTTTGATGCTTCTGCAAGTTCTTCAATACCTTTGGTGTATAGCTCCTGCTCAGCCTTTGATACGAGATTGTTATATACATACTTCGTATCATAGCCATACAGAATGTAAGTATCACCGACTTCGGGCTTGAAAGTATCTGTTGGCAGGTCCACACCGTATGTGTCATTGCGGACAATCTCGAAGACTTGCGCACCTGCTTCTGTCTCTGTTAGCGCATCTGGGTTGAATGTAACGGCAAAGTCCATTCCTGCAAGTTTGCCCGTCTGAAACACTATGCGTAGTTCCTGGTCTGCAAGAATGTACTCCTTCTTGAATGTTGGCAGGGAAGAGTCAGTGAAGCGGAACGCATTCCAATCCTCGTAAGATACGGAACCATCCTCGTTTTCAATCTTGTCTGTGTATTTCTTTGTCGTTATCTTAGATATCGTGCCGATATTGCGTGGATAGACTTCTTCAAGAACGATTACACCCTCTACAACGTCCTCGTCTTTCATGTTCTCCCACGCATCAATGTATGGCGTTCCTGCCGGGAGCTTCAATCGTGTTTCCACAACGCCCTCGACAACGACTGTGCCATCATCATTCTTGCGATAGTTCTTGGGTAGGTTTCGGGTTGATCCGAACACATAAGCACGGGTTATGTATGTGGTATCTTGCCCGTCCTCTCTGTCAATGTCGCCTAACTCATCATGTTCAGAAAGCGAAATAGGACTTCCAAATTCACACTTTGATATATGGATAACTCTGTCAGTTATCCACCACTCGGTCTCCCATGTCTCTGCAATTTTAGAGAGTGCATCAATGATGTTGGTACTGTCAAACTCCACCAATTTCATTTCTGTTAAGCTCTCATCGACCTCAAATGTATATCTACCAAATCCTGCATCTTGAATGTTGCGCACAACGATATCCATGAAGTATTCGGGGCGTTGTGTCATTTTCCATTCCTTTTCAGAGCCGGATTGACGGTTGTAGAATAATATGCGGTCCTCCCAAAATGCCCAATCGGGAACAAATTTCTGCTCGTACAGATAGCCACCATCTGACTGCATTACGGGTGTGGCAACTTTCTTTATGCGGAATGTGCCGAAATCAGTCTTGATAGAGTCCTTCTTCTGAAAAGCAATAAGCGTATCACTCTCAAATGAGAGTAATACATATTCGTCCTCCATGAGCGTTTTGCTGTAAACGCTCTTGTCGGTTATCTCCACTTTGCAGCGGATGTTATTGTTTTTGTCTCTAACTTCCATCATAACTCAATATCGCTTGAATGTTCAATGGTTCTATTGGCAGGGTTCGGCTCGTTCAACTTCATAACGAACCGACCCAATCTGCCGTTATACTCTGAAAACTGACTGCAAGAAACATAGTTCAGATAGTATGTAGTCTTCATGTATGTGTCACCCTCCCAAACATAAAGCGTGAGGTCGATAGCACCTTTCTTCAATTCCTCACAGAACGAATGGTACTGCATGAGGAACTTTGCAAGCGTGTTAGCGTGAATGGCGAACACCAACTGCACATCACGCTCATCAACCTTTGGTACATTTCCGCTATCAGTAAGCACTTGCTTTCCATTGCTAAGAGCACTCTTGTTTGTTATGTACGATTTCAGCGGTGCCGGGGTCATAAGTGCCGTAACCGATGTTTCGGCAAGCACCATGCCCCAACGCTGTTTAGTGTCCCGTGAGGAGGAGTTGATGTATGCTCTTACGTTCCTCATATATTCCTCGTATTTTTCTCAATCTTGCCTAACCGTTGGTTCATTTCGTATAGCTCATGCGTGTTCTTGGAAATGGCTTCCAAATGGTCAATGGCTAAGAGTGATATGTTTCTAATTTCGTCTGTATTCTGTTTGATAATACTTGCAGACAAGTGGAGCGAACTCATAGACAACTGAATGTCCGAGAGTGTTTCACGTATGCTGCTTGTATCCATCTGTATGGCAGTGAAGCGACCGTTAAGTTCATCGATGCTGTCTTGTGATGCAGTGGCAAAGCCTTGTTTCGTACCGCCTTGTTGTGAACTCTCACCAGTACTCAACTTGTTCAAGAACTCTTTGTCGCTCTTCATTGCGTCATAGATTGCGTTCTTGTCCTTTTGCAGGTCTGCAATCTCTTCATCGCTCAGTTTCCCGTCATTCTCCATGTACTTTGCCCATTTCTCGTAGAGTTTCTTAATCATAGGGTCGTACTTGTTCGTCATAAGTGCTTCCGCTATGCTGTCAATGAGCATTTTGTTGAAGTTCTCCGTAAAGTCGGCAGCGGATATTTCCATGTCTGTAAGGCAACTTTTGAACTCGTCTCTCAGACTGTCGAATGAGAAGTTTGTCAGCTTCTCATAATAGGCTTGTTCAAGTTCTTCACGCTGCTTGGCATACTCGATGTATTCGTCCATGAATTTAGATGCGTCCTTGTGACCATCATTAGCATAGTCCTTGATTTTACCATACAAGTCGGGTGCATCAGTAGCTATCTTACGCATTTGTTCGCTTGTCAAGTTCCAAAAGTCACCTGCGCTATATACTGCTTTGCCAACTATCTTGCTGATACGGCTCCATTCTGCACGGCTCATAGCATCATTTATCTTCGTGTTAGATGAATGCTTGCCACCAATGCCTAAGAAGCCGTTGCTGTATGCTGCACCGCTTCTTCTCATTTCTTCTTGTGTGTTGGATTCTGACTCCGCAAGCAGTTTCTTCTGTGCCTCATACAGATCCGCTGCGTCCGTCATTGCTGCATCGTCCAACTTGTCAGTAAGGTTCTCGATGGCTATTTTCAGTGCTTCATTGGTTGCAGTCAGCAACTCGATATCCTTTTCAAGGTTCTTGTCGCTTTCTCCACTTCCAAACCAGGAAGAAAACCCTCCCCATGTCAGCGCATCAAAGATTTTGCCTATACCGCTAAGAATGCTCTCTCCAATGGTTCTGAATAGGTCGCCCGAGAAAATGTCGTCTATGATACCGCTAACAGCGTTAAACACTGCATCAAGAATACCACTGATAACAACACTGATACCATCTTTGAACATATCAATGATTGATAGTATCTCACCAACTATAGGAACTTTCTCCAAAGAGTCTGCAAGTTTACCGAACACTTCTCCGAGTTTGCCACCTCTGTCTTTTGCTCCCTTTCCGAATTGAATAAGACCCTCATACGCTCCGCTGAGACTTCCCGACGAGAGCTTTTGCAGTCCATTTACAACATTAGCCATGCTCGTTTTGAGCGTTGTTGCAGTGTTGGTAACAGTTTGCTGTACTTCCGTTGCCAATCCCTGCATGGTTTCAACATTACTTGCTGCTGCATCAGCATCAAGTTGCGCTGCTGCTACTGCATCTTTGGCTGCGTCCTGCTGTTCCTCTGTTCCGTTCTGTAAGGCTTCTGTATAATCTTCTTGCGCTTGCTTCAATATGGCATACTTTGCAGCGTATTCGTCCTGCGCACCTTTCAACTTGCGCATGGCGTTCTGATAGTTGGTTATCTCTGTGCCTAACTTCTTAAAGCTGACCTTATCCGCACCGCCCAACGATTGTTCCATCTTTTGGATGGCTTCGATAAGTGCCTTTTGGCTTGACTGGTCGCTATTTTTGAACTCGTCAGTCTGTATGTATTTCTTTGCATCTTCAAGTGCCGGGGTAATAACCTCCTTGAACATACCTCCAAACTCTCCAAATATGGTAGTCCAGTCAATATTGGCTTTGAGTTCTTGGGCTTCGATGCTTGATAACTTGCTATCTCGTTCTTTCTCCAGTGAACGCTTTTCGCCCTCTGTTTCCGCTTTCTTGATTTTCTGAGCATATTCTTCTGCTATTGCGAGTTTCTGTTGCTGATAAGAACCATAGTTTTTCAAGAAGTCGTTCATGCTCTCGAACTCCTCTTTCACCAAATCGATACGGGTACGTTTCTGTTGCTCCATCAACTGTTCGTTAAGAGTACCGAAGTGGTTCTTTATAGCATCAATCTCCGTTTGGTCGATGTCGGCTTCTGTGAAGTTCTTTTTCACATAGTCCTTATTCTTGGCTTGCTTGACATTCTCCACAGCGTCAAAGTATTGCTTCTGTCGCTGTATCTCAGCCTTGATGGCATAGTCCTGCTGCTTTTGCAGTGCGTCCTGCTCTTTCTTCTGGTCGAGGGCTAACTGTCTGCGCTTCTTGGCTGCTGCATCGGCTTCAAACTGAATTGAGTTTTGCTCTTGCTCCAATTCGTAGTCTCTCTGTGCTTGCTCTCTTGCTTTTTTGTTTTCGTCAATGAGTTTCTGTACTTCAAGATTAGCCTTTTGGACTTTTGCAGCACGTTCGGCAGCAGTTTCGGTTTTACCACTCTTGGTGTTTTTTTTACCACCTTTCCCCTCAGCTTCGTTAAATTTCTTCTGTTGCGCTGTCAAACGCTTCTGCAAAGAGAGCAACCGCTTTTCGTCATCAGAACCACTCACGGCAGTTTGAAGTGATGCGTTTATCTCTTTGAGCAAATCAGCCGTGCCTTTTCTCGTTTTCATGGCAGACACCATACGCTTCTCCAGTTCGTTCTGCGCTTGCGCTATACCCGAGTTGACAGTAGGAGTAAAACTGCTCGTGTTGAAACCGAGTGTTGTCTTGTTGCTTCCAAATCCGAGGCCACCTTCCAAATTGAGTTTAGGCATTTGATAGTTCAGGCCTAATACGCCATTACCAGATGCTGATATTTGCCCATTCAGATAGAGCATGTTATTGATAAGCGTGTTTGTCTGATTGATAGCGTTATCAATAGATGATGTCTGCACAAGCGGTGTCGCTTTGATACCGCCTAACTGCACAAGGTTCTTCTTTGTCGTATCAATTTCTTCATCTGCCTTGTATGCAGAGTTGAAAAGTTCGTCAAAAGACATTGAAGTATAGTCCACGGCTTGCGCTTCCTCGTTGGCTGCATCGCTATTGTTTCGCAATGATGCTGCGAGGTTATCACGGGCTGCTGCAAGGTTCTCTGTGTCGTCCGCTGCTGCTCTGATGTAGTCGGAGAGATTGATGTCTGTAAGATACAATCCTTTCAGACCAATATCTTCAAGTGCGCTTGAAATCTTGGAAGTGAGTTCATATACGGCTTTCTGTCTGTCGCTATTGTCTATAAGACCGTCATACTCTGCACTTAGATTGCGTATGTTGCCAATCTCGGACTCAATCATGGCATTCACAATCTTTGATGCCTCGTCTGCCTTTTCTTGGAAGTCATTAGCATCCCAATCGTTAAAGAGACCAGTGTCTTCCCATTCTGCGTCCTTGAACGCATCTTGAATGGATTTGCGCATCTTCTCCATACGAGACTCTATGGCATCATCGTATGAAGAAATGAGGTTTGCATTCTTGCGTTCCTCTCCCTCTTCCTTGATAAGGCGAATGACTTCTTGTCGCTGCTCGTTTAGCTGCTTCAATTTGTCACGCTCATCGTCAATCTTGATACCATATTCTTCATAAATCTTGCAGAGTTCATCAATAGCGTCTTTGTGTACCTTGCTGTCTTTTCTTGTGTTGTTTATGACTGTAAACAGCGTATCAACGCTTCTTGTTACCTTGTCTATACTTTCACCGAATTTTTTAGATGCTTCCGATATTGTGTCCTCTGCGCTTTCAAATGCGTCGCTTGCAGTCATTACTGCTCCGGCAACGAGAGTAAGTCCCATAAGGATTATACCTACGGGGTTTGTCGCCCATGCGGCTTTGAGAGCCTGCAATGCCTTTGTAAGACCATTTGTACAAAGCGTGAGAAGTGTCGTTGCTGCACCATTCGTCTTCTTGGCGATTGTGTCTCGCTTTGTTGTAAGGGTATTTACGTTCTGAGCTGCGGTAGCAGCCTTTGTCTTGGCTGCATTTTCCACTTTGGCTGCTGCGTCAAGTCTTTCTTGGGCAGCGTGCATTTTCGTTACAAGGATGTCTTTTTCTTTGTATAGGGTTTCTACTGTCTGATGCGCATAAAGCCCCTCCATCGCAAAAATCTCCGCTTCTTTGGCTTGTACCTCTGCTTGTGCCTTTTGGAAAGCAAGCTGTGCGCTCATTCGCTTTGTGGATGCTGCGCTTGCTTCCGCTTCGGTCTCAATGGCTATTGCTTTAGCGTTCTCAATCTTGGCTGCAAGCTCCATTCTTAGTGCCTGCACTTCTTGGGCACGGGCAGATGTCATTGTGCCTTTGGAAACAGCTGATTGAAGGTCTGCATCAATCTCTATTCCTTTCTCAGCGACAACAGCCTTTAATTGGGTAATCTCATAGCTATATGCTGCATTCGTGTATGCGGTTAGTGCCATGAGCGAAGCCTTGTACACACCATAAGTGGCAACGAGAGTTCCGAGAGCTTCTGCTACGGTCTCATAGTTCTCAACGAGTGTTGATGTTGCAGACAATGCGCTATTGATTACACCCTCGCTATTCTGCCCAATCTCATTGAACATCATATCGAAAGCGTCCTCAATGTTGGAAATCTGTCCCGATATGGTTTGGCTCTGCTTCTCCATAAGACCACCGAACATACCGCCCTCATTGGTAAGGTCTTCAATGACTTTCTGAATTTGTGGGAAGCCAACCTTACCTTCCTCGACAAGGTCTTTCACCTTGTTCTCAGCAACTCCAAACTGCTTTGCAAGTTCTAAAATCAAAGGAATACCACGACCGACAAACTGATTGAAGTCTTGTGTGTACAGTCGTCCCTGCGTCATGGTTGTGCCGTACAGATACACCAAATCACCGAGTGGAATCGACAAGCCTGCTGCGATGTCTCCCAATCTGATAAGGGTCTCGTTTACCTTTTCGGCTTCAAGACCATAAGCAAGGAGTTGTTTTGCTCCTCCTGCAACCTCCTGCAATCCAAATGGGGTTGTGGCTGAGGTCTGTACCATCTGAGCCATGAGGGCTTCTGCTTTGGTCTTGGACTGCAACATCGTTTCCATAGCGACTTGCAGTTTTTGGAACTCGCCACGGACTTCTGCAACCTTTGTGGCAAAACTCTGCATAGACCATGCAGCACCGAGCGAAGCCACGGCTCCGCCAATGCTACTGATGGCATCGTCCATGCGTGCGCCATCGGCTTCTACATTGTCTGCAAGTTGCTCAAATGCTCGTTGCGAGTTTGATATCTGTTGTCTGAGCTTGGAATCGTCAAGTTCAAGACTGAAACCAATTCTGCCCTCGTCATTGTTCATGTTACAAACACTTCTTTTTCGTTATCACTAAAGTTGTCGGGATTGTTGGCATCCAACCTTTCGTCCCATTCGTCCTTTTCATCATCATAGAACGGTGTGGCTTTTGTGTAAAGCACGAGGTTCTCATGGCTGATGTCGTAAAGGACGTATTCGGGTGTTACGTTCAAGTTCTTAGCCCAACCGAGTATCAATCCCCAGACGCTGTCTCCACTTCCTTTGTCCGCTTTAGCAGATTTGCTGCGCTTAGGGAAGTGGTAAGCTCGAAAAAATCCATTACCTGCATATTGCCTATGCGCTTGATTACCACTTTGAGCAAAGTTGCAGGAGTAACCTCTTCCAGTATCTTGTCGGCAAGGTAATCAAGTTCTTCAACCTCTTTCGTGGTTATGATATCACTGCCTATGAAACGGAACTTGCGCCATGACCACCGCCTTGAATGCTCAACGTGAGCAACGGCAACCGTCCTGTGTTCCTTGATTCGTTTTGCCCCGAGAATGAGCGTAGCGACTATCTTGCCTATAACCGACAAATCCTTAGCGGTGCTAAGAACTTCATATAAGGCGTTCTCTGTGTCTTTTTTGACTACTGGCATAGTCGCAACAAGCTCCGATACGAGAATGAGCGTAGCGGGGCTTGGAGGGGCAATAGGATATTCTTTGCCCTCTATTGTAATGCTGTCGGATGCTCTTTCAAGAATGGCATCTGCAACTCTCTTTTCCAATGTTTCCATATGTGGTGATGTCTTTTGTAATTAGTAGGGAGCAGGATTCGAACCTGCACCTCACCATTGCTGATGCGCTCTGCCATTGAGCTATACCCATTGCGATATGAAAAGAGCCTTGTTTTAGCCTGCGGTCTTAGTGAAGATAGAGTACCAGTAGCCTGCATCGCCTTTGAGGATTTCAAAGTCAATGTCGGCATAGTTACCGTCCTCTTCGCTCCAGCCGGGCTTGTAGGTGATGCTCGTCTTGGGGGCTTTGATACCCTTTGCTCCTACGTTCTTAGGAGTAATCTTGAGCGACCAATCACCATCGACGATGTGGGTCTTGATTTTGAAGTCTCCCTTGTCGTTACCTTCTTCCGAAACGACTTCACCGAGTCCAAGCAGAGTGAGCAGTTCCTCGGTCGGCTCAATGACACGGGTAGTAGCCTTGTAGCCACCCTCCTGCGTTTCCTTTGCGACCGTTTCACCGCCCGTAGCCTTCATCTCAAGCGATTCTCCATCGGACGGCTCCAAAGACGAGGATTTGTCCTTAATCACACCGATGTCGGTAAGTGAGGTTGCCATTGCATCGCTATCACCAGTCTTGCCGATTTCAAACTTGCACTTGGACCACGCCATGATTTTCTTTGCCATAGTGGTAAAAATTAAAATGTTTTACGTCTGAATTTTAATATCACGTTGATGAAATACTGCTCAATGCCTTCAACTGGCCAGCTCTTGGGAGTACTTTCTTTCTCAAAGAGATATTCGGTATCTTCCAAAGAAGCAAGCACGTTGTTGGCAACTTCCTCCAGTTGGTCAATGCGTGTGATGTCGGGGACAAGTTCGCCATCCCCGTTTGGGGACTTTCTGTTGGGGACATAGATATGGATCTGAATATACCCCGACTGCTCTTGCCCGTCAAGTCCAGTCTTGAACATAACGACAATATCCTCGGTATTGGCATTCTTCGGTCGCATACCATCACGATATACCGAACCACGGATAACGGCTTTTAATTCGCTATCACGGATGATGCGGTACATGTCCTTTTCAATTTGCTTTTCTGTTTTCTCCATTACTTACACTTGAAACCTAATGAAGTGAGTATTTGCTTGACAAGAACGGGGGCTTTCAATTCAGCAGACGAAAGAACAATCTTCCCTTTCGCTTCCACATATTCGGCATAGTTCATGCCTGCGGTAACGACAAGCACAATGCCTTTCTTGCTCGATTTCTTGATACGGGATTGGAGATACTTCTGTCCCTCCGTAACTCCCTCGTCCCCGTTCTTGACTTTATCCACATGGTCTGATTGGATAACTTGTCCGTTCAGTAACACGGCATAACCGATAGAACTTCTAAGGTTACCCGACTGGTCAGTATAATCACCGCCATTGCGTGCTTCGGTGATACACTGCTCACCTACATAGCAAAGCACGTTTGCTATGACACGAAGTTTGGCTTTGGCTTCTGCCGTAAGTTTGTCCGTTATCACACGAACGGGTGTTGTCATTCTGCCGGGCATTACACAATGATTTTAACTCGTTCCATGACTGTAGGGATTGGCTTACCTTGCACAACATACTCTCCAAGCTCAACATCATTACGCATCAAGCGAACTCTATTGGTGTCAATGGGGACTTGTTCGTTCTCAACAAGCACTTCATACGAAGCCTGGTTGAACTTGCCGTCCTCATATCGTCCTTTTGAGTTGTTTGTTACGGTTTTGATAAAACACGAAATGGGTGAACTCCAACTGTCGGTGCCGTCTATAGGCTCTCCGTCTTCGTTGAAGCCACCCTCTGTATGCGTGAGATATTGCAGAAATCCGTTTGTTCTCATAATCTTACCATAAATCAGAACCGCTGTCAAGCGTGATTGTATCATCAACGAACTCAGAAGCATCAAGCCCTGCTTCGCCACACCAAAAGATGATGTTGTTCTTCACTGCTGCTGCATCGACTGATGTAGAGATGCCACTTTCAGACCTGCTTGTTTCCACCCAGCCTTTGACTATTACAATGGCTTCACGGATAATAGCAGGGTCTTTGGCGGTTGCTTCTGCGTCAGCGTCAATTCCTGCATTATGGAGAGCGAGTTTCAGAACATCGCTGTCCACATAGCAGGTATTGCAAATGAGCTTGCACTGAGCCCGTAATGCTTCTAAGTTTGTCATTGCCATTAATAATCGGTTTTAAGAGTGTAGATGTTCTCCATTTCCGTAATTACTGGCAGCGAGAGAGACTCAGCCTTTGTGAACTCGCCTTTGTTGGCACCCTTGGTTTCTCCAACGTGCCACTGCGACACACGGATACGACCGTAGTTAGAGTAAGCAACATCGTTCTCCGGGTTGAGTTCGTTGTCTGAGTAAGCGTTCTTGACCGTACCGAGTTTTCCCAATGGGACGAACACGATGTTCTTTGCGTTCCACGGAGTGAGGGTCTCAAAACGATTTCCACCCTTGTGTACACGCACCTGTCGCTTCATTTTCTCGAAGATAGGATAGCCGTTGCTCTCCATGTACTCGTTGATGTCTTTCAACTGCACAATCTTTGAGGACTTGTCAGTACCCCAAATCATCTGCTTCATCTTCTTTGAACGACACATGTACGAGATACGAGACGGAGCGCAAAGAATTTTGCCGAGGTTGGTACGGTCCTCTGCGAGGTCGAGTACTGCCTGGATGTCCTCCATGCAATCCACGGTCTCCAAATTGGCATCAATCCACTTGGTCGTGGACTTTGCGATGTTGGTTGTAGGCTGATTGAAGTTGATTTCGCCACGGACACCGCCCTCTGGGTTGTTGTTCTCGTCAAATGTGAATACACCGCAATTTGAGAGAGCACTGAGGAAGATAATATCCAACTTGGCTTCTACACCGTTCACTACCCACGTAACATCGCCCCACATGAGTTTGATGAGTTCCTTCTTCTTCTGCTCGTCCGAAATGGACTTGCTGTCGAGGAGTTGCAGGATCTTGCGATAGTCCTGCATGCTCATAGGACGGGTGATTGCGTGGTTCAGAACACGCTCCTTAATGGTGTCAAGCCCCTCTGAGCCAATGATTGGCTCTTTGGAGTGTTCACCGATGGTAGCAGCAGCGATCGTGATGTTGTACTTGCCAATGAGTTCCTCAAAGTCAAGTCCAATGGTCGGGGTGTCCCAATCCATAAACTGGCGGTAAATCACCTTGTCGAAAATCTCCTTGTTCAGCCTTGAAGCTGCATCAAAGCGAGCCTGCACGTTCCTTGTCAGTTCACCGTACAAGGAACTGAATAATACTGGTTTGGGCATTGTTCAATGATTTACTGTTTGATGAATAAAATGTTGTGATTGTTCTTCATGCAAGGGCTGCCATCAGCAAGCCAACTTGCAGGGAACGGGGTACAGATGTCTTTCAGTACCATTGCCGACCATGCCACATCGAATGTTCCGATGCCGACCTTTCGAGACTCGTAGTCTGCACCGAGAACCATGTTAGGGGCATAAGCAGGAGAGTAGGTAGAGCCTTCACTATCTTCGACTGCTTCTTGGATGAAATCATCCTTGGCAAGTCCGGTGATGGCTGCTGACAACTCGATTACGTCATAGTCCGAGTTGGTACGGTCCACGCTCTTCACGGTTACTGCTGCATCGGTCTTGCCGACTTTCATAACCGTATCACCTGCGAATAAGTTGTTACGCTTGCTCACGCGCGGTTTTGAGGTTGTACCGCCATCCAACACCTTACCGACCTTGACAATGGCTGCTGACATAGTATCGAAATCCACAGCGACAAATGCGCCACGTTGTACTACCTCACCGACCGGGATGTTCTGAGACGGCTGAAAGCCACCGGGGAGCATACGCACCTCTTGTCTCCAAAAGACATCCATATTGCCGGGGATAGTCTCTCTTTCAAGCTTGATTGCCATAATCTGAAATTGTTGAAGTGAATGTTATTACAGCGATTTCGCCCACGCTTCGGCGTCATCCTTAGCTGCTTGTTTGGATGATGAGGTGATGTCCGCTGTATCGGCAGGCATCAGTTTTTCGGTAATAAGGTCCTGCTTGAACTCTGTCAGTTCCTTTTCCACATCCGCATCGTCTGCGATGCTGAAACGCTTCATAAGGAAAGACGGAATGCCGAGCCTTTTTGCCGTGGAGTTGATGAGTGCCGTTCTCTCTGCCTTTGACTTCTCCGACTTCAATGTGGCGTTCTCTGTTTCAAGGTCTGCCAATTTCTTGTCGGTAGCAGTCTTGTACTTCGTGAACCATTCGGGCTCATCTTCCCCGTTATTTTCCTCTCCCGGCTTATCTGCTGGTTTATCCGGGTTTGGTTTCTGCGCCTTGCGTGTCACTTCTGCTTGCATGAGCTTCGCATACGATGCCAACGAATCCGCACGTTTCTCGATGTCCTCTTCCGAGGTCTCATCGGTTATGCCCTCGCTACCCGTTTTGCACAGGTCCTCGATGGCTGTCTTTGACAATCCAAAGTCCTTACACTTGGCTTGTAAGACGGTTAAAAGTTTCTTGTTCATAAGCCTATGATAAATTACGTTAATTTAATATCGCCACAAATTTAGTGATATTTGTCGAGAAAACGCCTAACAAGCGCATTATATTTTTATTTTATTATTAGTTTATATAGAGAGACTTATGGGTTTTGGATAAAAATAATTATTGCTTTTATTAAAAACATGCCACTAAAAACTTGCATACATAAAATAAATGCCATACCTTTGCAGTATCAAATTCAGAAATAAACAAAACGCCTAACGAGCGCAGTTAAAATCAAAACAGATATGAAAGCGATAATTACAATATCCCTCGGACAGACACGCAAGGCAGGTGACGCTATTGAAGACTGCCACATGATTTGTGACCAACTTAGCCAAATGGCTTCTAACGAATGGGAAACAGAGTGGTACAATGAAGAGGACGAGAGCGAATGTGACGCTCACAACCAACTTATCTATGATATTCAAGACTTGTTCCGTAGAGCAGGAGTTAGCGAATATGATATTGATGAAGTAGAAGAATAACAATTAGATAAAAACGCAATACAGATATGAGTAATCACAATTTTCAAGTATTAGGATTTGAAGCCGACATTACGGTGGTAATCCCTAACGATGCAGAAGCATTTTTGCCTATCGTTATCAAGAATGGTAATCTCTATAACCCAGAGAATGGTTTCAAACCTATTGACCCGAAGCCAAAGCAGAAGTCTTTGTCTGCAGATCAGCAGGAACGTGCAATGGCTATCATCAACGATGCTGCTAAATGGTGGAAACCTCAGAGTGTTGCAGTTCCCGTTGCAGAACAACCTACTGAGCCTGCTGCACCGATACAGCCAACGACACCGCAAACGACCCTTGAAAGTCTTATCGCTAAGAGTGTTGCCGAGCTGTCTGTGAACAGTGTCATGGAGACTGCACAGCCTTTTATCGAGAAATATGTGGCTGATAACTTTGGCATTCTTCCTAAGACTATCGAAGTCAAGACAGAGACCGACACAAAGAAGGTCACAGGCTATACGCACCATGAGTTTGAGACCGTTCTTAAACTTGTTGCAGCAGACATCCCCGTATTTCTTACGGGACCTGCCGGTTGTGGTAAGAATGTTATCTGCAAGCAGATTTCAGAAGCACTTGGTAAGGATTTCTACTTCTCTAACGCTGTTACGCAGGAGTACAAAATTACGGGCTTTATTGATGCAAATGGCAAGTATCAAGAAACACAGTTCTACAAAGCGTTTACGCAGGGGGGGTGTTTTTATGTTGGACGAAATGGACGCTTCAACTCCCGAAGTGCTTGTGATACTCAATGCAGCAATCGCTAACCGCTACTTTGATTTCCCCGTAGGTCGTGTTGAAGCTCATCCCGATTTCAGAATTGTAGCAGCAGGAAACACATACGGAACGGGAGCCGACATTGAATATACGGGACGTTTCCAACTTGACGCATCGAGCCTTGACCGCTTTGCGATAATCGAAGTTTCGTATGACAATGATATCGAGTTAGCCATCGCAGGAGGTGACAAAGAAGTGATTGAGTTTATTCACGCTTTCCGCTCAGCTATCGCTGTTGCCGACATCAAGTTTACGGTGTCATACCGAGCCATTGAGCGATTTGTAAAGCTCAAAGGAATGTTCGACACACAAAAGGCTATCCAACTCGCAGTATTGCGTGGTATGGAAAAAGACGATGCAAAGATGGTGGCAAAGAACCTCCCAGAGATAAGCAATCAGTATATCTACGAATTCAAAAAGATGTTGAAGTAATGAGAAAAGGTTCTTTTGTAATAGAAACGTTCAATGGAGTAAACGAGTTCTTGAACGTGATAGGAAAGCGCAGTCCGAATGTGGTATTCAAGCACGCCAGTCTGTCAAGTGAAGAAAACGATGAATCGTTCACTATGACTAAGAACTATGCCGAAAGTGAGCAACTTATGGCTACTGGTTACAAAGATGGCCTGAATGACTTGAAGAAGAGCAAGGGTGTGAAGATTACCCACATAAGCAATATCCGCAAGAACATCCCCCAAATGGGGGTTATCGGATATGCTCCACACGTTCCGAATGCTATTGCAGGAATACCGCAAAGCATGATAGCACAAAGAAAGATTGAGCATCACGCAAAGGTTGTTACAATAGTATATGATTGTGGCGCACATTGTTCGGTTGATGCAGAGCGATTTGTAAAGGCTGGGCGTAATCTGCTTGATGTGGTGATGATGTTGGAGTTGCAGGGCTATCAGGTTCGGGTTGATATTCAAGAAGCATTCTGCACACACAAGGAGAAAGCGGTATGTCGCATCACGGTGAAGAACCACCGACAACCGATAAATCCACTCAAAATATCCTATCTGCTTTTGCACCCGTCCTTTTTTCGCAGACAAGGTTTTAAGTGGTTGGAGACCACTCCCGAACTGACAAACTGCACATTCGTGGCAGGATATGGCAGACCTCTTTACTTTCAAGTCGATTCTGACGGTGCTTCAACCGATGAAATCCGTGAGTATCTGAAAGAGCGTGGTTTGTTGGAAAGCGGAACATTCTTTACCAACTTCTACGAAGCAGAGAAGCATTCATCAGAAGAACTTGTTGAACTGATGGGTATCAAGAAGAAACAAGTTTAACCGGGAGTTACCTCCCACAATACGCAATAACAATGAGACAATCAGTATTAGCAGTAAAAGGCCTTGCCAACAGAGCAGGACAAGGCATCAGCATGAACCCCGAAAGAATGGGTGAACAGTTGCTCAACGAACTTGAATACGGACTTGACCGCTTCTTGGCTCAGATACCTGAGGAGTTGCAGAGCGTGTACGAGCAGCGTTACATCGCTAAATACAGCGAGTGGCTACAAGCAATGAGCAGAACATTCTCCGTGATGATTACTGGATCAAGCAAGTTCAACAACCGCCGACACAAGAAGATGAACGACTACGAGCATTCAGCCCGTGAGCGCTTTGAGACATGGAAAGAGAAAGTTCTGAAGCGTGTGAACCGACAACAGCGTTTGGTCGGTTGGGCTGAGGTTGAACGCTTGCAAAACAAACTTGACCAGCTTACCGAGTTGCAGGAGAAAATGAAAGCCGTGAACAAGATCGTCCGCAACAAGAAACTATCCGAGATTGAGCAGCATGAGGAACTGGAAGCCCTGGGGCTGTCAAAGCGTACTATCAACGAGGTTATGGCAGAACCGCAATACTCATTTCAGAAGAAAGGCTTCGCAACCTATCAACTATCCAACAACCTTGCCAAAATCAAGGCAACGGAGCAGGCGATTAAACGCCATACGGCAATGGCTACCACAGACGACAAAGAATTTACCTTTGACGGTGGAAAAGTTGCTGTATGCAACTCAGATGAGCGAATACGGATATATTTCGATGAAGTACCCGATGAAGAAACAAGAAAGATGCTCAAAAGCAATGCTTTCAAGTGGTCGCCAACAAACAAGGCATGGCAGAGACAACTCACTCCCAATGCGATGTACTCTCTGAAACACTTCGTGAAATTGCCTAACTTGGTGATTAACTGAAAATAATTCCGCAAAGGTGTGGCGAATGTGTAGTATTTGCCGTACCTTTGCATAACCAAACAAGGCATATAGCAGACATGGGAAGAAAGATATTACACGTTGAATTGAGAAACCCCATCGATGGTGAAAGACACTATTACTTTGGCTCGAAAGCAGCCATATTTCAGCGTTTCACTGCCGAGCAGGTGGGTATCACTTATTACTCGTTGAAGAACATAAGCATCACGAAAGAAGAGCCGTATGTGAACAGACAATGCACAATAAGGCAAGGAGAGTTGATAGCATCGGAAACAAAAACAAAGGAGGGGAAATTATGATAGGTGCAATGGTTGGTGATATTGTTGGCTCACGTTTTGAGTTCAACAACACGAGTGATCCAAACTTTACGTTGTTCACTGAACAATGCAGCTTCACAGATGATAGCATCTGCACGTTGGCAATCGGCTACGCTCTCGTGAACGGCATCAGTTATGAGGAAAGCATACGTTCTTGGTGCTCGATGTTTCAGCATCCTATGGGTGGATATGGCGGTAGTTTTGCCCGTTGGCTTGCTTCTGACCATCCGCAACCTTACAACAGCTATGGCAACGGCTCTGCAATGCGAGTGTCGCCCGTGGCTTGGTGGTTCGACACGTTGGAAGACGTGCAGCGTGAAGCAAAGAAGACGGCACTGCCTACACACAACCACCCAGAGGGTGTGAAAGGTGCTGTGGCTACTGCAACTGCTATATTCCTTGCACGGAAGCATGGAAAGTCGGCAATGCTCGCTGCCATGACTGAGTTCTATCCGCAATGGGTTGAGCCTTTGTATGGTCGCAACAAGTTTGACGAGACTTGTCAAGGCACCATGCCAGTAGTGTACGGTATCATAAATAAGGCAAACGGCTTTGAGGAGGCCATACGATACGCTATTGCCGTCGGTGGCGATAGCGACACCATAGGAGCAATCGTTGGTTCGATAGCGGAAGCGATATGGGGCATACCGAAAGTCATTTCAGATGTTGCACTTAGTTATCTCCCTGCAATAATGGAGAGTAATGTTGCCGAGTTTTACAAAACTTTAATTGAGAGACGAAATGGATAAATACGCAAACTACAAATACTACAAAGGCGAAAAAGACAATCCCTTTCAAGGTAAAGACTTTGGTAAGGCATTTTGGTGGAAACTGGAGTTGTACGCTTTTGAAGCCAATGACGAGAAAGAAAAGAATATGCTTTCAATGACTATGGTAAATTATCTGAAAGAACACCTATGGGAGGGCGATGGTCAGCATGATACCACAAAAGAAGAAATGCTGAAACGTGCCGATGAGTTATATAATCACGGCATTTGGTCTCGTGATTATATCGGTCTCAAACGATACACGTTTCAGCAAGCGGTTCAGTATAGCAAAAGCAACTAAACCATTTCTTCAAGTTCTACATAATAGCGTGAACCTACAAGTTTGGGAGGGACAAGTATCTTATACTTTGTCCCTCTTAGTGTCATTATCTCATATTCGGAACTATAGTCAGATATAGCGTGAATGTATGCTCCCGTCTTGTTATGGATTATCAAGATAGTGTCGCCATCAAATCCCTCTGCAACAGAATGTTTCATTGATGTTGAACATGAAGCATTATTTACCCATGGTTTGCCACTCTTAAATGCAGACATCATTTCCTTTCGCAACTCCGGACCTCCACCACTATCAAGACCACGGAATGTTATGCCATTATAGCGTACCATTCTGTCGAGTGTGTAGTTTGCTCCTTGCGACCACTCTTCAATGGTTTCGTATTGCTCTTTAATTTCGCTATATGTAAAACCGTCAAGTTTTTCTTTGAACCTTTTTCTCCAATACGGAGAGTCCTTCCTAAGGTTGTAGCAGTTGCTGAACGTTGAACCATTCGTGAAACGCTGCACTATAGAAATTTCCTCCTTTGTTATTCCTTTGAGCTTAGGCAAGTAAGCCTTAACCTTGTCGTCATGTCCTTTGTAAACACCTCCCAATTCTGCTCCCCAAATGTAATGCGGATTCTTTGCAGGTCTTGCGAGGTACTTTTCTGTTGATTCGCGCAAGGCTTCACGTTCCGTATCACTGAATATAGATGCTTGCTTGTCATAATACTTTTCGGACAAACTATATACATAGTCGTGATATCGTTCTATAAGCCAATCGTCAGCACCCGAACCATTCATAATGCCATCTATTATTTTTGTTTCATAATCTTTCAGTTTAGCCAATTCGTCCGCCGTAAACGGGTTACCACCAACATACAGACCATCTGCACTCTTTCCGTATCGTTTTGCAGCCCTTGCAGCAGCAGCCTTTTTCAAGGCCTCTCGCTTTAGCTTCATGTCTGTAACAATACTTTGTGCATTCGCCTTGTCTTTTGCGCTGATAGCACTCTCCAATTGGCTGATAAGGTCAAGATAAGGTTTGCTCTTGGTTTTGAATGTTTTGGCTTCCGAAAGCACGTTGCCAATATCCTGCCAATCGATAGCATCAAGGATTTCTGCGTGCTTTTTCTTGTACGCAGCCTGCGATACTTCCCATGTCTTGTACTTTGACTGAACATTGTGCATATTACCGCCCAAGAAGTCATCCCACTCAAATTTGAGTTTCTTTTCCTGCTGTTCAAGCGTAAGCGATGCCCAGCCATTTAGTTTTGTCTCCACCGCATCGAACACTTGATGGAGTTCAGCAGAAGTGAACTGCTGCTTCCATGTGTGAACGTCTGGTATGAGGGCAGACAAAGCCTTTTCGTCCTGCTTGATTGCAGACACCTGCTTTGCAATGGTACGGGCTTCTGTGTTCGCCAAAGAAACGTTCTTTGCATTGATGTACTCCTGCAACTTTGTGAGGTCGATTTCGGGGTAGTTCTGAGCCACGTTTGCGACATTGGTAGCCATCTTGATAATCTTTTGGTTCTTGATGGCCCGTTCAGCCCAACGCTTGCGTATCTCTTCACGTTCCTCCTCTGTCTTGATACGGATTTTCTTTTTCTTGTTGATGTAGTCTTGGTTGTCCTGCACCCAATACGGCATCGATGTTGCCGTCTCGACACGTTCCTTGTTCTTATCCCACCACTCATAAAAATCATCATTCGGCTTGCGCACCATATCTTTGCTTCGCTTCGGCTGCTCACCATTGAGAATGGCTTTTTGCATTTCGATAAACTCGTCTTGCTCTGCCAATATAGGCACCACGAAACAACGACACTGGGGATGCCACCCCTTGAATACAAAATCCTTGGGGTAAACTCCCTTTGTACTGGTGTCGTCATTGTTGGCTGCTGACAAGTTATCGCAAATGTCGTGTGCCGGGTGATTGTTGGAACGCTTTACACGATATCCAACAACGAAATCCATGCGTTCCCATCGGTCTTGCTCTGCACTGCGGTACGCCATATTGGTTTCAGTTCTCGTCAGTCGCATAGCGTTTTTGTATGAGCTTCGATATACACCTTGCCCAGGGTGATAATTGCGAGGATTGAAGTTCTCCCACGTTACGGCACCTGTCTGAGGGTCTATGACCTTGCGTTTCCACTTGCGCCCGTATATGGGCTTTGTGCCAATAAGCTCTCCAGTTTCTTCATCATAGACATTCTCTTCTCCAACCTTGACACGAAATCGTCTGAACATCATGTCTGGTTCTTGAAGATACTTGCGCACCTTTCTGCTTACAGTGGCAGCACTATCTCCTTGCCCGAGAGAGACCGTAAGAGCCACCTCCATTTCGGTTTTAAGGTTGCCGACATACTTCCACACGTTCTGCGATAGATTAAGCCCTCCATAGGCTGATTTGCGCTTGAAGAAACTATCCATTGCTTGTTGGTTGCGACTGAACCACCGAGCAAAATGATTGTCCTCATTCAGACCTTTGCCGAAAATCGATTCAATGAGCGCATCACATGAAAGGTTGGCGTACTCCCATTCGGAAGCCACGCCACCCTTGATTTCATTATACACGGCTGAATACAGCCCCCGTAAGATGCTATTTGCTTTTTCGGATAACTTTGTATTATCTCCGAAAGAAAACGCACCAGATGACCCCAAATCGCCATTAGCGGTCAATTTGAGCAACTCTTCCACTGCCGTTGCGTAATGCTGCCGTACTTTGTCGGCATATTGCTCCGTTCTTGCGAATAGCCCGGCTGCGTATTTGTCGTAATCGATTTTCTTCTTTTTAGCCATATTCAGTACTTTTTCTGAAACAGATTACAGCCATCACGAACCATGAACCTGCTTCGGTCTGTGTGATAAGGACAACGACACAATATCATGTTTCCGTCCAAAGCCTTGCTGTGCGGATCATACGAGTGCTTGCAGTCCTGGCAGTCGGGCTTTCTGCTTGGAATAATCTTCTTTGCCATTATTCAGCCCCTCCGAAAATGTCATCTTGGTTTTGGTTCTGTCCGAAGATGTCACGCTGCCTTTGCGCTGCCGTCTCTTTCTCTTTCTCCATGCGCTTCATCTCCAACTTATGGTCCTTGATAATTGGATTGAGTTCTACTGCGCCCTCGGTGGATATCATTTCTGCATCCTTGGCTTTGGCAATGTTGCTGATTACCTCTGCTATGTCCTTTCCGAATGGCTCTTGGAACTCGTGGGCAATGATGGTGTTCTCGCACTCTGATTTCAGAGCAATCTGCAGAACGTTGCCAATGATTGCAAGAATGAGATTGGCAGTACGGTCAAGCAGTTCATCGTGCATTTCCTTGTGTCGGTTAGCTTTGATGTTCGCGAGCAGCATCATCTGTTGTAGTGCCTTTCCTGAAACATTGGATAAGCCTTTCATGTTGTCGAAGTCGATGTTAGGCGTGAATGTCTTGGAAAGTATATGCTTCTGCAACCACTCGATTTCAGACTTCTTGCTTTCTGGTGCGCTGTCCCATGTCAGATAAGAAGCGTACTTGGAAACATCATCCACATTGTTGCCACGGATGCGCAATGTCTTGTTCTCGTCTCCTTTTTCGGGCATGTTCTTGATTATGTCCTCATGTATAAGAAACATAGGGTCTGAGAAGTAGTCGTTGGTGTCTGCGGTTCGTGAACCGATGTACTCCTCACGCTCAATTAGTGGCTCAACTCCCGACCATTCCTTTTCCTGCTGAAACAGAATAACTGGTATCTTGCCAACAAGGTTCTCTTCGGGGGTTACTTCCCACCCGGTCATAACACGCTTGCATCGGTATATCACTTCGGGAGTAAAGATGTCGAAGTGATATACTGTGCTTGTGCTGCCCTCTTTGACATAGTAGCCCCATGCGAACGACACAAGGTTCTCGTATATATCCCAACGGGCATAAATCTCGTCTCCCTTGCTTCGTGCCAATACTCGAATTTGCACATCGGGCTTACCCTCGTCATTGCGGAACACACGAAAAAGCATTGCAGACTGCGTTTCAGCCCCTGCAAGACGCTTGCACTGCCGTACCTTGCTGTCGAACCGTGTACGCTTGATAATGTCCTTAAACGCTTCAAAAGCCTTGTCTCCAGTGTCGCCTTGCAGCGTCCACTTGACTGGGCGACCATAGATAAACACAACCGATATTTCGTTGATGTACTGAGGATAGTTCAAAGGCAGTTTCCACCGCTTGATTACTCCCTTGCGCTGCCCCAACTTGTTGCGGACAATTTTGTCCTCACGCTTGTTGATGTCGTGCGAACGTGTATCATACTCCTTCATCGCTTCGGCTGTCATTTCTTCCCGTGATTGGAATAGCGACTTGACACGGGAAATGTCCTTTGCCTTGATGAGGTCGTCAAACTCTTGGTTTCTGCCGACCACTGCATTCAGATAGTTGGCGAACATTTGAAAATAACTCATAGTCTTTCTTTTTGATGTTGTTAAAACGGTATCAAGTCATCTACTTCCACATCGTCAGCAAGTTCTGCTTCTGCGTTGTCAGAGAAGTAGTTAATAGCATAACCGAGCAAGTCCACATATTCATCGTGAGCCTTGGCTGGGAAACCGCAAATCTCGTCTATAAACTCGTCATTCCACTCACCCTCTACGATATAGACACGCCCACACTCGACTTTCGGGGCTACGGCATGGAGACGCACGTCCTTTGGGTCTTTTGGTGTGGGTGTATATGTCACGTTAAGGTCAGTGGAAACTTCCAATTGTTGCACCACCGATTTGCCATTTGCCTTTGGCTCAACACGGAGCGTGCTCTGTCCGCTGTCGTAGTCATTGGCATAAAGGTAATCGGGTAAGAATTTCAGAAGGTCGGGAAATGACTTCCAAACTTTCTTGGCGCACACGACATAGATGTTGTTCTTGATTTTGCATGCTCCGATGATGCCCGATGGGTCATTGTCGGTCTTTTTCTTCTTTTCGTCATAGGCGGTATCAAGAAAGAAGTGCATGGTCTCACGAAAGCGCAAAGCTCTGAAATCGGTAAACGATATCTTTCTGAACCAATTCTCCTTGATGATGTTACCGCCATCCGCTGTAGGCGTCTGCATATACTGCCCGGCATAACCTCTGCTACCTAAGTCCGTCTTGGCTTCATTCAGAACGTTTCTGTTAAGTCTCCTTGCGTCCAAAAGTCCATCAACATAGTTTGCATGGAGTGAAGAAGGCTTCACATCGTCACAGTCTTCTGCAGGTAGGCAGATGTGTCTGATATTGTCGCCTTTCTTTTTCAATAAGTAACCCGTAACATCGTCTTCGTGTAATCGCTGCATGATGGTCACAACGGGCGTGTTGGCTTTGTCCACCTTACGGCTTGAAAGCGTCTTTGTGTGCTCGTTGGCTTGCACTCGCATTGACTCAGACTCTGCCTGCTTGGGGTTCACGGGGTCGTCATTGATGATAACGTGGGCATGGAAACCCGTAATGGTTGCGCCCGTAGAAGTGGCGTAACGATATCCCGTCTCCGTGTTTTCGTAGTTCTGTTTTCCCGATTTGTCCTTTCGGATTTGTATGTTCGGGAAAAGTATCTGAAACTTGTCAGATAGAATAATGTCCTTTGATTTGGTAGCGTGTTCAATGGAAAGACCACCAGAATAAGAGTTTGTGATTATTCGGATGGTCGGGTCTTGCGTCCACAACCACACGGGCCACATAATGGTTACGATGGTTGATTTGGTTGTGCCTGGTGGAATGTTCACGATAAGGTCATACGGCTTTGGCTCTCTGCGCACGATAGACACAGAGAGCTTCTGCAATTCCTCACACAAGAACGGAATGTGCCAATTAAAGACTGGTGTTTCCTTGATGATTACATCCCAAAATGTCTTCACAAAGAAAAAGAAGTCTTTACGGCACTGCTCCGCTACAACTTGTAGAGCGAGTTTCGTATAATCTAATCGTTGGATCATTCTTCTTTCTTGTTGATAATATCAAGTCCGATACCGAGCAACACTTCACGCTGCTCGTCTGTCAGCTTGGAAAGGTCTATTTCAGAACTCTTGATTAAATCCTTGCCATCCTTTCCCGTAATCTCGCTGCGCTCTGTATAGCCACGGTCTTTCATCTGCGTTTTTGCGTAGAAGATTATCATCGTGGTATCACCCTCTTTCATTTTCTTCAAGATAAGGCTTTCGGCAAAGTCCTTTTGAAGTTCCTTTACATCGTCTGCCTTTTCTTTGAAGTCGGGGTCTTCACGATAGTATCGGTAATATGTCATTCGTGATACGTTGCACGCACGACAAGCTGATGCCACGATGCCGCTGTTCTTGGAAAGCGCATCGAGAAGGTCTTCCTTTTCACGGGCGACCCTCTCGTCAATATTCTGTGTGTCACGTTCTGCCATGCTTTTTCTTTTTGTCTCTGTTTTGAACATCACGATACAAATCACCGACAAGGACACGATATGAACGCTTCTTCGGGTCTCCTGCAAGCAACATCTGATACATTTTCTGATAGGTCTTGACCGTTGTTGCTTCTGTGCATCGAGCGTAAACTTTTTTGGCTACTTCATAGCCGGGATAGTCGTACGGGTTTTGCGCTGCCTTTTTCATCGTGTCGATGAACATCTGCTTATAGTCCTTACCTTTCTCCAAATCAAACTTGTTGTCCTGCTTGGATGAGCGGAACATATCTGTGTCTTGGTAGAGCATAACAAGGTCTGCATTTGGTTCTCGTCTCAGTATTCGCTGATACAAGTCCGGGTAGAACTCCAAAACCTTAGGCAGACTCTTGATAGTGTCGATAGAGAAGAATTGCGATATACGGAGCTTGTTAAGTGCTACGCCTACTTTGTATAGGTAGATGTAGGTAATAGGAATTTGAAGCCCCGTACGCTGAATATAGAGCCAAATGTCTTGGTCTCGCCAATCGTATATCGGGTAGATGAATGTCGATTTTGTTATCGAAGAAATTGCACTTCTACGTTGCAGACTTTCCGCCATTCGCAATCCTACCATTTGCGGAATGTCTTTGAAGATTTTCTCTCCGAAGACTTGGTAGCTCATTCCCATTCTGAAAGAAGTGTGGTTGCGGATTGCAAACTTTGGCATAGGTCTAACCCATACACTTTCCTTTCCAGGCTCCCAACAAATAAAGCTCTCGTCATTGGCTAACTTGTTGCAGCAGTTGTAGTGCTTGATTGGCAAACAGAACCAATAGAACTTTGCACCGAGGGACATGAACTTGCTGCGCCATTCAAGAACGATTTTCTCAACATCGGGATAGATTGCTTCTTCATCGAAGAATGTAACCATGAGACGAGAGAACGATATGCCGTATTTCTGCATCGTCTTGATAACGATATCAGCCATACAGATACTGTCCTTTCCTCCAGAGAATGACATTGAGACCGTCTTGTTGTTATGAAACGCTTCAAGTACTCTGCGCTCTGCCGCTTCCACAACATTGCATTTTAAGTCTTTGATATACATAAGCGTTCCTCCTTATCCTCGTCTTAAAACTTGTGCATTGCTGAACTTTTTGTCTCCACGAGAAGTAACCAACTTCAAGAATGTTTCTCTGTCAATCTTGGATAGTCTGAAAATCTCCTCACGGCTCATTCCGAGCTTCTTAGAGATTTCGTCCACCTGCAAACCCTCATCGAGCAGCTTCTTTACGATATGCTCCATCGGTTCAAGCAAGTGTGTACCACGGGCGCGGTTGAATGTCACGGTGCCTGCCATATCGTCCGTTGCGTTCTCATGTGCAACAATGACCACAGGTATTTTGTTGCCGAGAAGCGTTTTCAACGGCTCTCGTCCGGACACCATCCAACGGTGGAAGCCGTCGATGATGGTGTAGTCCGGGCGAATGACGATAGGAAAGCAAAAACCGTTATTCAGAATACTCTCTGTAAGCAAATCAAGGTTCTTTTTCAAAACCTTGTTAGGGTTGTAGTCATTTGGCTTCACCAGATCACGATCGATGAATTGCAGATTTCGCAATGGTGCGAAAAGGTCTTTGTCTTTCTTAGCCATAGTCGTAGAAATTAGAGGATTATTTCTTTACCGCAATGAGGGCAAATCATAGTTCTTGCAGGCTGCATACCGCTCTCGATGTCGTTACGTTCCTCGTCCTGGTCGTCACGCTTCTCTTGTGGAATGTCATCAACCTGCTTTTCGTTGCTCTGAGGTTTCGGAGCAGGCTGCGAGAAGTCCACTCCCATGTTGTCTTTTACTGACTCGTTGATGATGGCATCGAGATAGTCAGTGCCAAAGCCGATGATGTCGAGTTCTCCAACCTCCTTGATGATTTCCTCAATCTTGGTGAAGTCCACATACGACATGGACTGAATTTTGTTGTCCTCAATAACGATTTTGAGTTTCTGCTTGTCTGTAAGACCACGCATGATGCGTACCTCACCCTCAGTCTTGCCGAGGTGCTGTAAGGCGAGAACCTTGCCGTGTCCGCAAAGGATTTTGAAGTCCTCATCAACGATGATGGGATAATACTGTCCGTAGGTCTCCATGCTCTTTGCCATTGCAGCAATCTGTTCCTGCGGATGAATGTTAGGGTTCTTCTCGTATGGAACGAGCTTTGCAAGTTCCACAATTTTGGTTTCGTGTTTAATTGCCATATGAATTACTCTTTAGTGTTGATAAACTCTTTTGCTGATGCAATGTAAGGTGCTGCATCACGCACCATTGATGGGTTGATGTCCCAAAGCTCTTGCCAACCATTTTGCGCTGTGCCTACCCATTGACGAGCTGGCCACACTCCCGTGCCGACAACAAAACCGTTCTTCCAATCGTATAGGGGGGGGACTTGCCTGTTAAGGAAGTAGTGTATCACCGCCATAACATCTTCGTGCTTCCAATGTGCGATAGGAGAGAAGCGGGTAACGCCTTTTGCGTCCATATAGATGTTCTGCTCCTTACCGCCAACATGATTACCGTCTTGAAGTCTGCGCCCCAAACAGATGATGTCAAGGTGCTGTTCTTTGAAGTATATGGCTTGTCCTCTGTGTTGGAGAATGTGGAACCATTGAGCAGCATACTTTGAGTTCACGGGGAACAGCATATCGGGATGATCTGCAACATACTTGATGTCGAGCTTCGGATTATCCACGATTGTTAGACCTTTCGGGGCATGAGCTTTGCACCAATCGACAAAACCGGGATATTCAATCTTTGAAGCAGTGCATAACACGCATTTGTTAATGCCTGCACGTTCACAGACAACTTGGAGGGCGAGACTATCCTTGCCACCGCTCCACGCATAAGCAACATTTTTTCCTGCTGTTTTTGCCTTGATGTCTGAAACGGCATCAGCAACCAATCTCTCCGCTTCTTCACGGGAAATCAGTTGCTCGATGTTATTCCACGCTTTGACAAAATCCTCATTCTTTGAGGACTGCTTCTTGCCTAAAACGTATTTTGCCATAATCAGTTGAATTGTAGGGCACAGCCTAACTGCATAGACTTCGTACCACCGTCATACTTCATCTGCAACCAATCATTAGGAGTAACCTTCCATCGGAAGTTAGCGATGAAGCCCGGCTTTGCTCTGCATGAGTAACCTGCATTGACGACAAATAGTTTATGGGCATAGCCACCAACAAACTGCAATCTGTCTCCGTCACAGAACTTTTTGCCGTTATACATGTTCTCCCATGTTCCATCCACCATAAAGCCGAGAGGGAGCTTGTATGTGGCTGATAGCGTATGTTTGTAAAGGTCTGCCTTTGTGTCGTAGATAGAGCGAGAGAGAACGTAGAACTTTTTAGCCACGTTGAAGTTGAGCCACACCTGCGGAACAAAGGCTTCCTTGTTGATGTTGTACTGCAACACGGGGGTGATACTGAAACGCTCTCCGATGTCCTGCTTGTAGCCAACGAAAGGAGCTACACCTACATTCTTGCTGTTGTGCAAGTCGATGGAGACGGGCACCCAAACACGGAACTTGGTAGGCTGAGTAATACCGTCAAATACCTGCGCATTAGCTTTCATGCCGAAAAGAAGACTGAGTGCCGAGATAACGAGAAAAAGTTTAATTCGATTTTTCATTGTTCTTTTGCTTTTTAAGATGATAAAATTATTCGTTGATAGTCTCTAATTCCTTTTGCGGAAGAAGTCGTGAAATCACACCAGACAAGCCAATCGTGAGCAGTGAGCCTGCTACAATCATAGGCGTAATTTTCATAAGGTTACCTACTGCGAAGATTGGCAGACCGACAACGATACTTGACAATATGCCGTAGAAGATACCTCTTTCAGTCATTCGCTTGCCATTGATAGCAAAGATGGTTGGGAGCATAACCGAACTGCGAAGTGTTCCGTAGAACAAGAACAGATAGGTGATTGTAAGACCCGGAATGTTCGCAACTGCGATAGCCAAAATGCAGACTGCAACCATAACCATTCTTGCAATGCTGATTGATGAATAGGTTTTGCCGTTGATTGTCACGTTCTCTCCGTCAGACTTGCCATTTGAGATACGCATAACAACATCGTGTCCTGCAACCGATGATACAGCACAGAAGATACTATCAACTGTTGAGATAAGTCCTGCGAGGATCATCAAGAAGAACAGATACAAGAACCACTTTGGGCAGAAAGCTATAACTGCTCCAACATTGACGAGCTGAGTATCTGCGATGTCAAGTCCTGCTCCTGCTGCAAACAGACCGAAGCAAGCAAGCGATGTTGGCACGATGGCAAAGATGAGAGCTGCTGCAATCATTGTGCGCTTCACTTTGTCAGGTTTGACACAGAAGACACGCTGCCAAAACATCTGATCTCCAAATGTACCCGAGAGCAATCCGATTGTGGTCGGCAAACCAAAAGACAACATTACCGCAATTCCCGTCGGGCTGAACAGTTGGCTATAGTCGCCCGTGATACCACCGAGGCCATTGACAAGTGTTTCGATACCTGCATCTGCTGTCATAATCGGGAGACCGAGAAGCAATACGAGAGCGATAAAGCCCATCTTTGCAAAGTCTGTGGTTACACTACCACGGATGCCGTTAGTTAGCGAATAAAGCAATGGTACGACCGCCAAAACCAAAGTTGTAGTGAAGAACGGAATACCCGTAATCTTGTGGAAGATGGTTGCGCCTGCCAACAACTGAACAGCAAGTGAGCAAATCTGCAAACCGAAGCTCTCTACAAGGAACATGTTATGCGCTCTGTTGCTGTAAGTCTCACGGATATAGTCGCTAAAAGTCCAACCATCGGGGCGTAGCTTGCGCATCTTGTTTGCAAAGAACGCGAACAGTATCATCGTGAGAACATTCGGGACGATGAACCAAAACATTCCTGCGAAGCCTTGTGTGTACGCTTTCTCCGCTGCCGTGAACATGGACGGTGCCCATACCCACGTTGCTGCCATCGAAAAGGCTGTTAGTAACCATGGGGCAGAATGTCCTGCTGCCAAAAACTCTGCTTTCGTCTGTCTTCTCTTTCTCAGACAAAGCACGATGGAACTCATCACAACAAAGAAAAGTGCGATGAGTGCCCATCCGTCAAACTGTGTCAAAATCTGCATAATAAAATTTTTGTTTGATGTAACATTTGTTTTAACTTTTGCAAAGTTAATTATACTGCGCCTAATAAGCGTACGTTTGCGCCACAAAAATGGGGCTATTACCCCAAGTAAGCCGTAACCACCTTGATAAATTGCTCCAAACTGCGCACGATAACGTACTTGTTGCCACACGCTGACGCTATCTTCTCCCACTCCTTCTGTCTTTCAGATTGTTTGCCCGTTGCAGTCTTGAACTCGATACAGAGTGAACCATACCCTCTTCTTGATACAAGCAATATCATGTCCGCTACTCCCGGAGTGACACCTTCCGCTTTCATAATGCTTGCTTCAAATTTTCCACGCTGTCCTCCATTAGGCACAGCAAACAGAAGCGGTGCAAACTGACGGTATTGGTAATCAAACCATCGTTTGCACGCTATCTGTATTTTACTCTCGATATGTCTCATCAGAATGGCAAATCATCATCTTTTTTATTTTCCTGCTGCATTGATCCGTATTGCGGTGTCTGATACTCATCTAACGGCTGCTGCTGCGATATCGGTTTGCTATCCAACATTTCTATCAGCTCTGCGTTGATTTCCATAATCGAGCGTTTTACTCCGTTACGGTCTTCATACTGCCTGGTTCTCATTTTACCCTCAACAAAGACTTTTGAGCCTTTTCTGAGATAGTTCTTCACAACATCTGCAATGCGTCCGAAGCAGACCACGTTGTGCCATTCCGTTCGGTCGGAAATTTGTGTTCCGTCTTTTGTCTTGAAGCCTTTCTCTGTTGTGGCTACACTGAATGAAGCAATGGTGCCACGTCCTTTGTCCATCACCGTTATTTTAGGGTCTTGCCCCAGATGTCCGATTACTTGTGCCTTGTTCAACATAGTTGTTCTTGTTCGTATTTTACTTGTTATGCCCGTTTCGTTATATTAAATAGATTATTTATTATATATATACTTACTACATACTACTGAAATACTAAGTATTAGTGTTGCTATATCTGAACTTCGTGAAGTGGATAATCACACCTTGAAACAAACGTGCGTTGTGTGCTCCTTTACCAAAGAAGTAATCCACGAAATCATCCCATCTCAGACCGTCGTTTCTGGCTATCTGCTCCACATTGTCGTAAGGTCTTCCGTTTATCACGGCTTTCACTTTGCCAGTGTCCGGGTCATACGACATCGATATGCGTTCATATCCAACATCTGTAAGCAACGTTATTTCGTCTTGTGGAGAGCGGTATGGAACTCTCGTCCATTGTCTTAACGACACGATGTGTGTTCCGTTGATAACCTTATCGAGATTGTGTCTCCATCTTTCGTAGCCAGTACGTATGGTGTGTATCTTTGTTCCGTTGTTAATGTTTCGTACAAAGAACGTCTTCACTCCTGCACGTTTGTGCGTCTTGGGAAATGTCTTTGACAGACTAATCATTACTCGCTTCTTCATCTGAATATCACTTTGTCGGTTGGTTTATCGTCTTTCGCTTCAACGAAATTGACACACCCATCACTTGTAAGTGGCATAGCAGTGTAATCGTTCTCGTATAACGCTCCCAATACTTCTTCGGATAGTTTCATATTGTTGAATAGCTTACAGCCCAATACCGAGCATTTGTTAGGGTCGAACTTCTTCATGTGTTCGACATCACCCAATGGACTATCAGTGTACCAGACGACACGTTCTTGATTGTCTGCTTCCACACTCGGTTCGTAGTGCTTGCAGTCGTAACACAAGGGGCGAAGTTCGGGATTGCGTGTGCATCTGTATTGCTCATGCTCGATGCACTTGCCTTTTATCAAGTACACCTTACCGCAATGCTCACATCTGTATGCTTGTACTTGTTTCATTGTTGCTTGTTTTCTTTAGTTCTTCAATGAGAGCGTCTGCATATCTGATAGCTTCTTTTGCGTAGCCATTCAGACTTTGATACTCAAATAAGCCTGATTCTGTATTGCGTTTCTCGCTGCCTTCGTCAAGATAAATGGCGCAAAGCATTTCCTTCGCAATCTCATAACGCCGCTGCTCCCAATCAATTTCTTTTTCATATTCAAGTGCGAACATCGGAAACTTACGACCCTCAGTCGTTTCATATACAGCCGTTCTGACAGAAAGCGGTTCACGGCACATCCTGACAAGGACAGTTTCACCGGTATCTTTTACGATTGCTTTCTTGAAAGGTCTATTATCTTTTGGCACTGCACGTTCTGTGTCTTGCTTCGCTTCGGCTCGTACTTGACGAGTGTGTTCTGCCACACATTCTTTGCATCGCTTTGGATAAGATTTGCTAAATTCCGAAATGGGCTTTTCCTTACCACAAACGGCACATTTTCTTATTGTTTCCATATTCTTATATAAATAATTTCGGTGTAATAACTCTTAATACTCTCTCTTTGGCACCACGGTAAAACTCCTTATTTACCTCAAAGCCGTATGCCTTGCGTTTCAGATTAGCAGCAGCCAGCAGTGTAGTACCGCTTCCTGCGCACGGATCTATCACGACATCGCCGGGGTCTGTGAATATGCTTATCAGTCTCTCCAGCAATGGCACGGGCTTCTGTGTCGGGTGTACCTTGGGAGTTGTTCTATCATATCCCCAATCGAAGCAGTTGAATACCATGCTGCCGTCATTGTTGAACTTTGGCAACTTGTCACGATAAAGGACAAGCCCGTACTCGCAATTCCCGACAATCTTCATGTTGGCTTTCAGAACTTGTGCGGAGAAGTTCTTGCGGAACACGAGATTTATATAATGCTTCAAGCCGTATTTCTTGCCTAACTCGATAAACCCAAACTGCTGTTCAAAGGCACAGAACAAAACCATACACGGTGCCACGTTCTTTCCTTTGGGTTCTTTGATTAGCATCTTGGAGCAGAAGTGCATGAACTCTGCCGGGCGAAATTCGCTGTCAGATGAGAAGAACTGCTTTCCTGCCTTGTCGCTCTCTCCTTTGGTGTTGTCTCCATCAACATACCAAACGGGGTTTGAAGCGTAGGCATTCTTGCCGAGAACGTATGGCACATCTGTCAGAATGAGCTGCGCCTTTGGTATCTGATATGATTTGTAGTTCTGAAAACTATCATTGAATAACTGAATATCTTTCATTGTCCGTCAAATAATGATGGCTGCTGCCGATTATTCAAAATGTTATTTGCTCTCTGTATTTCACTATCCACCTCATGTTCCAACTGCTTGCTCTCATTAAGCACCGCTTGGCTCTTGGTGCGGAAATACTCTTTTTGTTTGTTCCTCATACGCTCAACCAGGCGGAAGAACTGATATGCTCGTTCACTGCTCATTCTCCTTTTCCTTTCTGCTTCCGTTTTGTTTCACATAGTAGTCATGCCACTGACCAATACACCATGTATCACAATCCGGATGTGTCTTTTTTACGTTCCAATAGTCGTAAATTACAGTCCTCAAAGCCATTGCAACTACTTCGTTTTTCCGTGCTTCTATCCGTGTTTTATACGATTTCGTACGCTTATAGAGAGTGGCTTCGCTCTTAACCATGGCGACAAACTCTTTGATGATAAAAGTTACGATATAACCTGCTATCGAAAGGAATACGATCCAACCGATAATGATGATAAGTATATTATTCATGCTGCTTGTTTTATTAAGTTTATATTCTTGTTTACTAAGTTGATGATTTCTTCGTGGTATGGCGTGTTGGTGTTCTGCACCCCTCGACTTTGTACCACCTTGAAAGTTTTGAGTGAGACCTCTATTGTCTCGATACGCTTGCCGTCGGCTGCACTTCTTGCAGTTAGGATAAGGCTGTCTTTGCGCTTATAGTAGCCCATGGCAAATACGCAATGGTGCATTTTCTTACCCTCTTCTGCCATATCTGCTACGGACTGAATAACCGTGATAACCACATTCTCATCACCGAAACATATACCGAAATACTTTGCCTTGTCGGCTCGATATTGTTTTTCCCACTTGATTGCTTCCTTGCGTTTGCGCTCTTCCTCACGCTGAGCTTCGATGCGTCCTTTACGCTTTGCAAGTATATCGTGTTCACACTTTAGGTCTTTCGGGCAAACGTAGTGGGCGTTATGCGTATCAAGATGGAAGTAAGACAACAAGTCGAGATAGTCAAACCACATCGATGCGTCCTTGACGATGTATTTGTTCTTGTTGGCAATTCGGATTGAGTGAGCGTATGGCATACAGAACTCACGATAGCCCCGTGCGCTTTTCCATGCCAATAAACCATATTGCCCGTTCTTTGCCAGTATTTCGGCTTCTCTATCCGTCAGCACTAATTTCATCGTCTCACAAGCCGAAAGACTCTTGCAGCGTCTCGTATAACCGTTACGGCGAAGTATCGGGAGTATGCTACCATTCGGATAGATATATTCAGCGTTGATGTCGTACTTGTCGGGATTGTAGCTTGTACGAATACCCGTTCTGTCCTTTATGCTCATTGGCTTATCAAAGTCCCACGCATCGTAAATGTGAGGGATGCACTTGCAGGGTCTCGCCATGATTGTTTCTCTACCATCGGGAGCGATCCAATTCTGAACAGCTTCGTTGATGGTGTATTCGGGAGCGTGGTCCACGTTGATATTGTTACTTGTCTTCCACATCTTCTTTTCTATGATGAAGTGTCGGCAAACTTGATAACCCTTGCAGGTGGTGAGGATTGTGAAATACCAACTCTCCGAAATGTTGCGTTTACGGCTGTTCTTCAGTTTGAGCCTTGTTCCGCAATGCGGACAGATTGTTTCGTCTCCTACGAGTGTAATGCCGAGCTCTGACGATATTTTATCGTGAACCATGCCACACTGTGAGCACCATACTTCGCCTTTAGCTGCATACCCAACTTTTTCAAAGCAAGTGTCGATAGCCCATTGCTTCTGCTTTGGAGTGATTGCAGGGAGCAATGCGCTCAATCCTGCAATCAATCTTTCTTGTTTATTTCGTGGTCTCATAATCTTCTCCGAATAGTGATGGTATGAAGAAGTTCAATTTTTGAGCGTGAGCATTGCGCTTTGCTTCTCTGCGTTTTTTTGCACGCTCTTTAGCTGCTGATGTTTCTGCATCGATGCACTGCTTCTTGTAGGCTTCTATTGCTTGTTTCTTGATTTTCTGCATTTCTTCTTCTGTAAGCCCTAGTGCTTGATGTGTAGTTGCGTTCACGCTCTCCCCATTTGGTAGCTTGGAGACCTTTATATCGTTCTCATCGTAGTAGTGAACAGCCATGCCGAACACTTCTTCGTCCGACATATAGACCATAGTTCCTTTCTTTCGGACCTCTCCGATTATGTAGTCAAAGCATTCATCGATGCTTTTGTTTGGTTTGGCATAGGACGCTGCAAACAGACTGTCCTCTTTTGCCCTTTTGTCGAGATAAGCCTTAATGGCATCCTTGACCGGGTTTATTTGTGTACTCATATCAATATTGCGTTAATGCGATTATTACTTGTTTCCTCTTCTCCTGCTGAGTTCGGCTTTGATTTCTTCTACCGAGTGTTTGCCATCGAAAAGGTCTTTGTTATTTAGCCATTCTGTTACCGTGCAATCGTGCAACTTCAAGAACGCCCGAAACTTGGCAACTTGTTGGCGGTTATTCTCGTCCTCAATCTCTTGCTTGCGTTTTCTTTCTTCTTCGTAAAATCTGTACAGTTTTTCATTCCTCTCCCTGCAAAAGTCTTGAAGTGCTTCTGTTATGACGAGACCATCTACTGATCCGTAGAACTTTCCATACTTGCCACTTTTGAAGAGTAGGAAGAAGTGCATCAGCTCCGTAACCTTAAGGAACTTGAATGTTGTGATGATAACTTTTGCGAGCGCATCAATCTGCGAAGTGTCTATTTTGTCTTTTACTCCGCTAAACTCTGACAAGTTGCGTATCTGAATTGCAAGCCACGTTTCCGTGATGTTTTTACCGAATGCGTCATTCAGAACGCTCAATGTGGGAGCTTTGCCCATATAGCACCTTTGCAGGTCCGTACAATACTCGTATTGCATATCTGGGTTGAACAACGTAAGGAAGTTTTCACTCGTCTTGTATTTCTCCCTGCACGCTACCACTGCTGAGCTTGCCTGCGATGTAGTTGGCAAAGTCTGTGTCTCGTTGTCTCTTCGCAATTTCGGAAGCAGACTGCCTATTGTTCGTGGATTTGCCATATTGTATTTGTTTTTGATATTCACCGACCACCCAATTAAGAATAGCTCGATAATCTGACTTATATGTTGTTCCTCTCGATGCTTTGTAGTCGTCCAATTTTTGGATCATCCACTTGGCACCATCTTCACCATGTTCTGCAACCAACTTTCCGTATTCTTCTTCTGTGAGAAGAACTTCCGGTGCATATTTGTGCTTTGTCTGTTTAGGCTTAGATTGTGGTTTGCTTTTAGGCGGTTGTCCGTTGGGAACTTGCTGCGAGAAAAGGTCTTGCTGTTGTGGCTCTGCATTACTCTGATATCTTTCATGGTTTAGTACTGTTATGATGTTTACCACGTTTGACCTTTCGACCGTTATGCGTTCATCTGCAACAAACTCTTTCAGAATTTTCTGAACGGTTGGTGTTGATAAGGACCACCTATTGCTTAGCTCTCGTACCGAGATTGCAATCTGTCCTCTCTCCAAAACCACCTTAATGCCACGGATGGTCAGTGTTTTGGGCTTCCATTCTGCAAGTAGCAAAAGGTCTATCCAACACATTGGGCGGTTGAACTTATCCCCGAAATATCCCTGCATATCTGTAATGCCACGATCAATCTTTATCCATCCTGCCATATAGTTTCTACTTTTTCAGTTCCCAACCGAGCATGAAATCAGCATATATTTCGATAAACTGCTTTCCTGCATACTCTGCCAAATCGTCAGTTTTGAAGGCAAGCCGAGAACCGATATTCGCGGGGACGCTAGCGGAATCGATATTCGCACTCGCAAACGACACACCGCCATGCGCAAACGCATTGTAGACCGACCGATAGATCACACGAGCCCTTGTTTTTTCGTCCATTTCGTCTATCTCGTCTTTGGTATAGAGAACGAAGTAAGGAAACCATCTGTATTCTCCTGGGATGAATTGTGGTTCCCATCCCTCGTTTAGTGCTGCCACGATGATGCGGAGCTTCATGTAGGCGATGATGTCCTTGTTGTCGTTTGCCACCTCTGCGTCTCGTAGGTTGGTGTTCTGATATGCCAGTACCAAAGGGTGGTCGCTGCCCAACTCTTTGCAAGCATCTTCAAAGGTCTTGATGCGTTCTGTGATGTCCTTTGACTTGAACGTGTCTTTGCCGAAAATGATTTCAAGCATTGCTTTCTGCTCGTCTGTTGCTGAGCCGTAGGCGTTCAGTACGTTCTCTTTATTGATGTTCAGTGTTTCGTTGTTCATCGTCTTGTTTCTTTAACTTGTTAATGATTATTCTTGTTTGTCTCACGGCATTGTAGAGCCGTGTATTGGTTCTCATTGCGTCCTCATTCAGATTGGCAAGAATGAGCGGAAAACACCTAATGAGTGTCGATATTGTGCTGTTCGATACACTTCTCATCTTGCTGTCCTCCAATTCTTGTCTGGTTCGGGAATGGTTACATTCAGAAATTCATCTGCGTAGGCACGGAGCGCATCCACATACATTGAGAACTGCTGAGTGTCCATTATTGCCGTTGACATTGGTATCTCTACGATCTCGCCAGTAGTGTAGTTCACAACCTTGTCTTGTGCCATCTGCTTCTTGAAGAACTCATGCACTTGCTCGACCGATGTAAACTCCCATCCTGCATCAAGAAGTCCGTCAAGCAAAATCGGGTAAACGCAACCCCATAGCCAATCATTTTGATTGAGCGTGCGTCCCTTGCGCTGTTTAGTGATGTTTATCATGTAGCAGCCATTAGACGCTGTACGGAAAAATTCAGTTATTGTCCGTAGGTTGAAATATCCGTCAATCTTATCTATCAAGAACCTCATATCAGTATGGTTTTAGTGAAATATCAATAGTCATTCCTGCATTTGCAGCATAGACGATTTTTCCCGTTTGCTCCTGCACCTCCCGAACAAATCGCTGTTCGTCTGCGTTTCCGTCTGACAAGTGAATGAGGATAATATTCCCGACTTCTGAAAGGTCGTTGTCTGCAAGTATCGCTTTTGTCTGCTCAATCTCCATGTGGGAGTTAATCAAACGTGGGCGCATTGCTTCGGGCATATCCCCATTGGCGATGTTCTCAGCCACAATGTCGTCGGCATAGTTGGCTTCAATCATTACCGTATTCAGACCAGGAACAACGTAGTCGAATGTTACCGTGTCAGTGATGAACAATAACTTGCCCATATCTGGGTGTTGGATGATATATCCGAGACACGGAACATCGTGCTTAACGGGCACTGCAAGAATTTTGAAGTTTCCGAGCTTGTAACCATGTCCTCCCTCAATCTCTTTGGTGAACGATTTTCCACTCAATCCATGAGAAGTGAAAACGTCTCTTAGAGCAAGAACCATCACACCGGAAGCAGCCATTTCTGCAACATATCCTGCATGGTCGTTGTGTTGGTGGGTTATTACAGCCCCGACAACCTTTCTCATTTGCCATCTAAGAGCCTTTTTTACGTTAGACATCCGTACACCTGCTTCAAGAATTAAAGCCTCCGTAGCGGTCTCTAACACATAGCAGTTGCCAAAAGAGTTGCTTCCGAGTATGTGAAGGTTCATTGTTCTAAGAGTTTAATGATTAGTAACCGGGTTCATCATCCGCATCTGCTGTCGCAGGTGCTTCTGTTAGGGCTTTCTCGATTGCAGCAGGAGCAGCGGTTGGCGTGGTTTCGATTTCCTCGTAGCTCTCTGCATCAACAACAATCTGTTTTTCAGCTCCCGTTGTTGCTTCACGCTGTCTTGTAGCTGCGTCGCTATCCATGTCGTCACGCTTGCCTTCATAGAGCCACGCATCATCCGAAGCATTGATGATGGTCTTGCAAGCACGACCGATAACCGTCTTCTTAGCCATTTCCTCTGCGAAGTTCTTGTGTGCAGGACTATTGCCTTTGGTTGCACCTTGCCCCCACGCTGCACGGATCTGTGCCATACTCATGATTATTACCTGCGTAGAGCCATCTGCAAGTGTGACGAGAGCATACGCACCCTTGATTTTGTTGTTGTCGATATTCTCAATCTTCTGTTCGTGCTTAACGATTGAGATACGAGCCGTTTTCGGGTCGATAGTGTAGATAAACTCATCGCCCTCATAAATGACATTTGCGATGGGCTCCGTCTTGATACCGCCCGTGCGCTTTGCAAGAGCGACCGTTCCGAAGTAGGAGCGTTGAAACTCCAACTTGTTACCGTACACAATGAAGTACCCCTGCTTCTTGCTCACTGCCAAGCCTTGAAGAACCATGTCGAGCAGAGCATTTGCGATACTCTCCTTGGTGCATACTGCGAGAGCCTGCTGACCGTTGCGGTCTGTTGTGGCTTGAAGAATAAGCCATGCGCTCTTCATGTGGTTCTCTACAGAGTAGTCTTTGGGCAGGACCATACCACCTGTCTTCTGAAAGTCCTCGATGCGAGCAAGTACCTGCTCTGAAATGTTGTCATACTTCTGAACAGCCTTTGTTCCGTTGGCTGCTGCTTGTTTTTCGTTTGCCATAATTGAAAATTTATTTGATAAGTATTGCGTTGAAGTGTATTATATAATTTTGAGCGTCTTGCAGTTGGCATCTACTATCAAATTGACGATTTGGGACTGCGTAGAGACGATATCAGACACGCTCTCTCTGTTGTCGATAAATATAGGGGCGATGATGCCGTTTGCAGCGCATATCGCATTTATGATGTCAAGCCCTGCATTTATCTTCATTGCGTTGTTCAAGTCAGAGAACGGCACCCCGTTCACGGTGGCTTCACACGTTTCAATCTCCCCACCGTTGATTTGCTGCTCATACATCTTGAAGCGCACCAACTTGAACATACCGTTGATACGGCTCTCAACGTGTTCTATACGAGCCTTGCAGAACTGCTGAATGGTGAACTCGATACCCTCCAAACGTGCCAGCTCGTCTTGGCTCGTCTTGTACTCGTCTTCCAACTCCTTGATGCGCTTGTTGCTGTTGGCGATGGTCTCTCTGTTGTGGAGCTTTACCTTGTCGGCATTGATGGCTTCTTGATGCTTGCTTTTTAGTTCCTGCAAGTCTGATGTATCGGGAGCGGAAACTTCTTTGTCGAGTTCGGTCTGCAGATTGGCTACTTTCGCTTTCAGTTCTTGAAGCGTGCTGTCTGCTTCAATCATTGGCTCGATATTTGGCTCTGTCGGCTCTGTCTTGTAACTTGCTGAGTTCTCAATCTCCGCTATCTCGTTGTCAAGTTTGAAGCAGCCGTCATTGATAGCCTTGATTTCTGCTTCCTTGGCTTCGATGGCGTTCTTTGTCTCGATGCCGAGGGTCTTGTTGCTTTCAAGTCGCTTTGACTTGTCGGCATTGAAAGCCGTGCGTAATTCCTCAATCTTGGCATCCACATCATCGGCTTCAAGCGGTCGCTTGCAGGTCGGGCATACGAACTCGTTGCGGTCGGGTTCTGCAAATGTCATTGCCTTAATGTTGCGCCACTCTGCAATCAGCCCCTCACGCTTTTCTTTGAGCGATGCAAGTTCTTTCTCCAAACGGGGCAGAGCGAGACCCTTAACCCGTCTTTCGTTGCACAATGTTGTGGCACGCTGCACAGCCGTATCGTGCGATCTACGGCTCTCGTTGTAATCTGCAAGTAGTTTGTCTTTCAATTCAAATTGACGGGCTGTAATGCTGCTCTTAACCTCCGAGAGTTGCTTTGCTACTTCCTGCTTGTGCTTGGTGATTTCATTGAACGCCTTGCTGCGGTCTGCAATCTGTGCGTCTAACTGCGTAATCTCGTACTCATGTACTTTGATATTGGTTTCGATAGCCGACCAATCCAGCACTTCGGGCATATCACGCTTGCGCTCATCAATGCGAGCCGGTATGTTGTCGATACCGTCCTTGATTTTGCGTTTTTTGCTTGCGACTTCTCGTTTCAACTCCTCAACCGTCTTGCCCGAGAGCATACCGACAAGTTCCGAAAATTCGGGGTTCTCATCTACCAGTTCTTGATTGGTAACGTCTCCTGCTAAGTTGATGAGCATACCACGCTGAAAGTCTTTCTTCTGAGAAGTGAAGAACAGCGGATTGGTGATGAGTTTGAAAACCTGCTCGTCGCATATCTCCGAGACTTTGGCTTCATACTCCTTTACCGAGCATGGCACATCGTTGTAGTAGCACTCCACAGCATGACCGCTGAAAGTCTCCACGGCCGAACCTCTTTTCTTGGTCCACTTCTCAACGTAGCACTTTTTGAGGGTGATTTGCTCGCCATCGACAACGAGGTCTGCCGTAACCTCATGGGGAAGTCGCTCAATAGGCTTGCCGTCTGCCCCGATGGTCTTGATGTTGAAGTCCTTGCGGTCGTTGCAGTCCTTACCGAACAGCACCCAACGGAATGCGTCAAATACGGTGGTCTTTCCTGCTGCGTTCGCTCCGTAAATGTTTGTCTCATGTTCGTCAAAATCGACCGTGAGACTGCGAATGCCTTTGAAGTTCAAAAGGGTCAGTCGCAAAATGATGATTTCTTTCATATCGCTTTGATGTTATGTTACTTGTGTGTTCTGCAATAAGTTGTCGCTTTGCTGTTTATCTCCGCTTCCGTTGCTTGGCGGTTTTGGAGCAGCCAATCTTCAATCTCGCTTTTGCGGAAAAATATTGTTCCGCCCATAGGCTTGTAGAATGGTATCGCCCTCTGCGAAGTGAGCCTATACAGATGAGCCTTTTTGTAACCAGTAAATGCCGAGCATTCATCTATCGTCAGCACCTCTTTTGTTCCGACCATTACCAGACTTTCAATCCTATCAAGCCGTTCTGTTAGTGCTTTGTATTCTTCTTCTGCCATAGCGTACTAAGTTTTTTGCCTTTTGATTTATAATCCTCGTGATACCATACCCATACCATGCCTGCACACATTGCAGCAAACATTAAGCAGTGCCACATCCATGTCATCAGAAAGCCGATGATTTCAATGATGCCGAGAAGGGCAAAGATGAGCATGAACGCTGCCATCATTATATCTTCAAACCTATCCATATCGCTTAATCGTTTTTGCTTGGAAACAAGCCCTCTACGGGCACACCTAATTCTTTGGCGATGATGTTCTGCACAAGTGGCTCGGGGGTTTGACGACCATTCAACCACATTCGCACAGCGTTCTCGCTCCGCATTGTTGCTTCTGCGATGCGCTTTATCCACTTCGTCTTGGGTGGAATAGGGTCAAGCCCATCATAAATCTCTTTGAAAGTCTTTGCTTCTGCTATCATTTCTGTTTACTTTATCTGTTTTACATTGCAGACTAATACGTTACCGCTGATGTAGTCGTTGTGGTATATTGCCCTGCGCATCTTGGCAAGTGTGGTCGCCTTGCCGTTCCACTCACACTGAAACTTTCCGTCCTCGTTCACGACCATTACTTCACCATACCCGATGTGGATAACTTGAATGTAACCCTCGACTACTGCTTGCAGTTCTTCAAGTTGGAAGTCCGTTCCGTTCTTCGGTTCAACCTCAATGGTCGTTCCGTCTGTTTTGATTATCTGTGCCATATTGCGTTGAAGTTTAATTTTTTAAGCGTCCAAAAAGCGGACTACACCATTCTGTGTTTCTTTATTCTGCTCTGTCCATCCGAGGTCATAAGCCATACCATCGTTTGCTGCATTGTAACGATACCACTTGTCGTAAATACCTGCTTGACAGTCACGCTTTCCTGCTTCGTAGTGGCGCATTGCTGCACCTTCTCTCGATTTGGCTTCCTCGTGGATTTGCTTGATGTAATCTTGTATTGTTGTCATAATTTGTATTTTCTTTGTTTTTATGCTCTTGTTAGGCGCAAAATTGCTACCTTTGCTCGCAAATGTTGTTTCACTGCTCGCAATTTTCTTTTGCACAGTGCAAAGGTATAGAAAAGTATTCATTTACTATTCATCAAAAGTAGTAAACTATTCATCATTAAGCAATTTTATGAAATACGATATGAATATAAAAGGTAGATTTTTAGAGTTTATTAGCTATAAGCATCTGAGTAAAAGGAAGTTTCAAGAGAGTATAGGGGTCTCAAATTCCTATATTCAAAATATATCTAATGGTATAGGTGCTGAGGTATTGCAACGTATTAAAGCATCATACCCTGAACTAAATACTGATTGGCTGATGACCGGGGAGGGTGATATGCTCAAGCCAATACAGAATGTTTCTGAAATATCGAATAGTACGATCGTTGGGGCGAATGTGAACGGAAACGGCAACAACATATCGAATAACGACGCAAACAACATTTCAGGAATGATTGAGTTGCAGAAAGGCTATCAAGATATGATGCGCAAAAGCCAAGAGCAGATAGACCGTTTATTAATTGTGATAGAGAAATTAACCTCAAAACGATAACATTATGGATTTCAAAGATTATTGTAAGCAACTGGCAGGGCGAATATCCAACCTCAAAGGCCAGATATTCACGGAAGAAGCCACAAAAAACGCTTTTATTATGCCGTTTATACAGATGCTTGGGTATGATGTTTTCAACCCCATAGAAGTGATACCAGAAATGGATTGTGATCTTGTGAAGAAGAAAGGAGAGAAGATAGACTACGCCATAATGAAAGACGGAGAGCCGATAATGCTATTCGAGTGCAAGCACTGGCAACAAGACCTTAATTTGCACGACAACCAGTTGAAAAAGTATTTTGTCGCGTCAAAAGCACGATTTGGCGTATTGACTAACGGCATAGTGTATCGCTTTTATACAGATTTGATGAAGCCGAACATCATGGACGATGCGCCATTCCTTGAAATCGACATGGAGAACTTGAAAGAAAGCCATATCGAGGAACTGAAAAAATTCCATAAGTCCTATTTCGATGTAGATAACATACTCAGCACTGCAAGCGAGTTGAAATATATGTCGGAACTTAAATCATTGATTAAATCCGAATTTGCCAATCCGTCTCCCGAATTGGTACGATTGTTCACAAAACGTGTTTACGATGGTGTAGTGAACCAAAAGGCTCTCAACCAGTTCACAGACCTTGTGAAGCGTTCTCTTGCCAATCACATTAACGATGTGATGTCGGAACGTCTGAATGCGGCAATAAAGACAACCGAAGAACAGCCGACTTCGGATGTTGAACAAGGTGGCGAAGTTGCGGAAATAACATCGAAGAGCGAGATTGTTACCACGGAAGAAGAACTGGAATGTTTTTACATAGTGAAATCCCTACTTCGCCATATCATCCCTGCGGAACGTATCACGTATCGCGATGCATTGTCTTACTTTGCTATATTCTGTGATGATAACAATCGAAAGCCGATATGCAGGTTTTACTTTAACAATCCGAATAACAAAAAGATTCGGATTTGGAATGGTAACGACTTTACCAAGCACGATATACAGGTGATAGATGATATCTATCAATTTCATGAAGAGTTAGAAACCGCAATCAAATTGTATCTTGACTATGGAAAGTGATTATTGGATAGTCATCAATTTTCTTCTATCTTGCATCAAGACTGGCAAGGTAGATGCAGATGAACTTAAAAAAGCCCGTTTTTTGCTCTCTACGGAGCTTGATAGGCGTTCAGTGTGCAATTTACCCACCGATGAGACAAAACGCCTGCTATCGGTCTTGGATGGGCTTTACGACAAGGTTAACGACAATGAGTAGGGCGAGAGCATACAAACAGGCAACGCTCGATGTTCAGCAACGTTTCTTTGATGTTATGCAGGAATTGGCGGATGAGAAACGACTGCCGGGCGGTCTCGCAGGCTTCTTTGAAACTTACGACATTGACAGTCGGCACTATTACGCACAAAAGAACAATTTGGGCAAGGGGTATTTTGAAGTCGCTTGGATTTTGCCGTTGATTAAGTACTTTCGTGTTTCGGCAAATTGGCTACTATTAGGAACGGGGAAAAAATTCAAAGGTTCTTCCGCTTCTGACTGAGGAAAACGAGAAGAGAGGGCTACGGACAAACAAAGTCCATAACCCTCTCTTTTGCATTGCGAAAAACTTTCTTTTACTATATACGTTAGTATATAGTTTTCTTTCTTCTTATATATTCTTAAGGGACTGTGTAAGGTTACACACAAATTCACTTTATAAATACTTGATTATCAATCACTTACAAATCAATTCTGTGTGTAACCTTACACACATCTGTGTGAGCGTTTGTGTGTAAATCTGTGTGCAATTTTGTGTATAAGTCCCTAATTCAGACAAAGCCGTAATGTCTTGATACATAATCTGTTTTGTGTGTAAATCTGTGTGCAATTTTGTGTATAAGTCAAATTTCAATTCTGTGTAAGCGCCTTGCATGTTCAGAAGATGTCTGGTATCTTGGAAACTGCTGCTTGCTTGTTCTTATCAAGCACTTTTGCGTATCGTTGAGTGGTCGATAATTCACGATGTCCTAACAGCTTTGAAACCGTGTATATGTCCGTACCCAAATCAAGCATCATGACTGCAAACGTGTGTCGGGCGCAATGCACAATTTAAGCAAAAGCAACGGAAAGTGAAGATGAGAGAAATGAACTGCAAGTGGTTGAGAATGAGCAATATTTCATAATTCTGCCAATTGGCTGCAAAGCAAAGCCGAGCAGTCTATTGAGTTATTTCAGTTACCAAACCGTTAGCGGTCAGTTACCGAAACCAACACTGCTAACGAGGTGAAAAACAAATAGTTTGTCACCAGTGTTTGTTGCACTGTTCTGCACAACTTTCAATGACGGAGAATGCTTACTGATTGATTATTTTTGCAAACTAAAAAAGTAAGCAGATGAAAGTTGAAAAATTCAAGGTGCTGCTCTACCTTAAAAAGAGCGGATTGGACAAGAACGGTAAGGCTCCCATCATGGGACGCATCACCCTCAACCGAACAATGGCGCAGTTCGGTTGCAAGTTGTCATGTACGCCAAAGTTATGGAATCCACGTGAGAGCAGACTTGACGGCAAGAGCAAGGAGGCTGTGGAAGTGAACGCCAAGATTGACAAGCTGTTGCTGGCAATAAACTCAGCCTACGAGTCACTTGTGGAGCGCAAGACGGATTTTGACGCAAAGGCGATAAAGGATCTGTTTCAATGCAGTGCAGACACTCAGATGACCTTGTTGAAGCAGCTTGACGCCATCATTGCGGACATTGAGTCAAGAATCGGCATCGACTACAAGAAAGGCACGCTTCCAAACTACCAGTACACTCGCCTGACATTGGCATTGTTCGTCAAGAAGCGTTATGGAACTGACGATGTGGCATTCGGTGAGCTTGACGAGCAGTTTATCCGTGAGTACATGGACTTTTGCTTGGACGAGAGAGGTCTTGCACTTGATACAGTCCGCCACTATCTCGCCATCTTGAAGAAGACCTGCCGAATAGCTTTCAAGGCAGGACACTCCGAGCGTTATCATTTCATGCACTTCAAGCTACCTCAAAAGAAAGAGAATCCACCAAAGGCATTGACACGTGAGGACTTCCTGAAAATTCGTGACCTCGAAATACCAGAGCAAAGAAAATCGTTGGCTTTGACCCGTGACCTTTTTCTTTTCGCTTGCTATACAGGCACGGCTTATGCCGATACGGTTTCCATCACGGAAGAAAACCTCTTTCGTGATGAGGAGGGCAGCCTTTGGCTGAAATACCACAGAAAGAAGAACAAGATGCTTGCACGTGTGAAGTTACTGCCAGAGGCGCTTGCCATGTTGGAGAAATACAAAGACCCGACAAGACCTACTCTTTTACCGCCACAGGAATTTCGAGTGCTGAGAGGTAACATGAAAAGTCTCCGAGTACTATCTGGCATAAGTATGGATTTGGTCTATCATGTTGGACGGCACAGTTTCGCATCGCTCGTTACGCTCGAAGAAGGTGTTCCGATAGAGACTATCAGCAGAATGCTTGGTCACAACAACATTCAGACCACGCAAATCTATGCACGTGTCACCCCGAAAAAGCTATTTGAGGATATGGACAAGTTCATCGAAGCCAACAAGGACTTCAAGTTTGTCCTGTAATATTATCACAAAATAAGAAAGGAACATAACAATGAGAAGTACATACAAGCAGTTTTATTATATCAACCGTGGCAGAGTAAAGGCAGACGGAACCACATCTATATTTTGCCGTATCACGATTGACGGCAAAGTGTCAGCCATAGCAACAGGTCTTTACTGTGCTCCCGAAGAATGGGACACGAAAAAAGGTGAAGCCAAGAATGCAAGAGTGAACGGACAACTGCAAGCGTTCAGACAAAGAATTGACGAAGCCTACGAGCAGGCAACAAAGGAAAAGGGCATCGTTACCGCCGAGATTCTGAAGAATGTTATTGTTGATGCAAATACTATCCCGATGACATTACTTGCCACTGGCGAGGAGGAGCGTGAACGCCTTAGGCTGCGCTCCATCCGTATTAACTCAACATCTTCTTATCGCCAATCTAAGACATCGCAGCTAAACTTGCGAGAGTTCATCGGGTTACGAGGAATGAATGACATTGCATTTGAAGATTTGACTGAGGAATTTGGCAAATCTTATAAGTTGTTCTTGATTGGCAAAGGGTATAGTGCATCCAATACGAACCATAATCTTTGTTGGCTGCAACGCTTGGTTTATATCGCTGTTGACAGAGGTCTGCTGAAATTCAATCCATTGGAAGATGTCGGATATGAAAAGAAAGGCTCACCAAAGCGTAGACATATATCCAGAAATGACTTGCTGCTCATTATGGAGACTCCTATGGAGGATAAGGCTTTGGAGTTGGCACGAAGAATGTTTGTTTTCTCCAGCCTTACAGGTTTGGCTTATGTCGATTTACGTAACCTGTATCCACACCATATCGGGATGACGGCAGACGGTAGAAAATACATCCGTGAGAAAAGAGCAAAGACCAACAACGAAGCGTTCATTCCCTTGCATCCGATAGCTGAACAAATAATGTCGCTATACAATACAGCGGATGATAGCAAACCTGTTTTCCCTCTTTCTTCACGTGATTCCATGTGGTTTGAATTTCATTCACTCGGTGTGGCTTTGGGTATAAATGAGAACCTTACCGCACACGTTGCAAGACATACATTCGGAGTAAACATGGTTACTTCGGGCATATCAATGGAAAGCATCGCCAAGATGATGGGGCATTCCAACCTGCGAAGCACCCAGGTCTATGCCGTCATCACCGATGACAAGATATCCAAGGACATGGACAAGCTGATGCAGCGCAGAGAAACAAAAGAAACTGACCAGAATAAAAATAAGGAGGACGGGAAATGAACAGAGGAGTTATAACTATCAGCGAGAGCGGAACGGTATCCATGCCGACCGATACTGTATGGATGACCATGCAGGAGATTGCCGACATGTATAATGT
>OGMN01000247.1_pt1 | contig 67226 bp, 55 predicted proteins | sample 1573211 | NCBI WGS metagenome assembly OGMN01 (sample SAMEA2581876, study PRJEB24529) | metagenome | biome: Human gut stool | place: China | collected 2011
TGATTGGAAAAAAGGAAAACTAATCCCCATTTATCAAGAAAAAGAAACTTTCAGTAAGCTGGTGTGTTTAACCGAGAGACGAATTTGATTTTTACTAATTGTTTATGTAAAGGAATGCCTTGTGATTATATCTGCGATAGTTGTGTAATTGGACAAAAGAGAGCAAAATATGTCGGGACAAAAATATGCTTTGGAGATAAGATGTGTTTTGTAGGAAGGAGTAAATAAGCATGAGCTGGTTGGAAGATATCACTTCATCAATCAAATATATTGAAGGGCATCTTACAGATGAACTTACTCTGGAAAAAATTGCTGCAAAGATTAATCTTTCGCCATTTTATTTTCAAAAAGGGTTTTCGATTCTTTGTGGAATTACGGTATCCGAATATATAAGAAATAGAAGATTATCACTTGCCGGCAGAGATTTGCAAACAGATGGTGTTAAGGTTATAGATGTAGCAATGAAATATGGCTATGATTCTCCAGACAGCTTTACGAAAGCCTTCACCAGATTTCACGGTATTACGCCTGCACAGGCGAAGTCCGGAGACGGTGAACTCAAAAACTACCTTCCTCTAAAAATACATGTATCTATGAAAGGTGGATTTGAAATGGAATGTAAAATTGTTAAAAAACCGACATTTACTGTTGTCGGAAGTGCCAAAATTATTAAAAATGAAGAAGGGTATAAAGAATGCCCACAATTTTGGACAGAGTATTATGAAAAGGGAAACGGTAAGTATATTTGTGGTATGTATGGAATCTGTTTAGATGATGGAGCACCGGAAGGATTCTTCAAGTACATGATTGCTGATGATTATATCCCTTCAAAAGACATACCGGAAGAATTTGAAACGGTAGTTATTCCTGAAAATACATGGGCAGTATTTCCATGTAAAGGATCTATGCCGGAAGCGTTACAAAAAGTGAATACAGAGATTTTTAAGGAATGGCTTCTTGGGAATAGTGATTATGAAATTGCAGGAATGTATAATATAGAATACTACACCGCACCTTGTGATTATCCGAAAGGAAATCAGGATGAGAATTATTATTGCGAAATTTGGATGCCGGTGAAATCAAAAGAACAGTAGATTTTAGAATAATTAGTTAAATTCTTGCGAGGATATGATATGAATAAGGCCAAAAGAATAGTAGATAATATGGATTCTGAAAATGCATTTGCGGTTTGTTCGGAGATTGGAATTATTGATGAAAATGCAACACCGCTTAAGCAGGCAAGATATATTAATGAGCTTTTAAATACCACTGAGAGTATGAAGATATATATGACTGATACTATGCGAAAATGTGGTGGGTGCTGCTTGTCAACCAATGCTATAAAAATAGCAAAAAAATTATACGCTAAATCTAACGATATAGCAGAATTTTTGAATCTTCTGAATGAAGCAGATATTGGCGGAAGGAACTTACATATTTTTGATGGAAAGATTATTGCTGTATACAAAAAATGTTATTGTAATATACCTAAAAAAGTTGAGAATATGAATAAAAAGTATTGTGAATGTTCTGCTGGTTGGTATATGCGATTGTTCTCTGAGGTTTTTGAAAAGAGTGTAACAGTTACTATTGTTGATACAATTGTCAATGGAGCTTCTGAATGTGTATTTGAAATATCAGATTATGTATAGACAGACAAATTTCTGTTTATAAAACTGATAAAGGAAAGCAGGTGCGTTTTTATGGATAAGATTACAACAATCAAACAAAGTGCTAAGAGTCATAATATTGCCGTAACGCTTTTGTGTGATACTAATCATTATCTTACATCAGACTATTCAGAAGTGGTATATGTGGGTGCCGGAGTTGATGCGGTTGATTTTAAGTTAATAAGCCTTTGTAAGATGGGTGATCTGGTAGTTACGCAGGACTACGGTGTAGCTGCCATGGCATTAAGTAAGGGTGCATATGCCATTCATCAGTCCGGGAAATGGTATACAAATGAAAATATTGATTTTATGTTAATGGAAAGACATATAAGTAAGAAGGCAAGGCGGTCAAGCAGTAAAAACCACATGAAAGGTCCAAGAAAAAGAAGTGATAAGGATGATTTAAACTTTGAAGCCTCTTTTGAGAGACTAGTGGAAAAGCATCAACACTCGGATACCAGCCGGATGTCTGGAAGAGCTGGAGTTAAATAAAAATTAGGAGACAGATATATGAATTTTGAATTAGCGTGCTTGGAGGATTTTAATGAGATAGAAAATCTCTATTGGGATTTAATAGATAAAAGCAAAGAAGAACCTTCTTTTCCTGACTGGAAAAAGGGTGTACATCCTTCAGCAGATTTTTTAATGGCTGGTATTGTTCAGAAAGAGTTGTTCGTATTAAGAGATGAAGGAATAATTAAGGCGTGTGCCATAGTTAACAGTAATTCTAATAAAGAGTATAAAAGGGTAGCATGGAAAGTAAATGAAAGAGATAATAATGTATGGATAATCCATGCTCTTGCAGTGCGATATGAGTACCGCGGTATGGGGCTTGCTACTCAATTTGTAAAAAACTTAATATCATATGCTAAGTTAGAAAACATAGAAGCCATTCATCTTGATGTAATAGATAAGAACATACTAGCCGACAAGTTATATATCAGAGCTGGCTTTAAATATGTAAGTACTGAAAACATTTTTTATGAGGTAGTTGGAAACAGGCAGTTTAGAATGTACGAGTATGTGATAGAGTAGAAAGTATTAGAAATACGCATATAATGTGCATTATCTGTCTTATAGGAAGCTATAATGAAAAAATCATAGTAAAGAAGGAACGATTGTGAATATAAGATATGCAACAATGGCTGATTTAGACGATATTGCATCGGTTGAATCCGAGTGTTTTCCTGTTTTAGAGGCAGCAACTAAAGAAGAATTTGAGCAGAGAATAAAATATTATGGAAATCATTTCTGGCTTATGTTTGATGATGATAAACTCATTGCGTTTGTAGATGGTTTTGTTACGGATGAGGCTGATCTTACAGATGAGATGTATGAAAATGCATCAATGCATAATGAGAATGGTGCATGGCAGATGATTTTTGGTGTAAATACTCTTCCTGAATATCGCAGATGTGGATATGCGAAAGAGCTGATTAAGAAGGCCATCTTAGATGCCGGAAAACAGAACCGGAAAGGGCTTGTATTAACATGTAAAGAAAGCCTTGTTCCATATTATTCCAGGTTTGGATTCGTTGATGAGGGGATAACAGATAAATCCACTCATGGAAATGTTCTGTGGCACCAGATGAGATTGGATTTTAAATTAAGAAATAATGGAGTAAATCCTTCAGATAACAAAAATGTGACCGCGCATAAAACATTTAAAGCCGACAGAATACTATCATATTTTAAAGAAGAGTGGAAGGTGCTGCTTATAATAACCGTGTCAGGTGTTATATACAATCTTGGACTTTTGCTTGGACCATGGTTTGAAGGAAAAATGGCAGGCTGTCTTATAGATATACTGGCAAAGAATGCTGTATACAAGGATATGCTTATACTTGTTATTGCATATGTGATTTCAATTGGAGTAGTTCAGGTATCAAGATATATAAAACGTTTTTATGTTCGTAGATTCGCCAATAATGTTAATAGAAGAATGAAGAAAATATTATATGGAACACTTGTATTAAAGAGCAGGACAGAGCTTGAAGGTGAAGGTATGGGTGATATTATGACAAAGGCCATACTTGATGTAGATGATTGTGCTGAAGGCATGAGAAAGTTTACAACAGAGGTGTTTGATACAGGCGTAGCGCTGGCTGCATATGCAGGAATGTTGCTTGTATATGATGTAAGGCTGGCACTTATTGCAATGATATTTCCACCTATATCTTATATCATTGCTGAAAAGATGAAAGTAATAGTCCAGAAAACAGGTTCTGCGTATAAAAAACAATCTGGTATCCTTAGTAATGCAACACTCGACAGAGCATCCAATGCTATAACCTACAGAGTTTATGGTAGGGAAGTTAACAGAAAAAATGCGTACGAAGATAATCTGGCTGAGTATGAGAAATCAGCTATTTATGCTAATATATGGAATTCTTCTCTTACACCATTATATAGAATAATATCTATGATGGGCATTTTATTTATATTATATTTTGGCAGCAGAAATGTACTTGGAACAGGATGGAAAACCTGGGATATTGCAGCATTTACAACATTCCTAGCTTGCTTTATAAAGTTATCTGATAAGTCCTCGAAGGCAGCAAAGCTGTTTAATGCAGTTCATAAGGCACAGGTTTCATGGAAACGTATTAAGCCGCTTATGGTTATTCAGGCTAAGGATACAGATTGTAAAAATCAGACATCAGGAAGGCTTGAGGTACAAAACTTAAGCTTTACATATCCAGATGGAAAAAATGTATATAATGGTATTTCCTTTACTGCAGAGCCGGGACAGATCATAGGTGTTACAGGTCCGGTTGCTAGTGGTAAGTCAACACTTGGAAGGACATTTCTGTGTGAATATCCATATGAGGGAAGTATCATGTATAACGGATGTGAACTAAGAAACGCTGCAGATAATGAGAGAACAGGAATAATAAGTTACCTAGGACACGATCCGGAGCTTTTCAATGATTCAATAAAGAATAATATCCTGCTTGGTGATAATAAAGACGTAAACGAGTATCTAAAAGCAGTATGTATTGATAAAGAAGTTGAGGCTATGGAGCAGGGAGCAGATACCATTATAGGCAGTGGGGGCGTGAGATTGTCTGGAGGACAGGCACAAAGAATTGCATTAGCAAGAACTTTATGCCATAAAAAGCCAGTTTTTATACTTGATGATCCATTTTCAGCACTTGATAAGAATACAGAGGAGCAGATATATAATAATCTTAGAAAAATGACGGAAGGTAGTATCGTTATTATTCTGTCTCACCGTTTGTATATGTTTCCTAAGCTGGACAAAGTTATATGGCTTGATGAAGGTAGTGTCAGAGTAGGAACGCATGATGAACTTATGTTGGAATGTATGGCTTATAGACAGTTAAATGATGCAGCAAATGCAATGAGTGAAGATACTGTTTCATATGAACAACGTAAGAATGTTAAAGGGGTGGTGGATAAGCATGAGTAAACATAATAGTAATGTTGATAATGGTGGCAAAGTACTTAGTGTAGGCTCAATAATATTGCACACTACAATAAAGAAAAAGTGGCTTTCACTTGGTATTATAACAGCAGTATGTGGTGCAGTTATAACTGCACTTTATCCACCGCTTGTACTTGGAAGAATAGTAGATACATTGGCAGCAGGATGTCAGGTTCCTTTATATCTTATATTTCTTTATATGGTATTTACTGTGATCACAGGTCTTATGGAGGCTGCAAGGGAAGGGCTTCTTACTGTATTTGGCCAAAAGATAACGCATGCTCTGCGTAGTGGTCTTATGGAGCATTTTACCAGACTGACAGCAGATTCATTAAACCGTCAGGAGCCGGGAGCTGTAGTGTCAAGATTCGTTGGTGATGTTGATACTGTAGAGAATCTGTTTACCTCAGGTATAGTCAGTATGTTTGCGGATACATGTAAGATAATAAGTATTCTTGCAGTTATATGGTTCAGAAATAAAGGGCTTGCAATATTATTGCTTATATTACTGCCATTTATATTCTGGTTTACAAGATATGTGCAGAGGAATATGCTTGAAGCCCAGCTGCGAAACCGGCGTGCAGTAAGCAAGGCTTCGGGACATGTACCGGAAACACTACGAAACATCCGTACAATACATAATCTTGGCAAGGAAAAGTATATGGAGAAAAAATATGATGAATATATAGGTGACAGCTATAAGGCTATGGAAAAGACCAACTTTTACGATGCCATATATTCACCGGTTATTCTTATACTAAATGCAATTGTAGTAGCGGTAGTTATGTTGTTTTCAGCATCGGGCAATGCAAAGGCTCTTACACTTTTTGGAATGTCGGCAGGCACGGCGGTAGCTGTTATTAACTACATATCACAGATATTTGCACCAGTTGAGAGCCTTGGTATGGAAATCCAGACTATACAGTCAGCAATTGCCGGTGTAAGAAGAATAAATGAATTCTTTGCACTCCCGACACTTCCAGCAATTGAAGCTGTTAATGCAGATATTAATGTTGTGTTAGAAACACAGACAGCTAACATCAATAATAGTGAAGGATTAAAAGCTGGAAAAGCCAGCACACCATATGTCCAGTTTAATAATGTAACTTTCGGATATGAAGCTGACCATATTATAATTAAAGATAAGAGCTTCAATGTTGATATGGGTGAACAGGTTACACTGCAGGGAAGGACAGGTGCGGGAAAGAGCACAATATTCAAGCTGCTTTTAGGCTTATACAGGCCTTTAAAGGGACAGATACTAATTGATGGAATCGATTCTTATAATATACCTGATAATAAGAAAAGAAGAATATTTGGTTATGTTGAACAGACATTTCATATGGTGCCAGGAACAGTTAAAGACCAGATTACATTATATGATGAAGCTATATCTATGGATGAGGTTGTGAATGCAGCCAGGCTTGCAGGACTTCACGATACAATTATGAGCTTTGATAAGGGATATGATACACCCTGCACACAGGAAATATTTTCGCAGGGACAATGGCAGTTATTGTCTATTGCAAGGGCAACTGCTGCTAATCCACAGCTTCTGCTTTTAGATGAGATAACTGCTAATCTTGATGCTGATACAGAAAGAGAAGTACTAAAGGCATTAAAAAATGTATCTGAAAACAGGACTGTTATATCAATCTCACATAGGGTTACAGCTAGAACAGGAAGAGTTATAAGCTGTTAGAACAGCGCTGTGTCTGTGACATAGCATGAAGAAGCTTGAACAGAAATGATTATTAGAAACTGAAATTTTAGAAATTGAAATTTCCAGATGAATATGTATAATAGAGGAAAATATTATGTAAAACAGTATGATAATATGCAGTATAATATAATACGCAGGACAGGTAATAGAAATGAAAAAAATAGACTTTGAGAATGGAACAATTACAGATAATATTTTAAGTGCATCAATCCCTATGCTTGTAGCACAGTTATTGAATCTTTTGTATAACGTAGTAGACAGGATATATATTGCACGTATACCATATATCGGTACAACAGCTATAGGTGCAGTTGGAATATGCTTCCCGGTAATTGTTATTATTACAGCATTTGCTAACTTGTTTGGAAGTGGTGGAACACCTCTGTTTTCGATATACAGGGGAAGAAAGAAAAATAAAGAAGCTGCACTTATTATGGATACATCATTTTCAATGCTCTGTGCGGGTGCATTTATATTGATGTCATGCGGTATGCTGTTTTCAAAACCGATTCTCATGGTGTTTGGCGCATCAGATAGTACAATAGTTTATGCATATCCATATATGATGATTTATCTTATAGGAACAATACCATCTATGCTTGCCTTAGGACTAAATCCATATATTAATGCACAGGGATATTCTACAACTGGTATGATATCAGTTGCCATAGGAGCAGTTTTCAATTTTATACTGGATCCATTATTTATATTTGTTTTTGGCTTAGGTGTGAAGGGAGCAGCAGTAGCAACAGTTATTTCACAATGCTTCTCAGCGATGTTTACAATATATTTCCTGACACATAAATCCGAATTAAAGATGCGATTTTTAAAGAAAAATGAGCTTGCAGAGTGTGCAGGTTATGCTAAGAATATTATCAGTCTTGGCACAGCAGGATTTATAATGCAGGTTACTAACAGTCTTGTTACAATATGCTGTAATAATGTATTGTCAGTAACAGGAGGAGATATTTACATATCAGTGATGACAATAGTGTCAAGTGTAAGACAGCTTGTGGATACTCCGATTCATGCTATTAATGAAGGCTCTTCGCCAGTTATCAGTTATAATTATGGTGCAGGAAAGCCGGCACGTATAAGAAAAGCAATAATGGTTCTTGGTATTATGACACTGGCTTATACTGCAGTCATGTGGAGTATTATTATATTTGCACCGGGTGCATTAATAAGCATATTCAGCTCAGACAGCAGCCTGCTTAGTGACGCTATGGTTGCATTAAAGCAGTATTTTGCAGCATTTATATTCATGGATCTGCAATACATCGGGCAGACAGTATTTAAGTCACTTAACAAAAAGAAGCACGCCATATTCTTCTCATTATTAAGAAAAGTCATTATAGTCGTGCCTCTTACATATATTATGCCATATGTTTTTAATATGGGGACAGCAGGAGTATTCTTAGCTGAGCCGGTATCCAATGTAATAGGAGGAAGTATCTGCTTTATTACAATGCTTTGTACAGTACTTCCGGAGCTTAAGAGAATGGCTGAAGTATAAAACTACTGTATCCAGGCAGTTCCATTCCGTTATTAAGCTTAATTTCGCTGCCACTTATAAGATCAGTGCATGTATCAGTTCCGATATTAAACGAAGCAAAGTAAGGATGTTCAGATGCATTGATGGCAACAAGAACACGTTCATCATTATACTGACGTAGGAAGATGCACTGCTCATTGGTGAGCACGATAGATGAGAAGCTTCCATAATTCAGTGCATTTGACGACTTCTTTGCGACAGCCAGCTTTGATATAAATGTTGTGAGGTCATTCCATACAGGCGTATCAAAGGAAACACGCAGGGCAGGATCACCATCCTCCTTTCTTCCTGTTGCACCCCATTCACTGCCATAGTATACACAAGGAATACCAGGCATTCCGAATGCAAGGGTGTATATAAGAGGAAGGTGGTTAGCGTTATTAAGAATACTCGCAACTCTTGTCACATCATGATTGTCAACGAAGGAGAGCAGATGCTTTCCCTTATAAAGAGTCCAGTTTTCTGGTCCGAACTGTCGTAATAATGAATGGTTTATTTCAAACATATTCATACAGTTAAAGCTTGAATAAAGACCCTTGTAACATTCGTAATTGGTTACAGAATGTAACATTTCTTCATTCATAATCTGGTTATAGTCACCATGAAGAGTTTCACCAAGAAGAAAGAAATCAGGTTTTAGCGAATCGCAGAAGGAGCGTAGCCTTCTTAAGAAGTCGTGATTTAAGCAGTAAGCTACATCAAGTCTTAAGCCATCTATATCGAATTCATTTACCCATCCTTTGATAGCCTTAAAAATATGCTGTATAACATCCTCATTATATAGATTGAGCTTTACGAGGTCATAGCAGCCCTCCCAGCCTTCATACCACAGACCATCATTATAGTTTGAGTTGCCATTAAAGTCTATTCTTGCAAACCAGTTAACATAAGCAGAATTCTCACGGTTTTTAAGAACGTCCTGAAAAGCCCAGAAGCCACGGCCTACGTGGTTAAATACGCCATCAAGAACAACTCTTATGCCTTCCTTGTGCAGATTAGAGCATACGTTGGCGAAATCCTCATTGGTTCCAAGTCTTTTATCTATTGTTGTATAGTCACGGGTATTATATCCGTGCGTATCAGATTCAAATACAGGTGAGAAATATATTGCATTGGCACCCAGCTTTTTAATATGGGGAATCCAGTCATTGACCTTAAGGATACGATGTGTAAGGACATCATCATTATCATAAGGTGCACCGCAGAATCCCAGAGGATATATCTGATAAAAAACACTTTCATAAGCCCACATATTGTATACCTCCTTGTTTTACGAAGTAAAATGCGACTGCCCTTGCAGGAGCAGAGGTATTTACCTCCTAGTATTTTATCTTATAATTATAACATGCTTATGTAACGGCATGTAGTAGAAAAAATATAGATAACTTTATGAAAATGTTATAAAATAGTAATGTTTTTATAACCAAAATGTATTGTAATAAAAGTATACATTGTTTTATAATAAAATTCAATTATGATAATAAAATGAACAGGAGATAGATAATGCTTCAGATTCAACACATCCGTAAGGAATATAGAACAGGAAAGTTAGTACAGAAAGCACTTGATGATGTGTCGCTGAATCTAAGGGATAGTGAATTCGTCGCTGTGTTAGGCCCAAGTGGTTCAGGAAAAACTACACTTCTTAATATCATAGGCGGTCTTGACAGATACGATAGTGGGGATCTTATCATCAATGGAATATCAACTAAAAAATATAAAGACAGAGACTGGGATTCATATCGTAATCATACGATAGGTTTTGTGTTCCAGAGCTATAATCTTATACCTCACCAGACGGTTCTTTCTAATGTTGAGCTTGCACTTACAATATCAGGCATATCAAGGACTGAAAGAAGAAAACGTGCTAAAGAGGCGCTAGAAAAGGTAGGACTTGGAGAGCAGATACATAAAAAGCCAAGCCAGATGTCAGGTGGACAGATGCAAAGAGTTGCCATAGCCAGAGCACTTGTTAATAATCCAGATATTCTTCTTGCAGATGAACCTACAGGAGCACTTGACAGTGAAACAAGCGTACAGGTTATGGAGCTTTTAAAAGAGGTATCAAAGGACAGACTTGTAGTTATGGTAACTCATAACCCTGAGCTGGCTTATGAATATGCTACAAGAATAGTAGAAGTTAAAGATGGAAAGATATTATCGGATTCTGATCCGTTAGAGATAGATGAAAATATTATAGAAAAACCGGTGCACAAGAATATGGGAAAGTCGTCAATGTCGTTTCTTACAGCACTTTCATTAAGCTTTCAGAATCTTAAGACTAAAAAGGCAAGGACTCTTCTTACATCGTTTGCAGGTTCTATAGGAATTATAGGTATAGCACTTATTCTTTCAATATCTAATGGTGTCAGTGGATATATAAGTGCGATGGAGGAGGATACTTTGTCAGAATATCCGTTACAGATACAAAGTACGGGCTTTGATCTTACAGCGATGATGGTCGGTATGTCAGCATCAGGTGACAACAAAAAGGAGAACGATATCGGTGTTACACCTGTTGTTTCTGATATGTTCTCTAAGATGAGTACCAACGATCTGGCATCGCTTAAAACATATATAGAAGGCAATCCGGAAAATATTGAAGATTATGTGCATGCCATAGAATACAAATATATAGTAACTCCTCAGATATACAGGGAGGGTAATACAGGATATAGGCAGATAAATCCTGACAAGTCATATGAGATGATGGGAATGTCTTCATCATATGAGAATTCCATGACATCTGGCATGTCTACAAATGTGTTTTATGAGCTGCCCTCAAACAGCAGTTTATATGAAGAACAGTATGAAGTAAAAGCAGGACATTGGCCACAGAATTATAACGAATGTGTTCTTGTGCTTTCCTCAAGCGGTAACATAAGTGACAGGCTTGAGTACACACTAGGTCTGCGGGATAATGCTGAATATGAGAATATGATATCTGCATTTATGTCAGAAAAAGAGATAGATATTCCTGAGAATAACGACAGCTTTTCATATGATGATTTTATTGGCATGACCTTTAAAGTGGTGAATAGTGCTGATTATTATCAGTATGATACAGAGTATGATATATGGAAGGATAAAACTGGTAATGAAGAATATATGAAGGAGCTGATAAGCAAAGGCAGTGATCTGAAAATATCAGGTATAGTTAAGCAGGTTGAGGGAACCACAGCAGCAATGCTTACACCGGGTATAGCATATACATCCGGGCTTACAAGACAGCTTATACAATATTCTACAGCTAGTGATGTAGTAAAGGCACAGAAGGAAAAGAAGGATACCAACATATTTACTGGTGAAAAGTTTGGTATAAGTAGTGACAGTAAAAGTAAATTTAACATGGAATCACTTTTTCAGATAGATACAGATGCAATAAGTAATGCATTTAAGGTGGATGATAGTATATATAATATGAGTATGCCAGATTTTGCTGCATTGATCAATCCAGATGATATATCAGCGGCATTTGATCCATCTATGTTTGATTCTATGGATTCATCAGTGTTTAACCCTGATAGTTTTGGAGATATATCTTCTGCTTTCGGGGAAAATGGTATGGACTTTGATATAGGCAGTATAGATGCAGACACATTAAAGAAGCTGGTATCAGACAGTCTTACAGACGAAGTTAAAGCATCTATATCTGAAGTATTATATGGTTTAAAAGAATATATGTCATCTGAGGAAGTATCAGCCCAGTTAAGTAAGGATATCAGACAGCTTATTACTGATTCAATGCATGTAAATATATCACAGGACAGAGTGCTTAAGGAGGTAAACAAGCTTGAAGCCAGATATCTGGAATATATTAAAAAGAATGGTATTGAGGATACAACAGCAGAAAGTGTATTTAAGTTCCTGCTTACAGATGAGGCAAGAAAACAGATATCAGATTCGGCAAAAGAACTTATGAAAGATGCTGTGACATTTGATATATCAAAAGAACAGCTCTGGAGTATATTTAAAAAGGATGTAGTAGATGGATACGCAGAATATGCCAAGCAGAATGGATATCAGAACATAGATGGTATTCTTGATAAAGTCATAAACAATATGATCAACAGTCTTAAGGAACAGTTTACTGCCAATATACAGAATGCCATGAACAAGATGATGGAAAGTATCATGGGGAATATGCAGCAGGCTATGGAGACAGTCATGACACAGATGATGTCCTCTATGACAGATGCCATGATGAATGCCATGCAGCTTATGGGAAATAATATGGCAGCTGCACTAGGTTCAATGGGCATGGGAACAGATACAGATGACTATGATTTTAGCAGCGCATTTGGTATAGATACAGACAGCTTCGCAGATGCGATAAAGATGAATATGAACGAAAGTGACCTTTCAGATCTTATGAAGTCACTTATGTCTGATACGGATGTTGCCTCATATGACAATAATATGAAAAAGCTTGGCTATGCAGATTTGTCAGTACCAGGTGAAATAGACATATATCCTAAGGATTTTGAAAGTAAGGATAAGATAGTAAATATACTTGATAACTATAATACAAGCATGAAAAAGCAGGGTAAGGATGAACAGGTTATAAGCTACACAGATGTGGTAGGAACACTTATGTCCTCTGTCACTACCATAGTAAATGTTATAAGCTATGTGCTGATTGCATTTGTGGCTATATCTTTAATAGTATCTTCTATTATGATAGGTGTTATCACATATATAAGTGTACTTGAAAGACGTAAGGAGATAGGAATATTAAGGGCAATAGGTGCTTCCAAGAAGAATGTATCGGCTGTATTTAATGCAGAAACATGTATAATCGGACTATGCTCAGGACTTATGGGTATAGGTATAACATTACTTTTCCTGCTTCCTATAAATGCTGTTATTCATGCACTTTCAGGGGTGGACAACATCAATGCAGTACTTCCTGTAATTCCAGCGATGGTGCTTATACTGCTTAGTGTATTTCTTACATTTACCGGTGGACTGATTCCTTCTAAGAAGGCATCAAAGAGTGATCCGGTGACAGCACTTAGGAATGAGTAGAATGATCAAATAAAAAAATAAAAAAATGATTTAACAAAAAAGGACTGAGGATATGAAAATATCTGCTATATCAAAGCAACATTGTGTAGTTAGATATAATAGAATCAGTCCTTTTAAAATTATTTGAAGTTAAAATAAAACATATCATTAAAATCAACATTTAATATTTCTTTTAATAAGAGGATTTCATCAGGGTAAAGATGCCTTTGTCCAACTTCTATTTTAGCTAATGCACTTCTTGTTATATCGCAGCCATTAAGTTGTAATTGTGCGGCAAGCTGGTCTTGAGTTAGTTTTTTTTCTTTTCGTATACGTCTTATATTTTTCCCAAATTCTATTTCATATATTTCATTCATAATAAAGTATGTATAAATATCATAATAAAAAGATATTTGTACTATAATCCTTTCTGCATATATGCTTAGTGTTGTAATGTTTCAATTAGATGGCTTGGCAGCATAAAAATATTGTTTACAATCTGTAAAAATATATTTGTGAATAAAAAGAGATTGACTTTATTATGCGTAAGTAGTAACATTTATTTGCACCTATATAGGTGCAAAATCGAACGATAACTTTAATATGCAGGAGGAAAAAGTATGAAGAAGAGAATATTATCTATCTTTCTGGCAATTGTTCTTATAGCAGGGCTATGTAGTGGTGCAGGCATTTCGTTTGTTAAAGCTGATTCTAACAGTTCAGTACCAGACGTAGCTCTTTCAGTGAAGACAGATAAGACGGATTTAAGACCAGGGGATGAGGTTAAAGTAACTGTCTCAATTGACAGTTTCAAATCTAATATCGAAGGCGATACTGATCCATTGATTTCAATTTATCAGGTTGCAGTACCTATTGACACAGATATATTTGAATTTGTATCAAAAGAAGGGGGACTAGTAAAAAAAGCAGCTGTTAGTTATTACAAGTCAGAAAAGAAAGTAAAATCAGCTGTTTCATATAATCCTGAAGATGAGGATGATGCTAAGAGAATATTTAAGCAGTCAGGAGATAATGCAACTTCTGAACTGTATAGTTTTACATTAAAAGTTAAGGATGCCATTCCAGATAACAAGACAGTTTCAATAGATTTGGATGAGGCGGCTCTCATATTAAAGAATTTTAATCTTTCTAAGGGATTAACTTATGCAGCTTCCGTTACACCAGCTTCTGTTAATATAATTGCAAAAGAAGTATCTGGAATAGAAATATCAGTTAAACCGGATAAAACATCGTACTTTACTAACAGTAGTACGTTAGATGTAACAGGTGGTAAGATTAAGGTTATTTATTCTAATGGAACATCTGAAGAAGTAGATATGACTTCAGATATGTGCAGCAATGTTGATTTATCAACAGCAGGTACTAAGACAGTTACAGTAAGTTATAAAGGCAAGACAGCAACATTTGATGTTACAGTTGCAGACAAGCAGATTAAGTCATTTGATTTATTAGGTGTTGACAATAAGAAAGTTACTGAAGGAATGAAGTTAGACCTTGCAGGAATGACAGCTCACGTAATATACGATAATGGTTCATTTGATGATGTAGCGGTAACAGAAGACATGCTTACATATAAAACTGATAAAGTAGGAACTACATCGGTTCAGGTTAAGATTGGCAACATAACAAAGAACTTTGATATTACAGTTGAGGCTAAGTTATTAGACAGTATCAGCATGAGTTCAGACCCTAATACAGTTAATTATGTTATTGGTGACAGGATACTTGATGTAACAGGAGCCAAGATTACAGCGATATATAATAATGGAACAAAAGATACAATATATGTAACAACAGATATGTGTAGCAGTGTTGATTTCAAGACACTTGGTGAAAAGACAGTTACAGTAACATATAATGGCAAGATAACAACATTCAAGATTAATGTTGTTGAAAAGTTACCACAATCATTAAAACTTAATGGAGTTGATAATGTAAGTGTTCTTGAGGGAACAAAGATTGATACAAAAAATATGTCAGCAGATGTTACATACAATGACGGAACGGTTAAGAATGTAGCAATAACAGAAGATATGCTTACATACAGCACAGACAAGGCAGGAGAAACAGAGGTTATAGTCAAGGCAGAAGGATTAACAGCTAAGTTTACAGCTAGTGTAAAAGCCAAGAAGGCAGTATTAGTTGAACTTAAGGGAACTGAAGGCAAGAGTGTTACAGAAGGAATGAAGTTAGATGTTTCTGGAATTACAGCAGAAGTAACATATGATAATGGAACAAAGGCAACAGTTAATGTAACAGAAGATATGGTTGCAGCTGATACAAGTAAAGTTGGCAAGGCAAAAGCAAAGGTTACAGTTGAAGGTGTAAGTAGTACATTTGATTATGAAGTTAAGGCTAAGGAGCTTACAGGCATAGTAATTACAAGCAGTCCTTCAAAGAGTATATATCTTGTAGGACAGAAGTTTTCATCTAACGGATTAAAGGCAGAGGCTGTTTATAATAATGGAACAAAGGCTGATGTAACTGCATCTGTAAAGCTTTCTTCAGTAGATATGGCTAAGTCAGGTACACAGAAGGTTACAGTAACATATATAGAGAATAAGGTTAGTAAGACAGCTGAGTTTGATGTTGTAATAAAGACAAGAGAAGCAATAGAGGTATTTAATAAGTCAGTTAAGGAACTTACATTAAAGAAACTTACAAAGGATGATGCAGATGCGGTAAAGGCACTAAGAGCATCATATGAAGCATTATCAGATGTTGAAAAGGCAGAAGTTGATGTAGTAGGTCTTGAAAAGCTTGAGAGTACAATAAAGGAACTCACAAAGGAAGATGAAAAGACAACAGAGGCTGATGATACGAATGTAACCTTAGATGATGTTAAATCTGAAACTACAGACAAGGATGATTCTGTTAAGACAGGCGATATAGCACCAATTATGGCAATGATTGCAATGCTTATAGCTGGAGCGGGTATGTTCTGCGTAGTAATGCCAAAGAGAAAAATTAACAAGTAATATATATGGCAGACAGGGATACATAACAGAATGGTTATGTATTTCTGTCTGTTATATTATACATGAGATAGTTTGTAATATTAATCTAACAAGAATTTATATAAAAAGAAATTTAAATAGTGATTCAAGAAGTCGGAAAAAATAATGTTAATAAATATGTATAAACAACAAAAAATAATATTACTGAAGAGGATAATGACAGGAATATTAGTCGCCTGTCTAATGATAATAAATAATAATGCAGATAAAGCATATGCTGAAAATAATTATAATGAATCAGAACAAGTTGTTAATGTGGGTATAACTACAGATAAAAGTTTGTATTCTGCAAATGATGATATGAGTGTAACAGTGACTTTAACTAATTATGATAATCAGTTTTACGGAGATATAACTACAATGATTGTACAACTTGATTATGACGAATCTGTAATAACTCCTTATGCTGATACAGTTAAGAATGTTGCAGATAAAAATAGTAGTATGGGATTTTCTCATGTTGATGTTAGTAAAAGCGGCAGCATTACATATCAATATATAGATGTAGGGGAAGCACTTCATAAGAATAGTCCTGTGTTATTTTCATTAAAATTTAAAGTTAATGATTCTATTGCATCGTCAGATTTAGTTAAAGGACTTATTAAAGCGGCAAGAATAGTTATGCAGGATGGATCTAAACAAGAATCTGTAAGATATGCAACAAGTGTTGATTATATAGTAGATAAATCAGCAGATAGCGTAGCTAATGATGATACTATTGGATTAAAAGAATATGATTCATTGGGAGAATTATTATCAGATGATGAACAAAAGGATATACAAAAAAATGCAGTAGAGTCTAAACAGGCAGAAAAAAAGAACGCTCAGGAAGTTGCAAATAATAAATCTAATAATAATGATACAAAAAACAATGCGGATATATCAGAAAGTAATAATAGTGACAGTACAGATATAAATAATAATAATGTATTTGAGATTGCTAGCAGTAATGACAATGTTAATAGTAGTAGTTCATTCATTTTACCGGTTGTTATAGCTGTTATAGTGGTAATTGTAGCAGGAAGTTTATGCTATTTATGTTATAAGAAGAAAAATACAGGAACACATAATGAAGAAAAGTAATATAACAAAGAGTAAAAAAAAGAAAGAAATACCTGATTATAAAAAAGTAGAAGTTTTTTTAATAATGTTATTTATGCTTATTCTTCCGTGGATTACAAGATTAAAGGTAGTAAAATTAGATGAAATATCAGCTCAATATTTTCAAAATAGTAATGGATATATGGTTGATTTATTTCTCTATTACAAGGCTGTTTTGATTATTGTAATAGCGGTGATAATTATACTTATGATAATTGGTGATAATATATTTCCAGATTACATTATAAAAGATACTCCAATAAGAGATAAAAAGAATATCAGGTTTCTGGTATGTATTTTGATATATGTACTTATGACTATAGTATCAACTTTTTTTACAAAGTATCCGACCATGGTAAAAACAGGAAGTCCATCAGAATTTGAAAGTGTGTATGTACTTATTGCGTATATGGTGTTATTTATTGGAGGAATGAATTATTTTTGTTATGAGAGTGTATGCGGAATATTAAAAAAGGTAATAAGCGTTCTTATATACATAACAATCATATTGAACTGTGTTGAATTTTTTTATAAGCCTTTGTTGGAAATTCCATTTTTAAGAACAATAATAGCAGCAGCAAAATATAGTGAAATAGCTCAGACACTTGAAGTATCCGAATTTAGTGATATGACATCACTTACTTTTTATAATCCTAATTATTATGGTGGATTTTGTATATTATTATTACCATTTGCGTTGATATTTTTTCTTGGGTCAAAGAAAATTGAGGATAATATAATTTATGGAATAGCATCTGCTGGAATGTTGTTTTCAACAATTTGCGCTAAATCATCTGCTTCATTTTATCTTATGTTAGTAGAAACAGTAGTTATAATATCAGGATATTATGTATCTAGCTTAAAAGAGATACGTAAAAAAAATAAGGATAAAGTAAAATATAAAATATCAATAGGTGATATAACAAATAAATGGATAAAGATTCCAATTTTAATAGTTATGATGTTTTTAATGTTAATAGTTATAAATGTAATTACTTCTGGCAAAATATATAATATGGGTGAGAATGTAGTTAAAAATACATCTTATTCATTAGAAGAAGGAAAAAATACATTTATATTAACAGATATTAAGCTTGAAGAAAATAAACTTACAATTGTATCAGAAGAGCATATATTAACTGTAGAAGTCAATAATAATAATTTGTCTTTTTATGATGAAAATGGGTATAACATATCTGCATCTGAGAAAGATGGAAATATTCAGTTAGATTCATCTGGGTTTGACATGATAAGCATGAGTATGAATTCATATAATCAGTTGGTAATAGATCTTGGATATGATGATACAATTGAATTTTATGTGTCTGATGGATGCTTTTATGGAGTAGGACAGAATGGCTCTATGATAGACAATGTATCAAGGGAAAGCAGATCTGGAAAAAACATATATAGTTTGTTTACAGGAAGAGGATATGCATGGGTTAATACAGTACCACTACTTAAGGATACTATTATATATGGACATGGTCCTGGTACATATACGTTTTATTTTCAGCAAAATGATTATGTGGGACTTATGAATACACATGGAAGTACAAGATTTGTTATAGATAAACCACATAATATGTATTTACAAATAGCTATGGAAGAAGGATGCATAGCAATGCTTTCTATAATAATTCTTATGTTATTTGTGATTATTAATTATATTAAGAATATAAAACTTGTTAAAGAAAATTATAATAAAAAACTAAGTAGTACATACAATGGATACCTATCAGAAATTGCATCTGCAAGTTTTGTGTCGGTTGTTGCATTTATGATATATTCAATAGTCAATGATAGTATGGTGACGGTGAATCCAATATTTTGGTTATTATTAGGAATTAATGTATCTTGTGTATATGGTATTAAACGTTATTACGAAGGTGAAATTAAAGAATAGCAAGACAAATGTAGAATATATCTAAAGATATATATAATTAATATTTTTATAAAGGAGGAAATATATATGTTAAATGAGAGATTTATGAAAAAATTAATATCAGTAGTAAGCGCATGTGCGATATCCGCTTTAACAGTAGGCATTACAATAGCTCCTTATGTGGCTCAGGCAGCGGAAGAAAATTATTACATTAATGAGGATTATGCAACATTAACAGATGATGAGAATATAGGAGGAGCTATTGCATACAATGATGGTCTTGTATTGATAAGCAATACAAGTGATAAAGGATATGATAGTTCATATGGTTACAATGATAGTTATACTTTAACAAAAGATTCAGAATTAAAATTTGTAGATAGTGATGGATTGAATCATATTATATCGAATAAAGATAGTAGCGGAAATCAAAAGTATGATGCTGTATATGGTACTATTACAAATATGTTTTACTCATCTATTAAAGTACAAAAAGATGGTAAGTATAGCTTGATAGATTATTATGATAATAAGATTGAATTAGGACTTAAGAATGACTATGACTATATAGGTGTAGTTAATAGTACTGAATCAGGTATAATATATGACTTAAGAGAATATACAGATAACAGTAAAAAAGAGTTTTATCTTTCACTTGTAAATGAGGAAGGAACAAGTATATTCAATATGTATTCCTGTGTCAGCGTAAAAAAAACTAGTAATGGCAATTACTTTTTTATAAAAAGAAATGATGGAATGGGATATATAGTTAAATCAAATGGAGAATTGTTTTATAAGGGTGCCGCAAATAATATGTCAACCATTTATGATGATAAAGTGGTTGGTATAGAAACTAATGATTATTATATATATTATGATTTGGAAAAAGGTGAGAAGATTGAAACAGATGGTAAAAAGCTGAATTATAATAATGATAAGACTGGTAAATTTGGTAGATATTATATATTAACTGATGATGAATATATAGGATATGATAATGAACGTAAAGCGATAATGAAAATACCAGGTAAGTATAAAAAAGTATCTATGGTATGTAATTATCAGAATCTTATGTTAAGCGATGAAAAAGGATTATATAACATATATGATAAAGATGGAAAAGCATGGTTTGATGAAAATGTAGTTATGGTATCTTATTATTATGAAAATCCATCAGTTATTGTTAGTTATAATAATGGAACTTATATTGTATATGATAATGGAAATAAGAAGGTTGATTTTGATATAGTTAGCAATATTGCAGACAATAGAATAAAAGAAATAAATAAGGATATATTAAAAGCTTCTAAGAATTATCATATGGTAAAAGATGGTGTTGAATTCACTTATACGTTAGATGATTCACAGAAATATAAAGTCGTAGTTACATTGGAAAGCAATTATAACAATGCGATATTAAAAGACGAACCGGATAATACAGATTATCAGCTTAAGGATAACGAAGTATTATCTGGAAATATAGTATATGAAAAGACTGATAGAAATATAGTAGATGAATATGGGGCTTCAAGAGAGTGTAAATATCGTCTGTCTAGAATTTATAGTAAAAATGATGGAAATGTTAAAGTTATAATTCCACAGGAAAGACTTTTTGCAGAGAAAATAAATGGTAGATATGTGACACTTTATTCAGAAAAAGGTGAAATATATGGAATACAAGAAGATGGAGAAGTTATAGAAAAGCACGAAAGTGAAGGGGATACATATCAATTTGGAGACTCTGGAATGAAATGTACATATTACAACATAAGAGTATATGGTGGTAGTGTTTTAGCTGGTGGAATGAAAACGACAAATAATGATAATAACTTGATTTTTAAGAAAGAAGGATATTCAGTTAGCAACCCAATAGAGAATCTTTTTTCAGTTGGATATATTAATTGCAGTGGTAGAGATGTATATACGTATGATGGTAATGTAGCATTTCAATCAAGTGAATATACACAGATATATAGCCATAATAATGTAGCATATGCTTTACTTAAAGATGGAAGACTAGTACAGTTTAGAAATATTTTATTTAGTAAACTTGATAATCTGTTACCTGCTGATGGCAGTTTAAAGATAACAGAAATAGAAGAGGAAAACACAAGAGTATTATCAGGAATTGAGACTAATAAGACAGTTAAGGATATTAAAAATATATTTAATAATACGATAGTGAAAATGATTAATTCTGATGGAGATGAATTAGACGATTCAAAGCCGGTAGGGACAGGCTGTAAGATTCAGATGATAAATAATAATCAAGTAGTTGATACTGTAACAGTTATGATAAAAGGAGATATAGACGGAACAGGAACTATAGATGTCCTTGATATGGAAACAATCCAGAAGTCAATCCTTGGAATAGGTGATTCACTTTCAGGAGTATATAAAGAAGCTGCACTTCTTAATGGTGATGACACAGATGAAGTAACAGTTCTTGATATGGAAGCTATCCAGAAGGATATACTTGGAATTGAGAAAATTAACAATTAGACAATAAGATAGGAAAGGAAGGAGCCGCATAAGTGAATGGTAATAAGGATATTATCATAGTACTTGTGCGGCTATTGTGTTTATAAAAATGTAACTGATATTAATGTGTCGTAAATTATATTGCGGGAAAAGAGGTTCATATGAAAAAAGTTAAAAAGTACATATCAATAATAATAATAATGTTAATGATATTTGAAAGTATTGAAACAGACGGTTTATTGTCAAAAACAACAAAAATATATGGTGCGGAAACGGATAAGGAATCAGTTCGGGAAGTAGATATGGATGGTAGTCTTGAAACTGAGGAATCACGGGATATTGAAGTATATAATTCTGATAGTGAAGAATTGGTGTATGGAGATTATAAGTATAGTATTGTAGATAATAATGCCGTAATTGATAAATATACAGGTAGTAATAGCACTGTTATAGTGCCTGATAATATTGATGGGTATGATGTGACAGGAATAGGAAACTATGCATTTGCTGGATGTACAAATATAAAGGATATAAAACTGCCAGAAACATTAGAAAGCATAGGATATATGGCATTTGGAAACTGTACGGGATTAGAAAGCATAAAGATACCATCAAAAGTAAAAACGATAGGGCAAAATGCATTTTGGTGTTGTAGTAATCTTAAAGAGATAAATTTACCGGAAGGAATAGAAAATATTGGATCAGATTTCATAAAAGAAACTAAAATAGAAAAAATAAAAATACCAAAAAGTTTAAAATCAGGTTCAAGTGCATTATATGGAGCAAATGAATTAAAAAAAGTAGAATTTGAAGAAGGAACAGAAACAATAATATCAGGGATATGTTCAGTTGACTATTCTGAAAATAAAATAGAAGAAATAATCATACCAGATGGAGTAACAGAAATAGAAAGTGTTGCATTTGCTGGATGTAAAAATATAAAGGATATAAAACTGCCGGAAACATTAGAAAGCATAGGATATATGGCATTTGGAAACTGTACAGGATTAGAAAGCATAAAGATACCATCAAAAGTAAAGACAATAGGACGAGAGGCATTTGAGTATTGTAGTAATCTAAAAAAGATAATTTTACCAGAAAGCGTAGAAAGTATAGGAACTGATGCATTTTCCGGATGCAATGAAGAATTCACTATATATGGTTATGAAGGCACATATGCACAACAATATGCTAATGAAAACAATATTCCATTTAAGTTAGTAGACGATGAAGATTTTGATGATAATAATTATATATATGGTAATCTTACACTAATAGACCCATTAAACTGGCAGATAGGAATAGATGGTGTTAAGTATAATTTAGACAGTAGCTATGAATTAACAGATGAAGTTAAGTTATGGGTACAGGAGAGTGATAAAAGAGTTGTTTGTAGTATCAAGAATGGAAACGTAAATGGTATTTACAGACTTTCAGATGTCACTTCTATTTACATAAAATTAAGTACAGATCCATCTAAGCTGGTATATCAGAATAGTAAAATGAATGTATCTAAATTTGCAGTAAAAGCAGATGTACAGTATTTAATAGATGGCAAGTATAATCTACCATATAGCATAAGAAAACAGATATACAAAGATATTACCAATATTGAATTAAAAACACAAAGTGACGGCATTAATTTTGGAAAGAGTGGTTGGGGCTGGTTTAAAGACTACAAGACAAGTGTATCCAAAGATTTAGATAATTCAAGAATCAATGTAGGTTCATCTATATCGTTTAGCGAAGACATATATATAAATGACGATTACAAAATGTATGCCAGTACAGGGATTTTTGATATTAATTGTGCTGTAACTTTTAGTGATGGAACTAAGAGTGAAAATAAAGTTCAGGTACAGGTAGGTAATCTGGATTACAGAGATAAGGTTGTTGAAGATAAAAAGAATAATTCTGTTATGGGAACGAATGTATCAAATGCGCAAAAAATACTTTCTTCCAATGCGAATAAAGCGGTCACTTATGACTCTATGCTTGACAGTTATCTTACATATGAACAGCAGGTTCATTTAAGAGAGGTATTATATGTATGGGTATCTGACATATTTGCAGCAACCAATTCTTCATATTGCAAAAATAATAATAAAATACAGGATAAGATATATAAGAAATTAGGAATTGATAAAAATTCACTGACTAATATTGTTAATACTAACTCAACATTTAAAGTAGAATTAAATACAACTGTTGGTAAAAGGACAATAGAGTTTGATATTAAATTATCCAATTATGTATTAGGACAGAAGGTATCTTATGCAGGATTTGGAACAATGGAATTTACAATGTATAAGGATAGGTCAAAACCTGAATTAACAGGTACAGGAATGGTTGCATTAACTAATATGGAAGGCTTTGTTAATCAGCTTACAACAATTGCTGATAATGCAATTGAAAGTGCATACATGGGAATATGGGGAAACGATGCTAATGCTATCGCCAATTACTTGACATCAGGAACGATGCTTGAGGTATTAAAGAAAAATGGTGTTATAAAGGGCACATTTTCAGGTAATTTATATAAATTAATGAAGAAGCCTACAACAGATTATATAGAAGCTCAGGTACATTGTCCAGTAGATGTATATGTATATGATAGTGCTGGTACATTAGTTGGTAAAATAGTAAATAATGAAGTTGATGCATCATTTAATGAATTGTATATGTATACAATAGGTGATTCAAAATATATTCAGCTGACAGAGGATAATTATAAATTGGTATTAGTTGGAAATGATAATGGCAGCATGGATTACATCGTTAAAGAATATGATGAAGATGGTAATTGTAAACAGACAATTAATTATAACAATTTGGAGGTTGTAAAAGGAGAAAAATATTCTGCAGCTGTTCCGGATGCGCTGTTATTAGATGCAAGTATGTATAATCTTATATCTTATACAGGTGATTATATAGAACCTACATCAGTTGAAAATAGTAATGATAACATAGACGATGGTAATTATGAGTATGTTGATAAATTTAATGATTTAATAATAGGCACTAATTTAAAAACAAAATTATGTCAGGATATTAATGAGTATGTAATATATGGAATAAAGGAAGAAACAACAGTTAATGATATAAAGAAAATGTTTTCTGATTCATATATACAGATTGTTAGCAGCAATGGAGAATTGTTGCAGGAAAGCGAATATGTTTGTACAGGTTGTAGAATTAATTTGATATATGATGACAATATATCTGATAGTGTTTTAATAGTTATTAAAGGTGACGTTGACGGAACAGGAACAATAGATGTACTTGATATGGAAACAATCCAGAAGTCAATCCTTGGAATAGGTGACTCACTTTCAGGAGTATATAAGGAAGCAGCGTTGCTTAGTGGCGATAGTACGGACGAAGTAACAGTTCTTGATATGGAGGCGATCCAGAAGGATATTCTTGGTATTGAGAAGATTAACTAATGTTAATATTAAAATGAATTTAAAAACAGGAAAGGGGGAATGCCATATAGATATTTAGCCAAATATATCTATATGGCATATTTATTATGGATAAAAATAGTCAATATAGAAAAAAACATATCATTGATGCAATAAAATCAGCAATATTGATGTTTTTAATTGTATTTACAAGTATACATTTATCAACAGTTAATCAGGCTGTTGCGGCGGAAAATGTTAATAAAGAGATTGAAAGTTCAGTGCTATCTGATTACTCGAATGTTAAAAGTATAGGTGTCGATGTATTTGGTTCGTGTAAAACAAGTTTTATCAATATTAATGAACAGGGCTATCAGATGGTTGTATATAAAGATAAATTGTATATAGAACAGTATGATAAGCAGTGGAACAGATTATGGAGTAAAACTCTTGAATTAGAATTGCCAATATGGGGCGGTTATTATTGTGGTACTGATTATAACTTTGTTGTCTGTGGTCAGAATAGGAATGGAGCTGATGACAATGGAGGAGAAGTATATAGAATAATTAAATATGATAAAGATTTTAAAAGAATTGCTTCGTGTTCATTAAACAGTAATGAGAGTTATACAATAACACCTTTTGATGCAGGAGAAGTATCTATAGATGAGAATTATACAGATTTAGTAGTTTATACAAGCAGACTTAGAATGGATGGTCATCAATCTAATATAAGAATTACAATTAATAAAGAAAATATGATACTTAAAGAACGCGTTGGGATTAATAGTTTTCCGGATATTCATGTTGGACATTCATTAAGACAGATAGTAAGATATGATAATGATAAATTGGTATATACTGATTTATCAGATGGTTATCCACATAGATCTATATATTTACAATCTGCATATGTTAATAGTCCGATGTTAGAAATTGAAGGCGATGATGGAGATAACGTAACTAATGCAGATTTAACAGGTCTTGGAATATCTGATGATACATATATTGTGACAGGAACGTATTTGCATAATAATATTAATAATGTATATGTTTCGTGTGTGAGTAAAGCTACAGGAGAAGTTACAGGAACATGGATAACAGATTGCAATGTATATAATAGCAACATAGCTTATGCACCAAGGATAATACAGATATCGGATAACAGATATGTTCTTATGTGGGGTACACAGTCGGGTGTAGATTATATAATAATGGATAAAAATACCACGGTTTTAAGTGGTAAGAAAAGTATTATTGGCGCAAGAATTACAGACTGTGAGCCGGTATATGCAGATGGTAATATAATATGGGTTACATATATAAAAGGGAAAATGACTGTGAATAAAATAAATGATTTTGGTGAAACAGGAAGTTATTCTCCTAAAATTCTATTGAAAGATTCCTGTGATGAATGGGATGGAAGCTATGACATATCATGGTATTCTGATAGTCAGGATGAATTTCATATATGTAATCCACAGCAGATGGCAGGTTTTGCAGAGCTGGTTAATAGTGGAAATACATTTGCCGGTAAAAAGATATATATGGATAATGATATATACTTAAATGAAACATATTCTAATAATAAGTATGAATGGATACCTATAGCGTATAGCAAGGATGAAGACTCTGATAATGAGCTTGAGTTTAATGGATTGTTTGATGGCAATGGGCATAATATATATAATATGTATGTGGCTTCTAAAAGTGATAAAAAAGGTGGTCTTTTTGGAAATATAGGAGAAAAAGGTAAAGTACAATATATAAATATTGTTCAAAGCATTATGATGCAAAATTGTTCAATTGCACTGAATAATTATGGGTATATAACAGGTTGCACGAATGATTCATTTGTATATGGAATTGATGAACGCGTAGGTGGAATATGTAGGGTAAATAATGGAAGGATAATAGGATGTCATAATAATGGACGAATAGACGGAGATGATGCCGGTGGAATAGTAAGTACAAATGTGGGAGTTATATTACAATGTAGTAATAAAGGTTATGTATTAGGTGGACTTTTTGAACCTGGAGGAATTGCAGAGTTAAATATTGGATACATAGAAAATTGTTATAATTCTGGAATTGTTTCTGATAATGTTGGACTTAATTCAGAAAGAGGTGCAGCAGGTATAGTATGGAGTAATAGTTCTAATAATTCTTTATATAATTGTTATAATAATGGAATGATTGATATATCATCTAAATCTGGATTTGTTTTTGGTGCATTTGATATATCATTTAATTCGACTCAAAATAAGAAATGTTTTACAACAACGGATATATATAAGAATGATAATACACAAATAATTAAAGACAAGAATGAATTGTTAATATCTCTAAATAATGGTATGGATGAAGAAGATATGTGGTATGAAGATGAATGGGATATTAATAGTGGCATGCCTATAACTATGCCTGAATATTATATGCAGAAGGGTGTAAAACCTTATGAGGGAATAAATATAGAAGACAATATTTTATATGGAATGTTATCAGGAACAAAAGTAAGTGATTTAATTTATAAATTATTAGGTAGTGCAGATATTAAGGAGGATGATGGCAATATATTGTCTAAGAATGATATTATAGCTACTGGAAATAAAGTTAAAGTTACAACTAAAGATAATATGTTTTATGAATATACAATAAGTATAAAAGGTGATGTGGATGGTTCTGGTACAATAGATGTTCTTGATATGGAAGCTATACAAAAATCAATACTTGGAATAGGAAGTGAGTTGACAGGAGTTTATAAAAAAGCTGCATTACTTAGTGGTGATTCAAAAGAGATATCTGTTCTTGATATGGAGGCAATACAAAAAGACATATTAGGTATAGAGAAAATTAATTAAAATTATGATGATTTGATATTTTAATATAAGCACGATAATATCCCCTTGTGGGAATGTAAGAAATAATGTACATTCCCACAAGGGGGTTATCGTGTAGAAATGAGGTTTTTTATGTCAGGTTTTCTTTGATGAAATCGACAACCTCTTTATTTTTCTTCAAGATGTTCTCATCTCTTTCCATATCGGAGATACTCATCCAGTAGTAATGTTTTCCATTGATAGTAAAGTCATTGTGTTTTATTCGTTCTGGAAAATGAGAAATATTTATTTCATATAATCTGTGATTATAAATTCTGTTTTCGTTGTGGCTGTAAGAATATTTTGATTGTATTCTTGATGTTATATATTTGCAATTGATTTTACGTTTATCACAGTCTAGGTCAGCAGCAATATAATCTATTAATGCAGCTTCATTATCTGTATCAATGGTTTTATAATTGGGAAATAACTTACAATCCCATCTTTCATCATAATAAACAAGAAATTTGTTACTTGTATTATTAAATGTATTTTTGATTGCAACCAAAGAGTGATTATGCTGTATCATATTTAAACCTTCTATATCTTTTAATAAAATTCTATGATTGAACTATATGATGCTGTAAAAGTTGATAATAAAAAAGATATACCAGCAATTATAGTATCAATAGTAACTTTCTTACCTATGTAATTACGTTTCTTTTCTAGAAGTAATTGTAACTGTAGGTCATCTATAAGTAAGTTCATATGTTAATATCCCCTTTTTATTAGATTATAACGTAATAAGTATAAATTAACAAGAAAATTATAAAATGAGGATGAGAGGAAGTGTTCTTTATGCATTGTTTTTAAAATACTTTCCAGGCCCATGTTGTCCATCTTGTTTTAACCATACATCCATTTTTCGTAAATTAATCCAAAGTCAGACAGCATATATGAGAAAAGCAGGTGTGCAAACATCATAAGATGCACTTGAAGTTCAATTGTGATAGTTCTTAGACTTTTTCTTAGCTACCCAGCTATCCACAGACACGGATGTCTGTGGAAGTGAGATATGGGACATGGATGTCCCGTATCGAACGGTAGCGGAAACTACCATTACGTATATGAAAAGTCTTAGAAATATCCAATTGAAGCTTCTGGCATCGTTGATGTATGCACACCTGCTTTTCTTATATATGCTGTCGTTCGTACGTTAAGAATGTGTGTTAAACAACAATATAAGCTGTAATTTTTTTTATTGCGACAGCCCCATATTATTCAGTTATTCTGCATATATTTTCTTATAAGCCGTAGTCCGTTCAAAGGCGCACAGAACTTCTGGTTATGTTTAGTACATTCTTCTATCACATAATCAAGATTAAACCACTCAGCAGTTTCTACTTCTTCAATCTGGTAAACAAGATTATTAATATCTACAGGTTTAGTATATGCATAAACAAAAGCTATTTCACTGTCTTTAAATAACTTGCCATGAAATTCCTTTTCATAGTTAATAACAAACGTGTCTATGAAGTTAAGGTCACTGGTAGTTACATTTAACCCCAGTTCTTCTTTTAACTCACGAACAGCAGATTCGAGCGGATTCTCTCCGGCACGGATATGTCCTGCACTTGAAGTATCAAAACGTCCCGGAAAAGAATCTTTAATCATAGCACGCTTCTGCATAAGAACCTCTGTTCCAGTTGGTGTATGACGGGCTATCCATACATGCTCAGAACGATGTCTTATGCCATCTTTATGAGCAACATTTCTTTCAACGGTTTTTCCTGTAGGTATTCCGTTTTCATCAACAATATCAAATAATTCCATAGTAATCCTTATTTCCTTATTTTTTAAAAATAATTTTTTAAAGTTTTTAAGTTTAATTTTTCTTTTACTTTTTCACCACTTTTTCACTTCGAAAAGTAGAAGAAAGCTACTCTGTTTTCAGAATATCCATATTTATTTAAAGTGTCAAGAGCTATTTTAAAGTATAAAAATATGCTATACTATGTGTAAGCTTTATTTGCGATGCACGTAGAAAATAGAAAAAGAAGGAAGGAAAGAATTTTATGGGTTTAAAACACAATACAGAATCAGATACAGAATCATATGTAAAAAAGAATATAGTAGTTAATGAATCAGATAATAAGATATGTCCAAACAAGTACATAGATCTTCATCTTCATCTTGATGGAGCCATAACCATGGATATAGCAAAAAAGCTGGCTGCACTTCAGAACATAAAGCTTCCGGCAGAAAATGATGAACAGCTAAAAAAGCTGCTTACTGTACCGGATACATGTACAAGCCTGAATGATTTTCTTAAGTGCTTTACACTTCCGGATGCACTTATGATGACACAGGAGGGAATAAGTGAAGCAGTATATCTTGTTGCAGAGAATATAAGACAACAGGGAGTTATATATGCAGAGATAAGATTTGCCCCTCAGAATCATACAGAAAAGGGAATGTCACAGGAAGAAGCTGTACAGGCTGCATTAGAAGGACTTAAGAGAACAGGGCTTAAGGCTAATATTATATTGTGTTGTATGCGTGGTGAAGGAAATGAAGAAGCTAATTATGAAACGCTTGAACTTACGAAAAAATACCTTGTAGAAGACGGCGGCGTAACTGGCATGGATCTTGCAGGAGCAGAGGCACTTTATCCTACATCGAAGTATGAAGTACTATTTGCTAAGGCCAGAGAATACGGCATACCATTTACTATTCATGCAGGTGAGGCAGCTGGAGCAGAAAGTGTAAGATGTGCCATAGAATATGGAGCTTCAAGGATAGGACATGGAGTAAGAATAAGAGAAGACGATTCAGTGTGTGAACTTGTAAAGAATAAAGGTATCGTCCTTGAGATGTGTCCGACAAGTAACAGACAGACTCATGCAGTAGAAAATATGAAAGATTATCCTTTTATAAAATATCTGAATGAGGGAATCAATGTAACGCTTAATACAGATGATATGGCAATAGAAGGGATTACATTAGAAGAAGAATACAGATATATGGAAAATGAATTCGGACTTACAAACGGGCAGAAAAAAATCATTCTTAATAACGCAGTCGATGCCGCATTTACAAGTGCGGCAGTAAAAGAAGAACTAAAAAAAGAATTAGGACTTGCAAAATAAGAAAACAAATGCTATAGTAGTTAACAACTTAATAAACATTGTTGATAGAGTGAATCATAAGGGTTCACGAAGGGGAGCACCACCAAGGGCGCTTTTCTTCGTGAACCCTTTTTATTTTTATCTATTATTTTAGCTGTGCATAGCTTGTGTAGTTCATACAGTTTTCAGCTCTCTGACAGCTTTATGTGTTTAAGTGTTAAAAGACATTCAGGAAGGAAGGTGAATATCTTAATGGCAGATATAATGTTTAATGGAAAGAAAAGAGACATAAAAGACAATACTAATATTACTGAATTCATAACAATCAACAGCTATAAGCCAGAGCATGTTGTTGTAGAGTTAAATGAAGAGATAATCCCAAAAGAAAGATATCAGGAGATTATATTAAAAGATAATGATGTGTTAGAAGTATTAAGCTTTATGGGTGGGGGCTGATGGTTTAGTAGCATATCATAATAATAAAAATAAAAGAGGATAATACAATGAGTAATAATACAGCAAATATAACAGGTACAGACAATAAAGAGCAGTTAAAAGATACATTTAAGTTAGGAAAATACGAATTCACATCACGTTTTATACTTGGTTCAGGTAAATATTCACTTGAACTTATAGAGGCTGCCGTTAAACAGGCAGAGGCACAGATAGTTACGCTTGCACTAAGAAGAGCTAATGATGGCGGACTTGCTAACATTCTGGATTACATTCCAGAAAATGTACATCTTCTTCCTAATACATCAGGTGCAAGAAATGCAGAAGAGGCAGTAAGAATAGCAAGACTTTCAAGAGAACTTTGCCATAGCGATATGGTTAAGATAGAAGTAATAAGAGATACTAAGTATCTTCTTCCAGATAATTATGAAACAGCAAAAGCAACAGAAATACTTGCAAATGAAGGTTTTGTTGTTATGCCTTACATGTATCCGGATCTTAATGCAGCAAGAGATATGGCAAATGCCGGTGCAGCATGTATTATGCCGCTTGCAGCTCCTATTGGTTCTAACAGGGGAGTATGTACAAAAGATTTTATCCAGATTCTTATAGATGAAATAGATCTTCCTATTATAGTTGATGCGGGTATTGGACGTCCTTCCCAGGCATGTGAGGTTATGGAGATGGGTGCAGCAGCAGTTATGGCGAATACAGCTATTGCAACCGCAGGTGATATTCCACGTATGGCAGCAGCATTTAAAAATGCTATAAACGCAGGAAGGGAAGCATATCTTTCAGGACTTGGAAGAGTAAAGAAAAACGGAGCAAGTGCTTCTTCTCCACTTACAGGTTATCTTCACGAATAAGAAGATGTCCGAAGCTTTGTATAAAATATATAGCATGTGACATAATTTAAGCTTTTATATATGTTACATTAATTCGTTATATAAAATAAAGATGCAAGAATGGAGATTAAAATGAGTAACAATCAAATAAATAATGAAGAAAAAAAAGATTTACATATAAATGAAAGTATATTAAGTGATGAAATAAGAGAAGATCAGAAGAAAAACAGAACTAATCACATGGAATATATGCCAGACATGGAGGTGCTTGACTCTGATATTGATAAACAGGTTATAGCGGCTATGAATAATTATGACTATGACAAGTATACAGCTAAGGATGTTGAAAATGCTATAAATGCAGTTAATCGTACACCTGAGGATTTTGCAGCACTTTTATCACCAGCAGCACTTCCATACTTAGAACAGATGGCACAGGCAGCTAAGATAGAAAAGGAAAAACATTTTGGTAATTCAATATGCTTTTTCACGCCAATATACATAGCCAACTACTGTGAAAATTATTGTATATACTGTGGCTTTAACTGTCATAATAAGATAAAGAGAGCAAAGCTTAACTATGAAGAAATAGAAGAAGAGATGCAGGCTATAGCTAAGACAGGACTACAGGAGATACTTATACTTACTGGCGAAAGTAAGAAAATGTCAAGTGTAGAATATATAGGTGAAGCATGTAAGATTGCAAGAAAGTATTTTAAAGTAATAGGCCTTGAAGTATATCCTATGAATTCAGATGAGTATGCATATCTTCACAAATGTGGTGCAGATTATGTTACAGTATTCCAGGAAACGTATAACTCAGATAAATATGAAACACTGCATCTTTCAGGACATAAGAGAATATATCCATACAGACTTAATGCACAGGAAAGAGCACTTAAGGGTGGCATGAGAGGAGTAGGTTTTGCAGCGTTGTTAGGTCTTGATGATTTCAGAAAAGATGCATTTGCAACAGGTATGCATGCATATCTTTTACAGAGAAAATATCCTCATGCAGAGATAGCATTTTCATGTCCAAGATTAAGACCTATTATTAATAATGACAGGATTAATCCAAAGGATGTTCATGAAGCACAGCTTTTACAGGTTGTTACAGCGTATAGATTATTTATGCCATTTGCAAGCATAACAGTATCAACAAGGGAATGTGCAAGAGTAAGGGATAATCTTATGAATATAGCTGCAACAAAGATATCTGCAGGTGTAAGTACTGGTATCGGAAGCCATTCTGATGATATTGAAGATAGCGATAAGGGCGATGAACAGTTTGAAATATCAGATGGAAGAGATGTCAAAGAGGTATATAATGATCTTGTGAAAATAGGACTTCAGCCAGTCATGAGTGATTATATATATGTAGGATAGAATAAAAAGTCTTATCGTGAGTGGGCGATAGGACTTTTTGTCTTTACAACATCTATGGATTGTTCTGTTCTATGCACTCCAACAATGTACCAGCTGGTATCTTTACATTATGAAAGTCAGAATATATCAGAACTGACAGGTGAAAATATATAGAGTATTGAGGTAATATATATGTTAAACGATGTTATTGCAGTTACAAACAGAAGATTAAGCCAGAGACCTTTTCTGGAACAGATAAAAAGAGTGTGCCAGCTAAGACCAGAAGCGGTAATTTTAAGAGAAAAAGATTTATCAGAAACAGAGTATGCAAAACTTGCAGAAGAGGTGTATAATATAACTACAAGTTATGATGTACGGTTGATTATTCACACATATATTAATGTTGCAAAAGAACTGGGAATAAATACAGTTCATATGTCACTGCATAATATGAGGGAATATAGGAAAGAATTTATAGATAATGTTAATAAGACAAACAATATAAAGACAGGTTGTTCCATACATTCAGTTGAAGAGGCAGTTGAAGCAAGGAATATGGGGGCATCTTATATAACAGCCGGACATGTATATGCGACAGATTGTAAAAAAGGGTTAGCTCCAAGAGGTCTGGATTTTCTAAAGAATGTGTGTGATTCGGTAGATATTCCTGTGTATGCTATAGGTGGAATAAACATAGATGACGGCAGGAGAAAAGAAGTGAAAAAATATGGTGCAGCAGGAAGTTGCATAATGTCAGGAATGATGAAAGTTTAAATGTATATTGACAAAATATGAGATATTGTATGACTTGACATTTTATGAAAAATGATATATTAATAATAGTAACTGTTATTACTTTGTTAATTTATTGATTTATGTTAAGAGGAGATTGATTATATGGCGGTAGTAAAAAGAAGCAGGCAGAGAGAGGCTATTAAAGAGTTTCTTATGTCAAGAAAGGATCATCCAACTGCAGAAGTAGTATATGAGTTTGTCAGTAAGGATTTTCCTAATATAAGTCTTGGAACTGTATATAGGAATCTTTCTTTCCTTGTGGATAATGGAATGGCTATTAAGGTGCCATGTGAGGATGGTTCAGTACATTTTGATGGCAATGTAGAACCTCACTATCATTTTCAATGCATGGAATGTGGAAGCGTACTTGATCTTGATTTTGATTCAAAAGAAGTTGAAAAAGCTTTCAATATAGCAGCAGCAAAGGGGTTTGGTGGAGAGATTGAAGGAAATGTTACATTCTTTTATGGTAAATGTCCTAAATGTGTAACAAAGAAAAAATAATAATAGTAATAATTACTATTTTGCTTGACAAGGTGAAAAAAAGATGTTATATTAAATTCACAAAACAGTAATAATTACTATTTTATAAATATTAAACAAGAAAAGGAGATTACGAATATGAAGTATGTATGTACAGTATGTGGTTATGTTTATGAAGGAGATTCACTTCCAGCAGATTTCGTCTGTCCAGTATGTAAGGCACCAGCTGATAAGTTTTTAGCTCAGGGCGATGGCAAGGTATGGGCAGCAGAGCATGTCGTAGGAGTAGCAAAAGGAGTAAGCGAAGATATTCTTGAAGATTTAAGAGCTAACTTTAATGGTGAATGTTCAGAAGTAGGTATGTATCTTGCTATGGCCAGAGTTGCTCATAGAGAGGGTTATCCAGAAGTAGGTCTTTACTATGAAAAGGCAGCCTGGGAAGAAGCTGAACATGCAGCTAAGTTTGCAGAACTTCTCGGTGAAGTTGTAACAGACAGTACTAAGAAGAATCTTGAGATGAGAGTGGAAGCTGAACATGGTGCTACAGCAGGTAAGACAGATCTTGCTAAGAGAGCTAAGGCTGCTAATCTTGATGCAATTCACGACACAGTTCATGAGATGGCTAGAGATGAGGCTAGACACGGAAAAGCTTTTGAAGGTCTTTTAAAGAGATACTTTGGCTAATCAGTTGTGATTATGAATAGATTTTAATAGCTTTATAACCGCTTAATATAGGGATTTATGAGAGGGATGAGTATTGTATATACTTGTTCCTCTTTTTCTTTGAATTCATAAAATTTTGTGATGTAAACTCTTTTTAATTGACTTTTTTAAAATTGACCTTTTTTCAAAAAGCGGTTGAAAATGTGATATATGATTACGGATATATGATTAAAAAAGTGTATAAATAATATTATTAAAGTGACTTTTTTATTATAATATGGTATATTAATAAAAGATATTTTACGGAATTTTACAATATATTATGTATATTGCGGGGATGTGGTGCGGTATGAATAAATGTATGGAGTTAGAAGACAGAATTCTTAGGAATTTGTTGACACAATATGTGGGTATATTTCAGATTAATATATCTGAAGGAGTTGTATTATGTCTTAGTGATGGGGAAAGAGTAGTAGATACAAGTAAGACTATCAGTTTTGAGACATGGCTCAATGGCACTATTGATATATGCCATTGTGATGATAGGATCAGTCTTTTAAAGCTTATATCATATGATGCACTTAAGCAGTTTGACAGCAGTCATGAGGTTAAGCAGTGTACGGATATAAGACTTATGGTTAATGGAGAATACAGATGGATACTTATAACACTTATGCATGATATAGATTATTCTGTATGTAAAGGACAGATAACAGTAACATACAGGGATGTTTCACACAGGTATAAGTATTATGATATTATAGAAAAGAAGAATCTTGAGTTAAAGAAGCTTCTTCAGACAGCTGAACAGTATAAGGATGCACTTATGTCAGAAGCTATAGTATTATATCAGGTTAATTTTTCTAAAGATATTATAGAAAATGATATCATCCAAAAAAAGAAAAATAGTGAACTTAAGGTGTTGAATGCAGTTGGTATCAATACTCCTTGTTCGTATGATGAATATTGCAGAAGATGGCATAAAAGAGTGTCAGATGATACGATAAACAACTATACGCTGCTTGAGACATCTGCAAAGATGATAGAAGAGTATAATAAAGGAAAAACATTGCTAACCCAGGATTATAGAACACTTGATACTCAGAATGAGGAGATGTGGGTAAGTAAGACAGTATATCTTGCTAAGGACAATATTACAGATGATATCATAGGCATAGTCAGTCTAAGGAATGTAAGTGAGAGATATCATCAGGAGTTCTTGCGGGAATCTCTTGCTAAACAAGCTTCGCTCGATCTGCTTACAGGTTTATATAACCATGTAACAGGAGAGCTTCTTATTAAGAATAAAATAGATGATGGGATATATTCTGATTCGGCATTTATTATATTTGATATAGATAAATTCAAGCTTGTCAACGATACATATGGACATTATTTCGGGGATTGTGTCCTACAGTGTGTTGCAGCACGACTAAAGGAAAGTGTCAGGGAAGATTCTGACATAGCTATAAGATATGGTGGAGATGAATTTGTTGTATATGTTAACTATAAGCAGGAGGATAATATAAAAGATATTGTTAACAGAATATTTAACAATGTTTCATGCATATATGAGGGATATCAGATCAGTATAAGTATGGGAATAAGTCTTCTAAGTGATGGTAATCCACATTATTATGATATGTACAGGAATGCGGATAAAGCTTTATATGAAGCTAAAAGAAGTGGACGAGGACAGTATAGGTTCTATGGAGAATGCAGTGAAGAGAGTAAGGATGCAGGCTGATTTTAATTGAGTTGTCACAACAAAGATGATTTACAATGTATAGTTTTATGATAATTTCAGTAATCTATATATTGTATATATTCTTGTTGTGACAACTTTTTTAGATGCATAGATCAATAAGCAGTTGGGCAGTTCTTGCAATATCACTATCTGTTATTCCAGAATAATTAACAATAGCTATATGTTCGTAATCAGCTATGTTATAAGAATTATTAGTTATATAATCAGAAAGAAAAGATATCATAAGTCCATTATTATAAGCACGTTTTTTTAAGTCTTCATCTGTATACTCAGTATCATATTTTAGTAAGAAATGTAGTCCTGAATCCTCTTCATATATATGGATTCTATCTTTTATTAAGCTATCCATAAGTCTTGATATTAGTTCATCACGGATATACCGGTAGTGATTCCTCATACGGTTTATATGTTTATCAAGATAACCGTCTTTAATAAAATGCGCAAGTGTATACTGTTCAAAGTTAGAGACTGTACATGCATAGAATCCCAGAGTGCTTTTAAAGCGTTCAAGCAGAGGCAGAGGCAGTACCATATAGCTTATTCTTATTGTGGCTGCAAGGCTTTTAGTAAATGTATTAAAGTATATAACCTTGTCAGTTGCATCTATAGAAAAAAGAGAGGGAATAGGTTTTCCCTGTAACCTGAACTCACTGTCATAGTCATCTTCTATTATATATCTGTCAGGCGACTGATTAGCCCATTGTAAAAGTCCATAACGGCGGCTTATGGATGTTACGATTCCTGTAGGAAAGTGATGTGAAGGTGATATCTGGATAATCTGGGAATCGTTAAGACCCTGGCAGTCAGGTATTACCCCTTCTTCATCCATGTCAAGATAGTTAACCTTTACACCTAAGGACTTGTATATATTGATTATCTTTTTTGAACTTGGATTTTCAAGTCCATACGATATATTTCTTCCAAGAAGCTGCACAATAAGTCCATATAGATATTCGGTGCCGGCACCGATAATAATCTGTTCGGGATTAACAGTTATCCCACGGAATTCATACAGATGCTTAGCAATAGCCTGTCTTAACTGCATAACACCTCCGGTAGGAGGTACATTTAATGTACTTTCTCCTTCATATGTAAGAACATGGCGCATAAGCTTTGCCCATATTGAAAAGGGAAAGTTATCATGAGGTGTGTGGCTTGAAACAAGATTTATACAGTCAGCATCATGCCTGTTTTCTATAGCTGTATTATATGTATATGCTTTATCATATGGATTATTATTGCGTGTATCTGTTATAGTCTTTTTATTATAAATATAGCTGCTTTTTGGTGCTGACAGGTAAATGTTGTTGTTAATATCATTTTTAATATCCGACACGTAAAAGCCTTTTTTAGGCAGGGAATATATATATCCTTCCGCAAGCAGCTGACCATATGCATTCTCAACAGTTACTACACTTATCCCATGATTTTTTGCAAAGTCTCTTTTAGATGGAAGTTTGGCATCAGGTGAAAGCTTTCCTGATAAAATATCTTCTTTTATGCATGTGTATAAATATTCATATAAACTGCGGCCATTGCGGTTGTTGAATGAGTATGTAAGCATGGAAATTATCTCCTGTTTGTTATAAGATGTAAAATATTTTTAGATTATGGTATCACTATATGATGTCGGGGTCAAAAGCCCCCGACTTTGATACCTATGAATTGTTCCGTGCTACGCACTCCCACAATTCTCCCCAATATTCGCATATCGTGGGATTATCATCCCACTTTTATGCTCATATCGGGGCGGGTCCCAAGGTCTTTCACCCACCTATGAGCAAGCTCATGTGGGTTTAGACCTTTTGACCCTGGTATCATTATATTATTCCTGTGTACATCGTCAAGATAAAAAGTATGCTTGGAATGTTGTAAGTGGCAAGTTGCTTTTACTAATATGGCATATGGAATAGACATATAAAATAAAATATTATATTATGATGTAAGGATTAAAAGGTCAAAAAGTTGTTTGCTCCTGCATAATAAGACTTTTGGTTTTGAAATCCGGATTTAAACAAGCTAATAATATTATTTGGAGGTTTATGCAGATATGGGTGATTATATAATTTCATGTTGTTCAACAGCTGATTTATCAGAGAAGCATTTTCTAGAGAGAGATATTCATTATATATGCTTTCACTATGAACTTGATGGAGTTTCGTATCCTGATGATTTGGGAAAAACTATGAATCTTGATGATTTTTACAAGGCTATGTCAGAAGGTGCTGATACTAAGACTTCACAGATAAATGCAGATGAATATGAAAAGTATTTTGAAGGGTTTTTAAAACAGGGTAAGGATCTGCTTCATGTAACTCTTTCATCAGGAATATCAGGAACTATTAATTCAGCACTTATAGCAGCAGATAATCTTAAAGAAAAGTATCCTGACAGAAAAATATATATTATAGATTCTCTTGCAGCATCCTCTGGATATGGACTTCTTATGGATAAGGTGGCAGATTTAAAAGATGCAGGAATGGGAATAGATGAGTTAAAGAACTGGATAGAAGATAATAAGTTAAGAGTTAACCATTGGTTCTTTACAACTGATCTTACATTTTTTATAAAGGGCGGAAGAGTATCTAAGGTATCTGGCTTTGTTGGAAATCTTCTTAATATATGTCCGCTTCTTAATGTTGATTATCAGGGAAAGCTTATACCAAGAGAAAAGATTCGTACAAAGAAGAAGGTTATAGCAGAAACGGTGAACAAGATGGTAATTAATGCAGATAACGGAACTGATTATTCAGATAAATGTTATATATCCATGTCAGCATGTATAGAGGATGCACAGGCAGTAGCAAAGCTGGTTGAAGAAAAGTTTCCTAAGCTTAATGGTAAGGTTCTTATTAATAATATAGGAACAACTATCGGAAGCCATACAGGACCAGGAACAGTTGCATTGTTTTTCTGGGGCGAAAAAAGAATGGATTAATATCAGGCATAAAGAGGTGTATAAATAGTGTGAAAAATAAGATTTTTCACACGCAAGATTTGTGCTTCGCACAAACTTGAGATGCGCCAAGAAGCAGCGCAAGAATGGAGATTATTATGAAAAAATTCGGATTTGGAGCTATGAGACTTCCGCTTATAGATTCACAGGATAAAAGTTCTATAGATATGGAAGAGTTAAAGAAAATGGTAGATGAGTTTATGGCAGCAGGGTTTACATACTTTGATACAGCATTTCCATATCATGAGCAGCTATCAGAGAATGCATTAAAGGAAGCACTTGTAGACAGGTATGACAGAGACAGCTATATTTTTGCTGATAAGATGCCAACTGTGCTTGTCAAATCAGGAGATGAATATCCAATGTATTTTAATAAGCAGCTTGAAAAGACAGGTGTTGGATATTTTGACTATTATCTTATGCATAATATGGGAAGAGACAGATATTTTAACACTGACAAATGGGGTGGCTTTGATTTTGCAAGAAGAATGAAGGAAGAAGGTAAGATTAAGAAGTTTGGATTTTCATTTCATGATGATGCAGAAATGCTTGACCAGATACTTACTGAACATCCTGAGGTTGATTTTGTACAGCTGCAGATTAATTATCTTGATTGGGACAATAAAATCATCCAGTCAAGAGCATGTTATGAGACAGCAAGGAAGTATAACAAGCCGATAGTTGTTATGGAACCTGTTAAAGGTGGAACACTTGCCAGCCTTCCTAAGGAGGCTGCCAGCCTGCTTTTGGAGTATGCTCCTGGTGTTTTACCAGTGTCTTATGCATTAAGATTTGCAGCCAGTCTTCCAGGTGTATTCATGGTGCTAAGTGGTATGAGCAGTTTAGAGCAGGTTAAAGATAATATACGTATTATGGATAATCCAGCCCCACTTAATGAAGGTGAAAAGGAGCTTTTAAGCAAAATAGTAGATATAATTAACAGTAAAACTGTTATTCCATGTACATCATGTGGCTATTGTATGGAGGTATGTCCTAAGAATATTAATATTCCGGGTTTGTTTGGGCTTTATAACAACTATTGTATTAATAACAATTTTTCAAATATGTATCATGGAAGGCTTGTTATGGGAAGAGGACGCGCATCTGATTGTATAAAATGCCACAGATGTGAAAAGAACTGCCCACAGCATATTAAAATACCAGATAACCTGGAATTAGTAGCGGCACATGAAAAATAAGAACGTGAGAAATAAGGAAAAACAATATCTTTGTAAGATTACACAAAGTATGCTATAATCTATTGATTAATGTGTTAAGGTAATGACATGATAAAACGAGTTTATATATCTGATGAGGAGGAATAATAAAATGAGCATGAATATTGTATGTTTAGATCTTGAAGGAGTACTGGTTCCAGAGATATGGATAGCATTTGCAAAGGAGAGCGGTATTCCAGAACTTAAAAGAACTACCAGAGATGAGCCGGATTATGATAAGCTCATGAACTGGAGACTTGGCATATTAAAAGAACACGGACTTGGTCTTAAAGAGATTCAGGAAACTATTGAAAAGATAGATCCACTTCCAGGTGCTAAGGAGTTCCTTGATAAGTTACGCGAGACAACACAGGTTATTATTATAAGTGATACATTTACGCAGTTTGCAGCACCACTTATGAAGAAGCTTGGATGGCCTACAATATTCTGTAATACTCTTGAGGTTGCAGATGACGGAACTATAACAGGCTTTAAGATGCGTTGCGAACAATCTAAGCTTTCAACAGTGAAGGCTCTTCAGTCAGTTGGTTTTGAAACAATAGCAAGTGGTGACAGCCATAATGATCTTGGTATGATACAGGCAAGTAAGGCTGGTTTCCTTTTCAGAAGTACAGAACAGATAAAAAAGGATTATCCACAGCTTGAGGCCTTTGAGGAATATGATGATCTTTTTGAGGCTATAAAGAAAGCATTATAAGAGTATCATAATATACATGATATGTGCTTTCAAACAGGCTTATTATGCGTAAGGATATGTGCGCAGGGGTGAGGATTGGTATGTTTAAATTAAGTAAAAAGGAAAATGGTCTTAATATTATAATAGTTGGATGTGGAAAAGTTGGTGCAACTTTAGTTGAACAGCTTAGTAAGGAAGGCCATGATATAACCGTTATTGATAAGAAACCCGAACGCATCCAGGATATTACTAATATGTTTGATGTTATGGGAATAGTAGGAAATGGTGCAAGTTATTCTACGCAGATGGAAGCAGGTATAGAAGAATCTGATCTTATAATAGCTGTTACAGATTCAGATGAATTAAATCTGTTATGCTGTACAGTGGCTAAAAGAGTAGGTAACTGTGCAGCCATAGCAAGAGTCAGAACACCTGATTACAGTGAAGAAACAGGTTATCTTAGAGAGAAACTTGGTCTTGCGCTTATTATTAATCCGGAGCTTGAGGCTGCTAAGGAGGTAGCACGTATATTGTATCTTCCAACAGCCCTTGAGGTAAACTCTTTTGCACATGGTCAGGCAGAGCTTGTTAAGTTTAAGGTTCCATCAGATAATATTCTTAATGAGCTTAGCATAGCATATCTTGGTAAGAACATAACTAATGATATACTTATATGTGCTATAGAGCGAGGCGGAGAGGTATATATTCCTAACGGTGATTTTATAATAAAAGCCGGTGATGTTATATCGTTTGTATCAGAAAGACATATAGCAAGAGATTTCCTTAAAACTATAGGATTTGCAACAAACCAGGTTAAGGATACCATGATAATAGGAGGCAGCAAGGCAGCGTACTATCTTGCTAAAGAGCTTATTAATATGGGAATCACTGTCAAGATAATAGAAAGAGACAGGGAAAACTGTGAAAGATTCAGCATTAAGCTTCCTAAAGCCATAGTTATAAATGGTGATGGCACAGATCCTGATATATTAAAGGAAGAAGGTATTGAAACCATACAGTCATTTATTCCGCTCACAGGTATTGATGAAGAGAATATAATGCTTACACTTCATGCAAAGCAGGTATCTAATGCTAAGGTAGTTACCAAGATTAACAGGGTTAATTATAAGCAGGTTATTAATAATCTGGATCTTGGAAGTATTGTATATCCTAAGTATATAACTTCTGAAGCTATCATAGCATATGTGCGCGCAAAGAAGAATTCTATGGGAAGTAACATAGAGACACTTTATCATATGTTTGATTCAAGAGTTGAAGCGATAGAGTTCATAGTTGAGGAAAATTCCAAAGTATCAGGTATACCTATAAAGGATCTTAAGCTTAAAAAAGATGTTCTTATATCATTTATCAATCATGATGGACATATTATTATTCCAACAGGTAATGATGAGATAAAAGATGGTGATACAGTTATGATTGTAACTAAGAATACAGGATTTACTGATATTAATGATATAGTCAGGTGAGGCACGTTATGAACAGGTCAATAGTAATATATGTTTTAGGTTATATATTAAAAACAGAAGGTGTACTTATGTCGTTGCCATGCTTCATAGCACTTATATATCGCGAAACAGAAGGATGGGCATATTTTACAGTTGCCATGATAAGTATTCTGTTAGGACAGCTTATGACTATGAGGAAGCCAAAGGATTATATTATCTATCTTAAAGAAGGCTGTGTTGCTACGTCCTTAAGCTGGATTCTTATGGGTGTTATTGGAGCTATTCCTTTTATGATAACAGGTGAGATACCATCATTTATAAATGCTTTGTTTGAGATGGTATCAGGTTTTACAACAACCGGAGCCAGTATACTAAGTGATGTGGAAGCAGTATCACGCTGCAGTACGACATGGAGATGCTTTTCACACTGGATAGGTGGTATGGGTGTACTGGTGTTTATCATAGCCATAGTTCCTTTGAGTGGTGGTTCGAATATTAATCTTATGAGGGCAGAAAGTCCGGGACCATCAGTAGGTAAGCTGGTTCCAAAGGTAAAACATACAGCAAGAATTTTATATATTATATATCTTGGACTTTCACTTATAGAGTTTGTCATACTTATAGCAGCAAAGATGCCTGTGTTTGATGCCATGAATACAACATTTGGTACTGCAGGTACAGGTGGCTTTGGTATAAAGAATTCAAGTCTTAGTGGATATTCCGTGACTATACAGTGGATAGTTACGATATTTATGATGCTTTTTGGAGTTAACTTCAATGCGTATTATATTATGATTTTTGGCAGTATAAAAAAGGCTTTATCCATGGAAGAGGTAAGAGCGTACTTTGGTATTATATTAACAGCAATTGTCATAATAACTATAAATATATACTCAATATGCTCAGGAGTATGGGATGCAGTTACCAAGTCAGCATTTCAGGTTGGTTCAATCATAACAACAACAGGATTCGCAACTACTGACTTTAATATATGGCCGCAGACTTCAAAAACTATACTTGTTCTTCTTATGTTTATTGGTGCATGTGCCGGAAGTACAGGTGGAGGCATAAAGGTTTCAAGATTCGTAATTCTTATAAAAACTGTGATAAAGGAACTGAATTCTTATATTCATCCAAGAAGTGTAAGAAAAATAAAGGTTGAAGGAAAGCCAGTTGAACATGAAGTTATACGTTCGGTTAATGTATATATTATAACATATATTCTTATATTTGTAGCATCGGTGTTCCTTGTATCATTTGAGGGCAAGGATCTGACAACGAATTTTACGGCAGTTGCGGCTACATTTAACAACATAGGTCCTGGACTTGAACTTGTTGGACCGACACAGAATTTTGAACATTTTAATGTATTTAGTAAGCTTGTTTTGATATTTGATATGTTAGCAGGAAGGCTTGAACTGTTCCCACTTCTTTTACTGTTCCATCCTGTTGTGATTAAGCAAATGTTTGAAGATAAAAGAAGATATAGAAAATCACAGAAAAAAGATTAATATCTGATTTTAAAATGGAGAGAAAAATGAGATTTGTTATACAAAGAGTCAATTCGGCAAGTGTAAGTGTGGATGATAAGGTTATAGGAAGCATAGGAAAAGGTTATCTTATACTTTTTGGTGCAGGTGAGGGTGATACTAAAGAAATGCTTGTACCTTTTGCAGATAAGATAGCAAAAATGAGAATATTTGCAGATGAGAATGAAAAAACTAATCTGTCAATCAACGATGTGAATGGGGAAATACTTGTAGTAAGCCAGTTTACTTTATATGCAGATTGCAGAAAAGGTAACCGTCCAAGCTTTGTGCATGCCTGTGAGCCGGTTCTTGCCAATGAACTGTATGAAGAGTTTGTCAGGTTGTGCAGACAACGGGTATCAAAGGTTGAAACAGGAGAATTCGGTGCACATATGAAGGTATCGCTTGAGAATGATGGGCCATTTACAATAGTTCTTGATAGCAGGGATTTTGAGAAGAACCATTAGAAGCCGTGGATTTTATTGTGAATATTTGTTGATGTTTACAGACATTATGCAGAATTATGCAGATATTTTCAAATATTATAAATAAATACTTGATTATATGCTTGTATAGGTGTATAGTAGGCTTTGTTAACAGAGGTTAGTCTGTGCTAAGTACTAAGCAGGCTGCCGTTTACATTAAAACAGAATATTAACTTCAGGGCAGGGTTAGATTCCCTACCGGCGGTACAGCCCGCGAGCGTAAAGCATGAACTGGTTAGATTCCAGTGCCGACAGTATAGTCTGGATGAAAGAAGTTATCTGATATATAACGTGTTTAGGATTGCGTGGCAGGATTTATTTTCTGTTATCTGCATTATATTGTTATATTGATTATGATTTGTGTCCTGGGAATGATAAGTTCCCAGGATTTTTATTTATCAGATGGATGTAGTAAAAGCTGCACCAGAGTATTCTTTCGTCAGGGGGATTCCTGATTGACAGAATATTCTGGTGCATTTTTTAAAATAAGAAAGTGGGTGATATGTATGTGTGAATATAGCAGCACAGATGATGAAAAATATATGAGACATGCCATAGAGCTTGCAAAGCAGGGGCTGGGGTGGACTAATCCTAACCCAATGGTTGGTGCAGTTATAGTAAAGGATGGAAAAATAATAGGTGAAGGGTATCATAAAAAATATGGAGAGCTTCATGCAGAAACATCGGCTTTAAATAGCTGTACTAAAAGTCCAGAGGGCGCAACGATATACGTGACACTTGAACCCTGTTGTCATCATGGAAAGCAGCCGCCATGTACAGAAGCGATAATAAAAGCTGGTATAAAGAGAGTTGTTATAGGTTCGCTTGACCCTAATCCACTTGTGAGTGGAAAAGGAATGCAGATATTAAGGGAACACAATATACAGGTTGATAATAAACTTGTGTGCAATAGAGAATGTATAGATATGAACTATGTATTCTTTCATTACATTAAAGAAAAACTGCCATATGTCATAGTCAAGTATGCACAGACACTTGATGGAAAGATAGCCACACACAATGGACTGTCAAAGTGGATAACAGGGGAGGCAGCGAGGGAAAATGTTCATATGGACAGACATAGATATTCTGCCATTATGGTAGGTATAAATACAGTACTTAAGGATGATCCGATGCTTAACTGCAGAAGTAAAGCGATAGAAAATCCACATCAGCCAGTAAGAATAGTATGTGATACAAAGCTTAGGATACCGTATGACAGCAATCTTGTTAAGACGGCAGGACAGATACCAGTCTGGATAGTGACATGCTGTAACGATAAAGAACGTATAAGCATGTATGAGAATGCTGGATGTGAGATCATAGCTATGGAAGGTGAAAAGATAGATATAGCACAGCTTATGATTATACTTGGAAGGAGAGGAATAGACAGCTGCATATGTGAAGGTGGTGCAGAGCTTAACTGGAGCGTTATAAACAGCGGCATGGTAAAAAGAATACAGGCATACATAGCACCTAAGATATTTGGAGGTGTGGATGCACCAGTATCAGTTGCTGGTGTGGGATTTGATGCACCAGACGATGCGCTGAAGCTTAAGGATTATACAGTAACCAGGCTTGGGGATGATATTCTGATAGAAGGTGAAGTTTAAAATGTTTACAGGAATTATTGAAGAAATCGGACATGTAAAAGCAGTTAAAAAACAGACATTTTCACAGGTGATTGTTATAGAAGCCTCTAAGGTATTAGAAGGAACTAAAATAGGTGACAGTATAGCAGTGAATGGAATATGTCTTACTGTTACAGCCATAGAAAAAGGACAGTTTAGTGCAGATGTCATGCATGAAACAGTAAAAAGAACTTCTTTAAAAAACATACGTGCAGGTTCGCATGTTAATCTTGAGCGTGCTATGAGTGCGGACGGAAGATTTGGCGGACATATAGTATCAGGGCATATAGATGGCACAGGAACAGTGACAGATATTAGAAAAGATGATAATGCAGTGTGGTACAGGATAAGTGCGGATGACGGTATATTAAAATATGTTGTTGAAAAGGGTTCAATAACAATAGATGGAATAAGTCTTACAGTTGCATCTGTGACTGATAAGTACTTTGAGGTATCAGTGATACCTCATACAAGAGAGGTAACAATACTTCGGGATAAAAGACTATCAGATGTGGTTAATCTGGAAACAGATATAATAGCAAAGTATGTAGAAAAACTGTCATGCCCATATGATGTCAGCAGGACATTGGCTCATAATACAGGTCATAACCAGCCAGCTGATAATAATGGCAGTGGCATAACTAAGGAATTTCTTTTAAAAAATGGCTTTTAAAGACATGGTAACATATACATTTATCATATAAGGAAGGGAGCAGTTTATGTTTGAATTTAATACGGTTGAAGAAGCGGTTAAAGACTTAAAAGAAGGAAAGATTATTATAGTTACAGATGATGATGACAGAGAAAATGAAGGTGACTTTATATGTGCAGCAGAATACGCTACAACAGAAAATGTCAACTTTATGGCAACCTATGGAAAAGGTCTTATATGTATGCCTATGAGTGAGGAGTTAAGCAGAAAGCTATGTTTTCCGCAGATGGTATCAGAAAATACAGATAATCATGAAACAGCATTTACAGTGTCTATAGACCATATAAACACAACTACAGGAATATCTGCACAGGAGAGAGGATATACAACAAGAAGTGTTGTGAGTGACACAGCAGTTCCACAGGACTTTAGAAGACCAGGACATAACTTTCCACTGGTTGCAAAGAAAAACGGAGTTCTTGAAAGAAACGGACATACAGAAGCAACAGTAGATCTTATGCGTATAGCTGGCTTAAAGGAGTGCGGCTTGTGCTGCGAGATCATGAAGGATGATGGAACTATGATGAGGAGGGATGACCTTATAGAGCTTTCAGAAAAATGGAATCTGAAATTTATAACTATAAAAGCCATCCAGGAGTATAGAAAAAGAAATGAAAAGTTTGTTGAGTGTGTGGCTGTGACAAAGATGCCAACTAAATACGGTGAGTTTACAGCACATTGTTATATCAATAAGCTGAATGGTGAGCATCATGTTGCGCTTGTTAAGGGTGACATAGGTGATGGCAATAATCTTTTGTGCCGTGTTCATTCAGAATGTCTTACTGGAGATGCATTTGGTTCACTGAAATGTGATTGTGGACAGCAGCTTGCTTCTGCCATGACACAGATTAATGAAGAAGGAAGAGGTATTCTGCTATATATGAGGCAGGAAGGAAGAGGCATAGGTCTTGTGAATAAGTTAAGAGCATATGCGCTTCAGGATGAAGGTATGGATACGCTTGATGCTAATATAGCACTTGGTTTTCCAGGTGATATGAGAGAGTATTATATAGGTGCACAGATACTAAAAGATCTTGGAGCTAAAACATTAAGACTTCTTACGAACAATCCTGATAAGGTATATCAGCTGTCAGACTTTGGCATGCAGATAAATGAAAGAGTTCCGATTAAAATGGAAACAACACCATATGACAGCTTCTATCTTAAGACAAAGAAAATTAGAATGGGTCATATGCTGTAAATTATAAAAAATATACTAGTATCATATAAATTTAAAAGGAGATTAAAATCATGAGAGTATTAGAAGGAAAATTAGTAGACAATGGAACAAGAGTAGGAATAGTGGCAGCAAGATTTAACGAATTCATCGTATCGAAGCTTATAGGTGGTGCACATGATGGTCTTGTAAGACATGGTGTAAGCGAAGAAAATATTGATCTTGCATGGGTTCCAGGAGCATTTGAGATTCCACTTATAGCATCAAAGATGGCAAAAAGCGGGAAGTATGATGCAGTAATATGTCTTGGTGCTGTCATAAGAGGAGCAACGAGCCATTATGATTATGTGTGTGCAGAGGTTTCAAAGGGGATAGCCAGTGTATCACTTAATTCAGATATACCAGTTATGTTTGGTGTTCTTACAACAGATACTATAGAGCAGGCTATAGAGCGTGCGGGTACTAAGGCTGGCAATAAGGGCTTTGAGTGTGCAGAGGGAGCTATTGAGATGGTCAATCTTTCACGTGAGTTTGAAAAATAAACAGTAGCTTATTTAATGTCTGTCCACAGCTTGTTTAGTATCTTTACATACCATATTTAGTATTTGTGCATATAACAGAATAGTGTATAATGCTTAAGAGTACATCAATGGAAATATATATGTAATAATATCAGTTAATCAGGAGGTTTTATATGGCAGAATTAAAGTGTCCTCATTGTGGACAGGCATTTACAGTAGACGATACAGAGTTAAGTTCAATTATACAGCAGATAAGGGATAAGGAATTTGAAAAAGATATTGAAAAGCGTATATCCGAACTAAAAGAGCATATGATGATGACACATAGGCTTGAGATGGAAGCTAAGGAAAATGAGATTAAGCTTATGAGTCAGAAAGAATACGATAAAGAAATCCAGAAACTAAAAAGCCAGCTTGAAAAGGCAACAGACAGGGCAGTACAGCTTCAGGCACAGCTAGATAGTAGTGAGGATAAAAAAACAATTGCTGTAATGGAGGCTGTTAAGAAGGTTGAAGAAGAAAAGAAAGAACTGGAGAGCCAGCTGACACATGAAAAGGATAAAGGAAAGCTCCTTTTAGAGCAGAAGGATGAGCAGATTGCTTATTACAGGGATCTTAAAACAAAGATGTCTACAAAGATGGTTGGTGAAACCTTAGAGCAGCATTGTGAGATACAGTTTAACCAGTTAAGGGCTACGGCTTTCAGGAATGCATATTTTGAAAAGGATAATGACTCAAGAAGCGGAAGCAAGGGCGATTATATATATCGTGAGACTGATGAAAATGGTGTTGAACTTATATCCATTATGTTTGAAATGAAAAATGAAATGGATGAGACTGCAACTAAGCATAAGAATGAGGATTTCTATAAGGAGCTGGATAAGGACCGTAAGCAGAAGAACTGCGAATATGCGGTGCTTGTTTCAATGCTTGAAAGTGACAATGAGTTGTTTAATGCAGGAATCGTTGATGTTTCTTATAAATATGAAAAGATGTATGTCGTAAGACCACAGTGCTTTATACCGATTATAACTTTACTCAGGAATGCTGCCATGAATGCAATGGAGTATAAACAGGAGCTTGCAGTTGTCAGAAACCAGAATATTGACATTTCTGATTTTGAAGAAAAGCTTATGAATTTTAAGAGTGATTTCAGCAGGAATTATGAGATTGCACATTCACATTTTGATAAAGCTGTTGATGAGATTGATAAGACAATCCAGCATCTTGAAAAGGTAAAAAAAGAGCTGTTAGGTTCTGACAACCAGTTAAGAATAGCTAATAATAAGGTGGATGAGGTCAGCATTAAAAAGCTTACCAGAGGAAATAAAACAATGCAGGAAAAGTTTGAGGAATTAAAATAAATATAAAGTGGATACTTTTTCTGTACTAAGCACAATAAATCACTAGAAAAAGCTGCTTGATTACAGTATTATTATAAATAACAAAAATAGATGGGTTGTTTATAATAAGGAGTAAGTTATGGCAGATTCACGTAAAGGAAAGATTGATATGACGACAGGTCATATCATGAAAAATATAATACTGTTTGCTATACCTATTATTATAGGAAATGTTTTGCAGCAGTTATATACAACGGTCGATGCACTTGTAATAGGTAAATATTGTGGTGATACATCCTTAGCAGCGGTTGGAACAAGTTCACAGCCGGTTGAGGTATTGTTGTGTGTTTTCTTAGGAATAGGAACAGGTGTATCCATTCTTATATCACAATATGCCGGTGCAAAGGAATCGGATAAAGTTGTTTCAATATGTGGAACTTCAATAACTTTTATATATATTATAGGAATTCCGATTGGAATTCTTGGATGGTTTGCAGCACCGTATATTCTTGAATTTATGAATGTTCCGCAGGATGTATGGGATGCTGCACTAATCTATACGCGATTAGTATTCTTAGGTACGCTTGGTAATCTTGGCTATAACATGAATGCTGGAATATTAAGAGGACTTGGGGATAGCAAGGCTTCATTGTGGTTTCTTGTTGTATCCTGTATTTCCAATATAGTGTTTGATTTAGTGTTTGTTGCAGGCTTTGGCATGGATGTGGCAGGTGCAGCACTAGCTACAAGTATTGCTATGTTTATTTCATGGCTTGTAAGCATTACTTATATAAGAAAGATGTTTCCAGAGATTCAGTTTACATTCCTGCCTAGAAGATTCTCAGGGAAAATGATGAAGAATATTCTGGCTATAGGCCTTCCTGTTGGACTTAATAATTCGCTATATTCATTAGGACATGTTGCATTACAGACATTTAACAACTCTCAGGGCGCTATATTTATGGCAGGAGGTGCAGTAGCAGGAAGAATCACAGGCTGCGCTAATATAGCTATTACAGGATTATCTTCGGCTGCCACCACATTCTCAGGACAGAATTATGGTGCAAAGAAGTACGATAGAATCAAGGAAGGACACTGGAGAATTCCATTATGTTCAGGAGTGATTACTCTAAGCTTTGGATTATTCTTCATTATGATACATAGACCTCTGATACGTTTCTTTTCATCAGATGAAATAGTACTGATGTATGCAAGCAGACATATTGTTGTTATGCTGCTGTCACAGTGGTTTTTCGCTATCTTCAACTGTATAATATCTATTGTAAATGGAACTGGAAAGGTACGTTATACTACTATTGTTAATATTCTTATGCTTTGGGCAGTCAGAATTCCAAGTGCATATATTATCAGCAAATATTTTGATGGAACCTGGGTAATGCTGTGTTTCCCAATTTCCTTCAGCTTTGGAATGTTTGCAATGATAGGTTATTATCTGTTCTCCCCAGCATGGAAGGAAGTTATGGAACTGGCAGAACATGGGAAAGCAGCAGATTGATAAAAATAGAATAATTCTTGTATTCTCGTGGGACTGTCGCACTAAGTGATATGCCCCACGAGATTTTATTTTTTATTGCTATCTGCTGCAATTACTGATTGAATCTGCTTCATAAGATCATCATTCTGATAAAATCGAAGAGGTGAAGTTAAATAATCTGTCCGATTCGCAGATAGAAGAAAATCAGGTTAAAGAATTAAACAGACTTAGTGCTTCGTATAACAAGATGCTTGAACGTCTATAAAAATAGTAATTATTACTATTTGTTGACTTATTTATATGATTATTATATTATAATAAAAAAGAACTATATGATGTGCAAATAAAACTGGAAATAATATCCAGTAAATTGAATATTATTGGAGTGTTATTATGGAGAAAGAAGAATAATCATATAAGAAAAGCAAGAATATAATAGGGATTATACAAAGCTGTTTAATATTGCTGCTGATAGTTCTTATTATATTTATTATGGTGAATATCAGCAGGCTGCAGGGAACAGCCCGTGTAATAAATTATGCAGGTCTGGTACGTGGAGCTACACAACGTGAAGTGAAGTTGGAAATTACGGGAAACCCAGATGATGAATTAATTAAATATCTTGATGATATTCTCGATGATTTGAAGTATAAGGATGGACAATACAATCTTGTAAATCTACGTGACAATGAATATAATGACAAATTATATATTCTAAGCGACTACTGGGAAGAATTAAAAAAAGAAATCAAAGCAGTAAGAGAAGTGGGCTATCAAAATACAGATATTGTTAAGATGAGTGAAATATATTTTAAGATGGCAGATGAAACAGTATCCGCTGCTGAAAGCTATTCAGAAAGGATAGCTATTAAAATCCGTACCTTAGAGCTGCTATCAGTATTTGATATGCTAGGTCTTGTAATATTGATTATTATACAGACCTTAGCAGCCATGAAAATGTCTGTATTAAATAAGCTGTTAGAACAAAGAGCATATACAGATGCCCATACGGGATTGCCAAACAAAGATGCCTGTGAGGAGCTTCTTAACAATAAGGAAAAGGTTTCCGAGCATACAGCGTGCTTAATGTTTGATTTAAATAATCTTAAGATTATTAATGATACAAAGGGACATTCAAAGGGAGATCAGCTTATATTTAATTTTGCCCATCTTTTACGCAGAGTTATTCCACAGGAAGCTTTCGTTGGAAGATATGGTGGAGATGAATTCATGGTAGTTATCTACAATACAAGCAAAGCGGAGATTGAGGATATATTAAAGCAGCTAAGCATGGAAAAAGACAGATTAAACAGAAGCGACAACCAAATGCCAATCGACTATGCATGTGGATGGGCAATATCAGATGCTGATAGTGAGTGTACAATACAGATGTTATTGGATAAGGCAGATTATTATATGTATGAAAATAAACAGTCACGTAAAAAATCTATGTAGTCCATGAAATAAAGCTTAATAAATTTTAGAAAATGATATTTTGTACATATCAGACGATTAGTATAAAAGTAAAAATAGAAAGCTGTTTGGCAATAGCCAACGCAGCTTTCTATTTTTTATAGATTGATATAAAACAGCTTTACCTAACGATAATTAAGAATTCTTAACAAGTACTGCATATAATGTTCTTGCAAGTATGCTGGCAACAACAAAGCATACAACGGCCTCAATAGCACCCTGTGTTCCAACGAAGGCAACTACGAATGAGAATGGGTTGCCAACACCGAACTTGGCAACATAAGTCTGGATGAAGTCTGTTCTGTAGAAAAGCGCTACAAGTGTGCTCATAAAGAGTAATGTGTTAAGAAGAGGGCAGCAAAGGCTTGCTATATAATAAGAAATCTTCTGGACACTCTTTATGTTGTGAAGAGATTTGAAGATAAGACCTGTAAGCAGACCTTCGAGTGCTCTTGGTACAATTGTAAGTATTATAGTAAACACAGGATTAAGGTTAAATAAAGCAAATGTAAATACTGAGCCACCAGTTACAGCCTGATAAAGACTTGTTAAACCAAATGTAAGACCACATATAAGACCACCAACTGGTCCAAGTATTATGGCACCTACAGCGACTGGAATTGTCAGGAATGTAATAGTAAGACCAGGAAGCTTGATGTAGCCAAGTGGTGTGAAAGCCATAATGATAATGATGGCTATCATAGCGGCAAGCTCTACCATATACTTAGTGGTAAATGTTTTTTTTGCCATTGCTGTGTTGTTTGTTTCAATGTTACTCATAATATTCTCCTTTTCGTCTGATAAAATGGTGGAGTTAGTGTAATATCCAGCCTGTCTTTCAGACATTATTCTTAGTAGCGCCTTGTAAATGGAAATGCATAGAAAATGTTTAGAACTAACAGAATGTATTATGAATTATATAATAACAAATAAATCATAACTGGTTATGCAGATACCTTGATTCAATATACGCAATGCTTACACGCCTTTGCAGGTCGCACACCATTATGTCTTATAGTAAATATAAGGTATCAGTAAGATAATAATAAATCTGATTCTGATGCATTTTCATATGAATAACGCTCGATTCGTATGATAGCATATAAAAATGTTGTATACAAGATATATTTTGCTTTAAATTGTATACAATTTTACAAAGTCTTAATAAATGCTTTTTATTTCCTTAATTTACATATTTTCTCAATAATGCTATCATTTTAAAATATCAGTTATAAGGTTATATAAGAAAGCCTAAAAGAAATCTTGAGGAAGAAAGGAACGGTTATGAGCAGAATATTAAAAAGTATTGCTCCATACTGGAAGTCAGTAATTATAATACTTGTATTGCTTATATTACAGGCAAATGGGGATCTTGCATTGCCACAGTATACATCTGATATTATTGATGTTGGTATTCAGAATGGCGGCATAGGGCATAGTATTCCAGAAAAGATAACTAAGGATGAATATGATATTGCTAAAATGTTTATGACAGATGAAGAAATAAACATATGGGAAAGCTGTTATGAACAGGATGGAGATATGTATATTCTTTCTGAGAAGAGTGAAAAGAAGCTGGATGAATATGATGATACATTAGCAATGTCACTTATTATTAATAATCAGATGTCTTCAGTAACAGCAGCACAGTTTAAGGAACAGATGGCAGCACAGATGGGGGTTGATGTAAAAACACTTGCTGATGTGCCGGTATCAGATATTGGAAAGAGAATGGGCATTGAATTAGAATCCTTTTACAAGGATGTAGAGGATGCCAATGGCAATATGGTTTCAACTGAGTGTGTAGATATGAGAATGGTATTCAAAGCTATGTATGATACTGGCAGAATGACAAAGGATACACTTGTGTCTATGCGTGATAATTTTAAATCAACATTTGACACTATGGGTTCATCACTTGTAGCATCTATGGGTAGAGCATATGCTAAGTCTATGGATTCAAAGGCTGGTATGGATATGAAGGCTATACAGACACATTATCTGCTGCTTTCAGGCATAAAGATGATAGGTATGGCATTTATGATTGCAATATGTACAGTCTTAGTTGCATTTTTTGCATCGCGTGTCGGTGCAGGTGTAGGACGTGACTTAAGGGGACAGGTATATAAGAATGTTATGGGCTTCTCTAATGCGGAGCTTGATAAGTTCTCAACAGCCTCACTTATTACACGTACAACGAATGATGTACAGCAGATACAGATGGTTTGTGTGCTTACATTAAGAATGGTGCTCTATGCGCCAATACTTGGTGTAGGTGGTGTATTAAAGGTTATGTCAACAGGAGCTGGCATGGAGTGGGTTATTGCTCTTGCAGTACTTGTTATAGTTGGCTTTGTGCTTCTTCTTATGTCAATTGCCATGCCTAAGTTTAAACAGATGCAGAAGCTTGTTGATAATGTTAACTTAGTATCAAGAGAAATACTTACAGGTTTATCAGTTATAAGGGCATTTGGAAGAGAGAAGAAGGAAGAAGAAAGATTCGATAATGCGAATAAAGAGCTTACAAGGACAATGCTTTTTACTAACAGAGTTATGACATTTATGATGCCGGTAATGATGCTTATTATGAATTGTCTTTCAGTAGGAATAGTATGGGTTGCTGCACATAGAATTGACAGCGGTGTTATGCAGGTTGGTTCAATGACTGCATTTATCACATATGCTATGCAGATAGTTATGTCATTCCTTATGCTTACTATGATGTCGATTATGCTTCCAAGAGCGATTGTGGCGGCAGACCGTATAGATGAGGTAATCAACACTCAGTCATCAATAAGGGATTGCAGGAATCCTAAGATACTTAAGGAACATAAGGGCTTACTTACCTTCAGTCATGTAAGCTTTAAGTATCCAGGAGCTGCTGAAAATGCTCTTTCAGACATAGATTTCGTGGCAGAGCCAGGAAAGACAACGGCTATTATAGGAAGTACCGGCTGTGGCAAGTCAACACTTGTTAACCTTATTCCAAGATTATATGATGTGACAGAAGGTTCTATCACGCTTGATGGTGAAGATATACGAAATATATCTATGCAGGATTTAAGAGATGAGCTTGGATATGTTCCACAGAAGGGAGTTCTTTTCTCAGGCACAATTGAATCTAATATTAAGTATGGTGCAGCTAATGCTTCGATTGAAGAAGTTAAACAGGCAGCAGATATTGCACAGGCTTCTGAGTTCATAGAGGAAAAGGCAGGAAAGTATGAAGCACCTATTTCACAGGGTGGTACGAATGTTTCAGGTGGACAGAAGCAGAGATTATCTATAGCAAGAGCTATAGCAAGGAATCCAAGGATATTTATATTTGATGATAGCTTTTCAGCACTTGATTTAAAGACGGATGCAGCATTAAGAAAAGCGCTTGCCTCGAAGGTTACAGATAGTACAGTAATCATTGTTGCACAGAGAATAAGTACTATTCTTCATGCAGAGCAGATACTTGTTATGGATGAGGGCAGGATTGTAGGTAAGGGCACACACGAAGAGCTTATGAAGAATTGTGAGGTATACCAGCAGATTGCCAGGTCGCAGCTATCAGCCAGCGAGCTTGAGAATTCAGTAGCTGTGGGCGAAAAGCTCAATAAGTCAGATGAAGAAGCTTCATATAATGCCGAGCATAATATATCAGATGTAAACACTATATCAGATGTAAACACTATATCAGATGGAAAGGAGGAAGCATAATTATGGCAGACAATAATTCATATAAGCAGACTCCCAGACATAGAAGACCAGGTGGACCGGGCAGGGGTATGATGCCAGCTGAGAAGGCTAAGGATTTCAAGGGCTCAATAGGTAAGCTCATAAAGTATGTAGGAAGCTATAAGATAGCTATATTTATAGTTATGATTATGGCAGCAGCCTCAACGATATTCAATGTAGCAGGACCAAAGGTACTTGGAAAGGCAACAACAGGTCTTTCAGAAGGTCTTATGAGGAAAATAGCAGGTACAGGTGGTATTGACTTTGGCTATATAGGAAAGATTCTTTTGATTGTACTCGGCTTATATGTCTGCAGCGCAATATTTAATTTTGTCCAGGGCTGGATTATGACAGGCATTTCACAGAAGATATGTTACAGGCTTCGTAAGGAAATATCAGAGAAAATAAACCGTATGCCAATGAAGTACTTCGAGAGCAGGACATATGGAGAGGTTCTTTCAAGAATAACTAATGATGTTGATACTCTTGGTATGGGACTTAATCAGAGCATAACAACGATTATAACATCAACAGCAACTATGATTGGTGTACTTATCATGATGTTAAGTATTTCACCACTTATGACTATTATTGCTATTGTCATACTTCCAATATCAGTTGGGCTTATATCATTTGTTATAAAGAAGTCACAGAATTACTTTAAGACACAGCAGGAATATCTGGGACATATAAATGGTCAGATAGAGGAAACATATGGTGGACATATGGTTGTAAAGTCCTTCAATAAAGAGAAGGATATGGTAGATGAATTCAACAGGACTAATAATGTTTTATATTCATCAGCCTGGAAGTCACAGTTCTTCTCAGGAATGATGCAGCCTATTATGGCATTTGTTGGCAATCTTGGTTATGCAGGTGTTGCACTTTCAGGTGGACTTCTTGCTATAAATGGTGTTATAACGATTGGTGATATTCAGGCATTTATACAGTATGTAAGGAATTTTACACAGCCAATAACACAGATTGCACAGGTTATTAATCAGGTACAGTCAATGGCAGCAGCATCTGAAAGAGTATTTGAATTCCTTAACGAAGAGGAAGAGGAACAGATAGTAAAGAATCCTGTTTCAACAGATAATATCAGGGGAGAAGTAGAATTCGACCATGTAAGATTCGGTTATAAGGAGGATCAGGTTATTATCAAAGATTTCTGTGCTAAGGTTAAACCAGGCCAGAAGGTTGCAATAGTAGGTCCGACAGGTGCTGGTAAGACAACTATGGTTAAGCTTCTTATGAGATTCTATGATGTTAATGCAGGTGAAATAAAAATAGATGGACATAACATAAAGGATTTCAACAGACGAGAGCTAAGAGATGCTTTCGGTATGGTATTACAGGATACATGGCTGTATAAGGATACCATTATGGAAAATATAAGATATGGTAAGCTGGAGGCTTCTGATGAAGAGGTTATTGCCGCTGCTAAGGCTGCGCATGCACACCATTTCATAGAAACACTTCCAGGTGGTTATAATATGGAACTTAATGAGGATGCAAGCAATGTATCACAGGGACAGAAACAGTTACTTACTATCGCAAGAGCGATACTGGCTGATAATCCTATTCTTATTCTTGATGAAGCAACATCTTCAGTTGATACAAGAACAGAGATACAGATACAGAATGCTATGGATAACCTTATGAAGGGAAGAACAAGCTTTGTTATAGCACACAGGCTTTCTACTATTAAGGATGCAGATATTATTCTTGTTATGAAGGATGGAGATATCGTAGAACAGGGAAATCACGAAGAGCTGCTTGCAAAGGGTGGCTTCTATGCCGGACTTTATAATTCGCAGTTTGAAGACGTTGAATAAAGGATGTAATATATAATAGAATTTTAATCAGGATTAACCCTGCTGTTTTCGTTTTGACGAAGATAGCAGGGTTAAAAAATGAAGATAGTTGATTTGATTAATAAGCTCGGAATAAGCAGCAGTATGATTGCTAAGATGACAAAGAAAGAGAAGGTCAGATATGGATTTATTAAAGATAATTGAGACATGGCTTGTATTTATTAATATATTTACATTTGCAGTCTATGCACTGGACAAATATAAGGCAGTACATCATGCCTGGAGGATTCCAGAAAGAACACTTATACTGCTGGCGGCTATAGGTGGTTCTGTGGGGGCACTGTCTGCTATGTACATAGTGAGACATAAAACTAAACATAATAAGTTCAGAATAGGAGTGCCAGCTATACTTGTTATACAGCTGATTCTGGCATATATTGTATATAGTTATGTGGCTGTAAGAATGTAATTTTGGTAGTTTGCAGATGTGTTTAACAGATGGTGCTACATAAAATAGTGCTAAGTTAGCCGAAATAGGAGATGTAACAAGATCTATAGAAGCTGGCAAATGTGATGATATGTGCTGATATGATATAGACGAGTGATAATCTGTTAGAAGATCTCAGGACATAAAGATAAATAACAGCGGCAGTAACCAGTAGCATGATAATCTGGTTGCTGCCGCTGTGTGAATATATATGCTTTAAAGCTGTTTCTAATCCTCAGTATTATCAACCGCTGAGGTCTTTCTTAACCTTTCAAGTGACTCTGATGTAGTGTTAATAGCATCAGAAAAGCTGGTAATACGGTTATTAAGGTCATGCATTTCCTGTCTTGTAGTTTCGGTTGTAGATGACATTTCCTGTGAGATGCCAGATAATGTTTCAATTCCATCTACAATAGAAGAGTTAGCATCAAGTACAGCATTTACTTCAGAACTTACTGATGTCATATTAGCCACAAGTGAATCAATATCCTGTTCAACAGCTACAAAGCTTTCATGTACTGTTTTAACTTTTCCGCGCTGGATATTAATACTGTCAACAGTATGCTTAAGCTCATTCTGAGTGTTCTTGGTAAGCGTAATAAGAGCATTCATAATCTGGGTTATTTCTTCAGTAGATGATTTTGTCATCTCAGCGAGAGAGCGGATTTCATCGGCAACTACTGCAAAGCCTTTTCCTGCTTCACCTGCTCTTGCTGCCTCAATAGAAGCATTAAGTGCAAGAAGATTAGTCTGTGAGGATATATTCATAATAACATTAGTTATATCGGATACTTTACTTACGTGTTCAACAAGATTGCCGATTGTTTCGGATATCTGTAGGGCAGAGGTATCTACTATGGCAGACTGGCTGGCAAGCTCATCGGATTCATTCTTTCCTTTCTCTACAATCTGTTGAAGCTGTCTTGCTGTATTTACCGCTATATCGGTAGATTGATTAGTCTTATTAAGTCTTGTCTGGATTTCTGTTGTTTTTTCAGACTGAAGAATACTTTGTTCTGCACTACTGGTAGTTCCGTCAGAAATAATGTCAATAGTTTTGTTAGTATTGCTAATTATTTCTGCTATTTTATCAAGGTCTTTTCGTACCTGTTCAAACTGGGTATTTACATTGTTGGATATTTCATTAACATGTTTTGCTATTTCAAGTTGTTTTTCAGCCTTTTCTTTAACTGCGTTAGTTTCTTCTTCAGAGAATTCTACAAGTCTTTTAATAGCCTTGCATCCTCCTAGAACGTATACAATAAGACATGTAATAACAAGAAAAATAACCTTTACCTGTTCTGCTTTATCAGCAGGGTTAGTAGTATTTATGTATATGATTTTGGTGATTACAAAGAAGGAGGTTGCGCCTGTTCCCCATAATATCAGGTATTCATTCATATAAACAGATAGTGATAATAAAGCAGGGAATATAATCATCATAGTTCTCGCAGGCTGTATATAGGTTATTATACCAAAAACAGCAAGAAAACCATATGCAATTGACAGCTCAGCCTTTTTTTCATAAATATGTTTTTTGACATATATGGCATTGCCTATGTAAAAAAGAAGATAGACACATGTAAAAACAATCTTTTCAATAACGGTTTTGTCAGATGTTAAAGTAATAAAAAGACATATAAGGTATGTTAGTGTCACAGTAGTGCTCGCTGTTATATTGGCACGTTTCATCTGATCAGGTGTTAGACTTTTTCTTGTTAAATTAAGCATGAATAGATACTCCTTATTAAGTAGATTTAGTTTACCCCATGCATAAACAGTGTGTAGAAATACAATCTGATACACACTTAGCATTAAAAATATATGGTTGTCCGTAAGTAGTTTAATAACTATAACATAATTATGTAAAAATAACAATATGTTATTAATTGTAAAATAAATGTGAGATTAGTAATTTTGATTTAAATATTGACAAGATGATATCATAATGATATCATCAAAATATCAATAAGGATAAGGCTGTCAGCGGTACAATTATCCGTTACATTTTAAAACGTGCGCAGAAATGAGGATACTAGTGTAAAAATAAGATTTTTCATACGCAGGATTTGTGCTTCGCAAAAACTTAAGATGCGCGAAGAAGCAGCGCAAGAATGGAGGATTATTATGGAAGAAAAAGTGTTGAAAAAGAATAAGAATGGTATGGCAATGCTGATGTTGTTCATCGCTTTATATGTAGTGGCAATTGCAGCTATCGTGTCAGGTGCAATAATGACAGAAACAGCAGAATCCGCCAAATCGGTTATTTCAATTATACTTATAGTTATCGGTGTTGTTTATGTGGGCTTAGGATGGATATTCTTTCTTGGACTTAAGGTATTAAAGCCTCAGGAGGCACTTGTGTTAACGCTTTTTGGTAAGTATGTCGGAACTATTAAGGAGGCCGGCTTTTATTATGTTAATCCATTCTGTACAGCAGTTAATCCGGCAGCGGAAACAAAGCTTAACCAGAGTGGTGATGTAGCAGCCAACAATAAAAAGATTGATTTGTCAGGTATGTCTGGAGTAACACTTTCAGCAGGTGGTAATACACAGATGACGAATAAGAAGATATCACTTAAGGTTATGACTCTTAATAACAGCAGACAGAAGATTAATGACTGCCTTGGTAATCCTGTTGAGATAGGAATTGCGGTTATGTGGGAGGTGACAGATACTGCCAAAGCTGTATTTAATGTAGATAACTATAAGGAATATCTTTCACTTCAATGTGATAGTGCAGTCAGAAATATAGTCCGTATGTATCCATATGATGTAGCTGAGAATGTAGATACAACGGGAGATGGAATGGCAGATGAGGGAAGTCTTCGTGGCTCAAGTGAAGTTGTAGCAGAAAGAATAAGGAAAGAGATTCAGAGTAAGGTAACGGATGCCGGATTAAATATAATAGAAGCAAGAATAACATATCTTGCTTATGCACCTGAGATAGCAGCAGTTATGCTTCAGCGCCAGCAGGCATCAGCTATTATTGATGCAAGAAAGATGATAGTTGATGGTGCCGTAGGTATGGTAGAGATGGCACTTGACAGGTTATCTGAAAAGCAGGTTGTTGAATTGGATGAAGAACGAAAAGCAGCTATGGTTTCTAATCTGTTAGTTGTTTTATGTGGAAATAAGGATGCCCAGCCAATAGTTAATTCAGGAAGCTTGTATTAATGGCAGATTCAGGCAAAAAGCAGATTCCCCTCCGTTTATCAGGTAAGCTCTATGATGCCATTGCAGCATGGGCAGAGGATGATTTTAGGTCTGTCAATGGTCAAATAGAATATCTTTTGACGGAGTGTGTACGACAGAGAAAGAAAAATGGAGCACCAGTACCACATGAACTAGATGTTCCGCCAGAATTAGATATTAAATAAAATGGTGTGAACATGCCATTTTATGGGAGCTTTAAAGTGGTATTTAAGAAGTATTACTACAGATGCAAGAACCAGTATAATGTGTATAAGAGCCGGGCGAAGGATAAAATAGTATAAATTGCCATTTCCCCAGAGAGAGGAGCATATACATGCATTTTGTCAAAGCAAAAGGAATACTTTCAAATAATAACGGAATAAATATTTATCGTGGATGTACCCATGGATGTATTTATTGTGACAGCAGAAGTAAATGTTATGGATTTACACACGATTTTGAAGATATAGAAGTAAAGACAAATGCACCTGAACTTTTAGAAAAATCATTAAGAAGTAAACGAAAAAAATGTATGATAGGTACAGGTGCCATGTGTGATCCTTATCTTCATGTAGAAGAACAATTGCAGATTACACGTCGTTGTTTAGAATTAATTGATAAATATGAATATGGAGTTGCTATTCAGACAAAATCAACAAGAATACTCCGGGATTTAGACGTATTAAAAAATATAAATGATAAGACAAAAGCGATTGTTCAAATGACACTGACTACATATGATGAATCTTTATGTAAAATTTTAGAGCCAAATGTTTCGTCAACCTATGAACGTTTTGAAGCACTTATGCAGTTTAAAAAAGCTGGAATCCCTACAATTGTATGGCTGACCCCTATATTACCATTTATCAATGATACTGAGGAAAATATCAAGGGTATTCTCGACTATTGTGTCCAAGCAGGCGTAAAAGGCATCATCTGCTTTAGCATGGGTGTTACCATGCGTGAGGGCGACAGAGAATATTTTTATCATGCTTTGGACAAATACTTTCCAGGAATGAAGAATAAGTATATTCGTACCTATGGTAATGCATATGACTGTCTCAGTCCTAATAATGACAGACTGTTAGATTTTTTTAGAAAATATTCTACCCGATATGGCATTATGCATAAAACAGAGGAATGTTTTAGGTATATGTATACTTTCCCTCAAAAATATGAGCAAATGTCGTTTGCGGATTTTTTAATCAATAATTGAGCATGCAACAGAAAGAATGCTTTATGTTCACTTGAAATCACTTATTGAACAGAATTAAGTACGTTAGTATTTGAAAAGCTCGAACAATCGGGATTTACAGAACTACAAAGAAAGGATACATATTATGGAAGTAAGATTAATAGCATTTGCTATTTGGGTAATAATCGGCGTATTATTTATTGTAATGGGCATTTATGATTTTAATTCCAAGAAAGCAAAACCTTTCGGTTTTTGGGCAAATGCTGAGGTAGCGCCCATAGAAGATGTGAAAGGCTATAATCGTGCTTTGGGCATATTGTGGTGCGTGTATGGTGTTTTGTTTACGTTAATTGGATTGCCTTTATTAGATGGGCAGAATTCGGGTTTGATTATTATACCTATATTGGGTGCAATGCTTATTAGTATTGCGGCTATGGTAGCGTATGTAGTAGGTATTGAACCCAAATACCGCAAAAAGAAATAAATGGAAACTTCAAGTTTGTCTGACTCATAAATATTTTAACAACAGGATTACGAGCACTTTAGCCAATAACAGGTTAAGGTGCTTTTTTCATTTCTGTCATAAATTAATGAAACGTGAAGCCATCAAACTATTCTGGACCTTTCGTGTTCCATGGGGATGGACATACACTGCAGGAACAGTAGCTGACTTGGTGGCACAGTTTAGCTTTGGATTTTATAGTTTGATGCTTACATCTCTGCTGTTAGGGTTGATCGTAATGGTGTTATATAAGCCACGAACCTGGTGTACATTTTGTCCAATGGAAACAATGACGCAGGGGATCTGTAAATTAAAAAATAATGAAAATAAGTAATACTATTAGGTGATTCATAAAAGGCATATGTCAAAAACACACCCATTGTTCTGACAGTAGATGAGTACGAGACAATTCGTCTTTTGGACAAGAATGGTTATAGTCAGAAGCAGTGTGCAGCATCTATGCAGATTGCAAGAACAACTGTTCAACGAATTTACGAGATAGCCAAGAAGAAAATAGCAGATGCACTCATTGATGGACATCCACTCAGAATCGAGGGTGGGGATTTCAGAATTTGTGATGGTGAGAGCAGCAACTGCAGCTTTGGAGGATGTTACAAACAGGAAATTTACAAAAAATATGCAGAAGAAAAAGGAGAAGGTATCATGAGAATAGCAGTAACATATGAAAATGGACAGATTTTCCAGCACTTTGGACACACAGAGACATTTAAGGTTTATGATGTAGAGGAAGGAAAAGTAGTATATTCAGAAGTAATAGATACAAATGGAAGCGGACATGGTGCATTGGCGGGAGTTCTTAATGCCTTAAATGCCGATGTTTTGATCTGCGGCGGAATCGGAGGAGGTGCACAGACAGCGTTAGCGGCAGCTGGTATTAAGCTTTTTGGCGGAGTTTCAGGAGATGCGGATAAAGCAGTAGAAGCTTTTATCAATGAAACACTTGATTATAATCCAGATGTGAAGTGTTCTCACCATGAGCACAGCCATGGGGAAGGACATACATGTGGTGAGCATGGGTGTGGAAGCCATAGCTGTCATTAAGAAGAATCTTTTTGTATTTGGATTGATTATTTTTCTTTTCCTGCTTGTCGAAAGTGATGGATGGAATGTATAATATTATTAATGATATAGAGCTATTTATTTTGGAAATAGCTTAATAAATTTGGAGGTATAAAATGAAAGCACATAAATATTGGTCAATTGGAGCAATAGTTACAATGGTTGGAACTTTTTATACAGGATATAAAGGGTTAAAAGCAGCACACAAATACTTTGCGTCTGGCTCTCTGATATGCTTGATTATGGCAGTCTATTCTGGTCATAAAATGATTTCTGGCAATAAGAGGACAAGAAAACAGATGGAATTGAAAGAAGTGGAGGAATAATATGTTAGAAGTAGGAAAAAAAGCACCGGACTTTGAATTGCCGGATCAGAATGGAGAAATGCATAAATTAAGCGATTATGCAGGAAAAAAAGTGATCTTATATTTTTATCCAAAGGATAATACACCAGGATGTACGAAGCAGGCATGTGGATTTTCTGAGCGTTATCCACAGTTTACTGAGAAGGGAGCTGTTATTCTCGGAGTAAGCAAGGACTCTGTAGCGTCTCACAAGAGATTTGAAGAAAAATACGGACTGGCATTTACGCTATTAGCAGATCCGGAGCGTAAAGTTATTGAAGCATATGATGTCTGGAAAGAAAAGAAAAATTATGGAAAAGTATCTATGGGTGTAGTAAGAACTACATATCTTATTGATGAGCAGGGAATCATTATAAAGGCAAATGATAAAGTCAAGGCGGCAGATGATCCTGAAAATATGCTCAAGGAATTGGCATAATGAAGATTATTTTATCACCTGCAAAAAAGATGATTGTAGATACCGATAACTTAGCGCCGGTTGAACTGCCTGTCTATATTGATAAGACAGCAGAAGTATTAAACTGGATGA
>OGMN01000266.1_pt1 | contig 64713 bp, 55 predicted proteins | sample 1573211 | NCBI WGS metagenome assembly OGMN01 (sample SAMEA2581876, study PRJEB24529) | metagenome | biome: Human gut stool | place: China | collected 2011
GGAAACCGCCTTGTGGCGGCTTTCCTTGAGGTATACGTCAAAATTGGACGCTAACAATATTGTGCGCGTGTGTTCACTTGTATCACTATGCGTGCGGAAGAGTCTTTTTTCGGGAGTGCAGAACTTTATGATTCAGACACTATATTAAAAAGACGAAACCATTTTACTATTTACAATGCTTTGCCACCTAATATTCACATTCGTGAGGAGCAAAAAACTTTCTCTGATAAGGAAATTACATTAGGGGTAGTCAGCCGTTTAGAACGAATTAAAGGAATGGATTTGGTGATTCCTGCGTTTGCCGAGTTGAAAAAACGATATACGGTCATTCGTTTATTAGTAGTAGGAGACGGTTCACAAAGGACTATAATGCAAGAGCAAGCGATAGAATTGGGAGTAAATGATAGCGTTGAATGGATGGGGCGGCAGGAACAATCTCACCTCCAATCGTTATATGATCGAATTGATATTCTATTAATGCCATCACGTAGTGAGGGATTCGGTCTGACAGCAATTGAAGGGATGGCTCGCGGTTGTGTAGTGGTGGCATCAAATATTGGGGGATTGCCAGAAGTTGTAAAAGATGGAAAAGTAGGACTTTTGCATCAGACAGAGGATGTAGAAGACATGGTTGCCCAAATACAATCTTTATTGGAAAATAGAGTGAGGACTATTCAACTTTCTCGAAACGCACTTTTGTATGTGTCGCAATTCAGTTTTGAAAAGTATGCTACTGCATTCTGTAACTTATACGAACGTATAAATTGAACTATTCAGATGTATCTACTGAATTATCTTTATTTTATTATTATCACAAGTTTTGGAATTAAGTTCTTGTTTCAGCGTACAGGAAAAGTACGCCATCCTTTGAATAAAGAACAAATGCTTAGCTTTGATGGACCAGAGTTGTTTTGGACATTAACTTTCTCTACTGGCTTGTTAGCCTTTTCTGCTCCAGGAGTACTCGACTTGATGGCTATTCGGCTTTTAGTACTTGAAAGCCTTTGTTTGATAGGCTTGTTTGTGGTGAAGCGGAAGCCACTCTGGAGTGCAGTAAGTACTTTCTATTTACTTTATATCGCTTGGTTGTTGATCGGGCTTTCTTATTCTCCTGCTCCTATGTATGGTTTCCGAGTAATTCTAAAATACCTGTATCCGTTGTGCATTATGCTGTTTGCTTCGGCTGTGGTACGTGACGGAGAAGTGTTTTTAAAAGCGGGATTGTGTGCTCGATGGGTAGCGGTAGTTTGCCTCATTTTTTCTTTTGTACCGGGAATAAGTATTCTTGTACCCGGAGTGTTCTGGTATGGTACTGCTCGTGCCATTCATTTCATTCCTATCTGCATATTTTCATTGGCACTTTACTTTTACGGAGGAAAAAATAAGAGAGATTTATGTTGGGCTGTTTTGTTCGCTATTCCTTGCTTTGTATGGGCGTTTCGTACTAGTATCATGGGGACTACATTGGCAGTAATGACTTTTTTCTTTTTTCGTTATCGCTTAAAGTCATTACCTGTTATAATGGGAATCTGTTTGTTGTTTATTGTTTCTATATTTACTATTCCCAGTCTGAAACAAAAAATGTTTAAAGATGATAATGTCAGCATTGAACAATTGAGAGAAGGGAAGATTAGTAAAGATAATATTAATAGTAATGCCCGATTTGCAATGTGGGAACATTTGATGACTCGTTTCTATGAGCAGAAAGAGTTGTTGGGGTCGGGCAGTGGTTGTACACAAAATTATATGTATACCCATTTTATATTCGGGGGATTAAAAGTACCACATAATGATTATGTACAAATATTGTGTGATAATGGAATTATTGGACTTATATTGTATTTGTTGGCTGGTATCATTGCAATATTTCATAGTTTCTTGATTTACAATAGAAATCATAGGAGTATTGTAAAGATTGTGGCTATAACGGCAGGGAGTACTATGGCAGGGATGCTATTGACATTATATTCGGATAATGTTGTAAATTATTCGATGGCGACTCTCTCCATGCCTTTTGGATTTTATGGAATGATGCTAGGATTAAATGAAGTGAAATAGATGATATCAGTAGTAATACCTCTTTATAATAAAGAAAAACAAATAGCAAATACACTACATTCTGTATTGCGGCAGACTTTCCAAAATTTTGAAATTGTAGTAGTAGATGATGGTAGTACAGATAACAGTGTACAGGAAGTAGAGAAAGTGAACGATATTCGTATTCGAATTGTCCATCAAAAGAATGCGGGAGTATCTGCTGCACGCAATAAAGGCATTGAAGAAGCTAAATATGATTTAATCGCTTTCCTTGATGCGGATGATAAATGGAAAGAGGAATGTTTGGAAACCCAATACTATTTATTTCAGAAATATCCGCAATGCAGCGTGTATGCTTGCGGATATGAGTTTTCAGATAGTAATGGAAATGTTTCAGGTACTATTATTCGTAAGCTTCCGTTTCAAGGAGAGGATGGAATTTTAAGTAATTATTTTGAAGTGGCAAGTTGTTCACATCCTCCAATATGGACTTCTGCAGTAATGGTCAAGAAGGATGCCATACAGGCTATTGGAGGTTTCCCGGTTGGCATTAAATCTGGAGAAGATTTATTGACTTGGGCACGATTAGCTACTCATTATTCAATAGCATATTGCAGAAAAGTACAAGCCATTTTTATTCAAGATTTTTCTCATAATATTAATCAGGTTCCGTCTCGATTACATGATAATAGTGATATTGTAGAAATTGAGTTAATAAAATTACTCTCATTTTTAGATTCTTCTCAAAGAAAGCATTTTTATCACTATTTATCACTATGGTTTAAGATGCGTACGTCCGTATATTTACGGATTTATGATATAAGACATACATGGAAGTATGGCCTAAAATCAATTCGATATAATATAACTAATTATAAAGTGTATTTTATGATGTTTATGGTCTTATTACCTCGTTCGGTTCAACAAATAATTAAAGATAAGTATGCGTCACATGAATAAATTGCTTTTTTTTACTTCTGATTATAGTATTGGCTTAAGTACGTTACTAACAGATCAATTGTTTGCATTATATAGAACCGGTATCAATATATATGCTGTTACCGGAGAAAAAGAGCAAGAACCTGGATTACATAAAAAACTTTCTAATGCTGGAATACCTATAACTTGTATTTCGGGACTAGATGAACATCGGAACTTTTGGTTATTGTCAACAAAAATAGCCTCCGTTATTAAAGAACAAGGCATAGACATAATTCATGTTCAAAATAATTGGCAATTAGCACTGGTTACTTTTGTTAGACTGAAATTACTATTCAAGAAAAAATTGAAAGTAGTTTATACATTACATGCTTTCAGACATAATAGTCCTTTAAAATCTATTATAGCACAGTTTGTTATAGGTGTTGCTTTGTTTTTATTTGTCAACAAGATAATATGTATGTGTAATTATTTAAAAAAGAAGTTTCATTTACTTTCCTCCAAAATAATTATTCTACCATTAGGCATAACTGATAGCTTTTTTACAGAGGAATATGTAACACCGCCAACTAATGGGTTGCAAATAGTTTTTCCTGCACAATTTAGGAAAGGCAAAAATCAGGAAATATTAATATCTGCTTTTGCCAAATATATAAATGAAACAAATGATACCTTGTCTACATTAGTTCTGCCAGGAAGTGGCCCCTTACTTGAACAAATGAAAAAATTAGCTAAATCTTTACAAGTTGAAAAACGTATTCTTTTTCCAGGACAGTGTACAAGAGAGGAAATTAAAAAATGGTATTTGAAGAGTAATATAGGTATTGTGGCTAGTAATTGTGAGACTTTTGGGCAAAGTATTGTAGAACCTTACATATTAGGGCGATGTATTATTACTACTCGTGTGGGAATTGCTATAGATATAATAAAAGAGGGAGAAAGTGGTTTTTTCTTCTCCAATGAGGATTCTCTAGTTAGTATACTTAAGACAATATATAAAGCTCCGGATTTTATAAATAAAATTGGAATACGAAACTTTCATGTTCGTAATCAGTTTAGATGGGGGTGTATTGCTCAGAAATATAAACAACTAATAGTGGGCTGATTATGGTCATATTATCAATCATTTTACCTGTATATAATGTAGAACAATATATACAACGTTGTATTAATAGCATTTATACAGGAGTTACCGTAAATCTAGATAATTTTGAAGTTATATTTGTAAATGATGCTTCTCCTGACAAAAGTAGAGAGATTATCGAGAATGCGCAGATGTATTATAGAAACATAATATTAATCAACCAAGAAAACAGGAAAGCAGGAGGTGCGCGCAATACAGGAATTAGAGCTGCTTCTGGAAAATATATCTTATTTGTTGATCCTGATGATACACTTGAACCTAACGTTGTCAATCATTTTATACCCATATTGGAGAATGAGGAGGTAGATGTGCTGATGTGCGATAATAATGTACACTTACAAGGAAGAATTTATACAGATAGGTATAATAACCCAGAAAATATAATGTCTGGAATGGAGCATTTCCTTAGAAATAGGGTAACATGGAGTCCTTGTATAAGTTTCTACAAACGGAATTACCTTCTTAATAAGAATCTTTTCTTTGCAGAAAATGTATCTTTTGAAGATGTTGATTGGGTGATAAAAACTCAAATTTTAGCCAATACAATTAAGTGCTTGCCTGTCGTTATTTATAATTATTATCAGAATCCAACTAGCCAAACTCGTACAAATCCGTCTTACAAAAAAGTTCATGATTGGTTTTTAATGGGGAAACGTATTCTTGATTTTACCCATCAAACTGTTGATAATCAGTGTGCTATACGCATTAAAAATCATGCATATCTTGTTTTTAAACGAGGAATAAGGTCTTCGTTATTTATTTCTACTGTTGAAAGGTATGAACTTTTTCGAAAATTTATATATAAGGAGAATTTTGGGCATTGCAAAATATTGAATCTAATTAGTTATTTTCCATGCATTATGAGTTATTTACTAACATTATTGTTTCCTGCTGTTTTTATTGCCAAAAAAATCAGAGATAGACAAGAATATAAATAAAAACAAGTCACATTATTTATTACAATGAAAATTCTTCTCGTCCACAACAACTACGGTAAATATAGCGGTGAAGAGGCTGTGGTTGATAAAATGGCTTCAATGTTCCGTGAGCATGGACACGAGGTGTGTTTCTATCGCTTAACCACAGAAAGGAGTCGTGAGAGCTTATCTGGAAAGATAAAAGGTTTCCTTTGTGGCATTTATTCCCCATCAGGGGTGAAGGGCTTGCGGGAGATATTGGAACGGGAAAAGCCGGATGTTGTGAATGTACACAATCTCTACCCTTTCATTAGCCCTGCCGCTTTATTTGAATGTAAGAAGACGAAAGTACCGGTAGTAATGACGGTTCACAATTTCCGTTTGATTTGTCCGACGGGGTTATTTATGCGTAATGGCAAGCCTTGTGAGGTTTGTCTACAAAAGAGAAATGAGTGGAGTTGTATCCGATATAACTGTGAATATTCCTATCTCAAATCTGTGGGATATACGTTACGAAATGTATACGCTCGCTGGACAGGAGCATATAAGAACAATGTGAGAACATTTGCTTGTATTACGGAATTTCAAAGAAAGAAGCTGATAGAGGCTGGATTTGATAAAAATAAAATAGTTGTTATTCCCAATTCGATAGATATTCCATTGAAATATGAAACAACATTTGGAAGTTATGTAGCATATATTGGTAGACTAAGTTATGAAAAAGGGTATGATTTGTTGGTAGAAATAGCCCGTAAATATCCTGAAATTCAATTCTGTTTTGCAGGTACCAAAAGAGAAGATACTAATATTGCTTTTCCTAAGAATGTGCAATTAATGGGGTATTTGAAGGGGAAGGACTTGGAGCATTTTATAAAAAACGCCCGTTTGGTGGTGATACCAAGTAGATGTTATGAAGGCTTTCCTATGGCTATTTTGGAAGCTGCACAGTTTGGTAAACCTTGTATTTGTCCTGATCATGGTGGATTTACTGAAATTATAGGCAAAGGAGAGAATGCGATTGGACGATTGTTTGAACCGAATAATTTGAATGATTTAGAAAAACAAATTCTAGCTTTATGGAATCAGCCTGTATTGGTAGAAGAACTAGGGCAAAAAGCCTATGAAAAGCTACAAAAAGAATACTCATCGGAAGTCGTTTATAGGAAATGGAATGAATTGTTTACTAAGATACTTTATGGATAATATGCCCTTAGATTTAGATATTAGTGAGCTTTTGCCAATGGATATACGCGAATGGGATAATTTGCGTAATACTCCATTACCTTATTGTTTTTCTGACGAAGAATTTGAAAAAGAAATTGAAGAATCAGAAAAGAGTGGATGGGCAGAAGACAATGATGTGAATGCATTTATAATTAAGTGGAAGAACTTAAAATAAAATCCCTAATAAATCAATGAATAATGAAAATGAAAACACAAACCTCTGAAATTCTTTCTTTCCCTCGTTACATGGATAATATTATTCTTGATTAGCTTTTTGGTACTTATTGGATTGAAATTAACAAATATAACAAAATGAAAAACGAAACACTTGCACATTCCGGATGGATGGGTAAATCTTATCTTTATTTATTGCTATCATTATCTTTTTATGTCTCTTTATTAGTTTTAAATAGCCAATTAGAATTTTCGGGTTTCAATTATTTGACAGCACAATGCCGAAGATTTGCAGATGCAATGATATTTGCCATCCCAATACTCTTTTTGTATAAAAGAAGATTTTTGTTCCCTTATATCATATTGGTTAATGCCTACTTATTATCAATATATGGTATTATCGGAATTATGGAACTCTAATGCCGATAACTTCATATACAATGATAGATAATTTAGAAGGGTTAGGGCCAAGTATCTGGAACTCTATCCAATGGATTGACCTATGGATTGTATTTCCTTCTATAGCTTTCCTCTTATATTATAATAAATTCATGAGACTTTTTTCCTGCGGAGATTGCCGGATTAATATGAAACTGTTGGCAGGAAGTGTCTTGGTGGTCTTTATGATAGAAGTTCCATCATATATTTTACATAAGCCGACTGAATATGCGCATCCTTATGGCTTATATCGTAATGAGATAATACGTGCTTACAGGCAATTCGGATTTATTAATTATTGGATTTATGAGGTGGAATATCTTCGGGGATGCACTACGGAAGAGAAAATGTATGCAACGAAATTTATGGAGACATTGAAACAAAAGAAACCGGTTACTCCATTGATCGAGGATCATAAAAAAAATCTGATATTGATTTTAGTAGAGTCGCTGCAATCATGGCCTATCAATTTGCTGGTAGATGGAAAAGAAATTACTCCCTGTCTGAACTCTTTAACTAAAGAAGGCGATGTACTATATTTTTCAAAAGTGTTGCCACAAGTGAAAGGTGGACGTTCTGCAGACGCTCAGTTATTGCTGAATACAGGGCTTTTGCCCATAGAAACAGGAGCTACAGCTAGTCTTTATGCCACTCATGAATATCCGTCTTTACCGAAAGCACTGGCCGTTCATGGATATACGTCTATATCTTTTCTTTGTGACGATAAGGCTTATTGGAACCAAGAAGCAACAACGAAAAGTTATGGATTTGAAAAACTGTATGATCACATGGCAAAAGGAGAACTGATGGTCAAAGCAGACGAAAATCTGTTTAAATATAGTGTTCCTATTTTAGAAAAAGAACAACAGCCCTTTTATGCACAATTGGTTACAATGTCGGGGCATGATGCTATAAAGACCGATTTTCAGAGTCAGTTTGATAATCTCAAATTGGAAAATGTGCTTGTTAAGTACAATTTGATTATAACTGAATATGTAGATCGGTGTATCGGAGAATTTATTAAAACCTTAAAAAAGGATGGACTATATGAAAAGAGTATCATCGTCATAACAGGTGACCACGATGCAATGAGCTACAATAGGTATGAAGGACGAGAGAAATGTGAACTGAGTGATCGGTACGTCCCACTATTCATATTGAATTCTCCTTTGAAAACAAAATGTGATAAGGTTATAGGTCAGTCTGATATATATCCTAGTTTATTGGATATTATGGGGGCTGACGATTATTATTTTCGTGGATTGGGAGAAAGCATTTTTAGAAATCAAAGTGATTGTGCTGTATATCATACAGGGGAGAATGCCGGTAGGTGTCAAGAAGATTCCATCATTAGAAAGAAAAAGGAAATGTGGAAACTTTCAGATATTTTGATTAGGATGAATTATTTTAAATCGTGTGTGGAACGATAATTTTTTATGGAACAATACTTCAACATCAACTACGAGTTCGATAAACAAAGTGTTTTCTCTTCCATCGACCGCCAACTACAAACTGCTCTTCCCGGTTATATCTGTGTGGCGGACGGGGTTATACTGAACACGGCCAACAGGAAGCCGGACTATCTGGAAGTGGTGAACGGCAGTATGTTTTCTATTTGCGACAGCAGTTATGTGCCGCTTTATCTGCGATGGCTCTATGGAATTGAGCGGAAACAGTATTGTGGAAGTGAAATCTTTATGGACATCATCCGACAGAAAAAGTACCGGATGTTTTTTATGGGGACTTCGCAAGGTATTTTGCAAGGACTTAGCCATCATCTTTCACAGATTGACGAGCGTATCAATGGGATGACTTTCTATGAGCTTCCGTTTTGTAATGTAGAAGACTTCGATTATCCCGGAATTGCACAGATGATCGATGAAGATGGTGCAGAGATCATTTGGGTAGCTTTAGGAGCCCCGAAGCAGGAAATATTTATGAGCCGTCTGAAACCTCATCTGAAAAGGGGAGTGATGATTGCCGTTGGAGCTGCTTTTAAGTTTTATAGCGGGACAGACGTGAAGCGTGCTCCCCATTGGATGGTTAAGATGCATCTTGAATTTGCCTATCGTATCTTTAGTGAACCTAAGAAACAGTTGAAACGTTGCGCTTGGATTGTGTATACGCTTCCCGGATTATTGTATCGGGAATGGAGAAAAAAGAAACTTGCTACCAATTTCATTCGATAATCACCCAACACCCTGATTTATTACTCCCTTCACGCTTTATATAACCTGCATCACGAAGTTCCTTGATTTTCTTTTCAATAGCACGACGTGTCACAGAAAGAGTGTCAGCTATTTCGTCAAGTGTTATGCTTGAGTTATGACGAATCAACTCAATAATTTGTCCCGAACTTATCCCGAATTTAACCCGAACTTTATCCCGAACTTCAGAGTATTCGCTCTGGGGCAGGGGGCTTCCTTGATGATTTTTTAAAGCATTCAGAATCTCTTGCAGCATAAAGTCAATGAAAGGTCCGGAATTGGCTGCTGCTGTACTGGCTTGAATAGCGTTATAATAAGCTTCTTGGTTGGCATACACCATATTTTCCACAGGGAGATGTTCAAATAGAGGGTGTAATTTCCCTAATATGAGTGATTGCCATAATCTGCCGGTTCTTCCATTACCATCACTAAATGGATGTATAAACTCAAATTCATAATGGAATACACAACTGCGAATGAGCAAATGATCTTTTGCCTCTTTAAGCCATTCGAACAAATTGATTATCAATTCCGGAACTCTATTGGCAGGAGGCGCCATGTGGACCAATCCTTTCTCAGAGAATACACCAACGCCACCACGTCGGAATCTGCCTGCATCATCGGTAAGCGCCATCATCATCGTACCATGTGCTTTTAATAAATCGTCTACACTGAATGGATTCAAGCTGCTATATAACTCATACGTCTTTATCGCATTCTTTACCTCTTGAATCTGGCGTAGTGGCGCTATAACAGTCTTGCCTTCTATGATATCCTTCACTTCATCTTCGGATAAAGTATTTCCTTCTATGGCCAGCGAGCTGTGAATTGTTCTTATCCGATTAGCTTTTCGCAATTTCATCGCATCACTCTGTTCCAGACGGATGGCATAACGTTCTATCTGTCCGGATATTTCCGCAATCAGATTAATGGCATGAGCAGATATGGTGAAAGGAGGTGTATACATATATCAGTTGAATGATTCAGTTCATAATAGATGGAACAAAAATACGAAAAAATATCAGTTTATACAAAATAAAAAGGCGGTTCATCCATCCGAACCGCCTTTATTATCCACATACCTCTTATTTTAAGAGGGACCGCTATTCCTACAAATCCTCATACTCTTTCCTCGCATCGAAGCATGGGCACGCTTTATGAACATTCGCGCTCAACTGATAATGCCCTACAATCTTAGCTTCGGGATACAGTCCTTTCAACTCACCCAATACCCGGCGGAGCGTTTCTTTTTGCGAAGCGGTTCTGGTATCCGCCGGCTTACCCAATTCATCCAGTCCACCTTCATAGCAAATCGCTAAACTGTGCAGGTTGAATCCGAGCGCGTGTGCGCCAATCTCACTCATCGGGCGGGTGTGGTGCAGCACGCCATCCTTCGTCACATAAAAATGATACCCGATACATTTGAAGCCACGTTTCAGATGGCATTGGAGCAACTGCTCCTCCGTGAAGGGAATATTCGCACGGGTAGCACTGCAATGCACAACGATATACAAAATGCTGCGCGGCACATATTCCTCCTTTAACGAGAACTCTTTCAACTCTTTCATTCGATCCGGCCGTTTAGATATGTCCCATACAAGACGTTACACCCAGAGCAGATACGATTGAAGTAGCTACTGTAATAATGATCTGTAAAATTTGTTTCCAAATAGACTTTTTCATAATTCTTGAATTTTTAAATTAATACCACCAGACATCCTAGATCTTATTCTGCCGGATCCGGAGCTTCTCCATTATTGCCGTCATCCGGATTTCCACCGCCGCCGTTTCCATTATCCGGCTTCTCGTCCGGATCGGGAACAACCGCTTCATCGCTTTCCCCTTTCTTAACCAGCGTATACTTCATCGCCTTACACATATCCAGCAGCATATTGCCCGGACGGAAGCGGACACGCGAGGTCTTGATACAGGTGGCCGCCTTAAATTTCTCTGCCGTTTCCGTAGCATTGCCGGTGGCAATCGTTACACGGAAACTGCCCATATCGCCCAGAAGGACAATATTACCCAACGCCAACTGATTCTTCATCTCCAACAAAAACTCCGTAATGCAACCCTTCAGCTCACCGATAGAATAGGAGGAACGCTCCGACACACGGCTGATTACCTCGTCCGTATCCACTCTGCGGTTACTGCGTGCCATTGCATAAAACTTAGCTGCTTCTTGTGGTTTCAACGGATTCTTACGCTCTACCACTACATACTTTTGTGCCATAAATTTAATTTTTTAATTGATGATTTTAATTGTTCTGTAATCGATTACACTGCAAAGATACCACATCCGAAAGGGGGAGTGGACGACACCGAACGACACTGAACGATGGTTATTGTTTTTGACTAAACATTTGCTTCATTGCATAAAAAAGAGTACCTTTATAGCATTAACCAAAGAATAACTCAATAGAAAATGGAAGAAGAAAAATTTCGTGTGAGATGTTACGATAAGAATGAGTTGGCGAAGATGTATTTCCCCAAGCTGAGCGATCATGTGTCTGTGGCGAAACTCCGCCGATGGATGCGCAACTGTACCCCTCTGATGGAGGAACTCGCAACGGGAGATTTTCATCCCAAACTGAAAATGTTCAGCGCACGGGAAGTGCGCCTGATCGCGCGCTATCTGGGAGAACCGGATGGATATGTACCGGCACAGGAACATCCGGACATCAATTGACCGTATTTTCAGAATAAAACGACTGCTTCTTCCGGACAAATCGACCGCTCTTTTCACTTGAAAGGAGCGGTCGATTTGTTAGATAAATACGGTTGATTTCATGCAGGCAACCGCTCGATCAGACACAAAGATACGGTCGTTTGCGCATAGTTGATTTCCCGGCTGGCTGTCACCTAACGGGTGGTATTTTTCTTCATCCATTCCAAGTCGGGCTCGTAATCCACCAGCTTCGTCATACTCTTGTCGTGGCGGAAGTATATCTCACCGGTAGGTCCGTTACGATGTTTGGCAATATCGATTACTCCCAATCCTTCGGTCGGGTAACCGCTTCTACGGTCTGTCTCACGACCGGACAGGCTGGGACGGGAAAGCATCAGTACGAGGTCGGCGTCCTGTTCGATAGCCCCGCTCTCACGAAGGTCGCTCAGAGCGGGACGACCGTCGGGATGTCCCTCCACGTTACGGTTCAACTGGCTGAGAAGTATCACGGGGATATGCAACTCCTTAGCTATCATTTTCGCTTTCCGGCTCGCTTGAGCCACCTCCTGTTCGCGGTTACGGTTGTGCTGGTCGCTCTTCATGTCGCAGAGTTGCAGATAGTCGATGAAAAGACAATCGCAATCCCCCTTACTTTGCAGCAGTTTGGCGGACGTGCGGACATAATCCATGCTCACCGACGGATTATCGTCGATGTAAATAGGGAGGCGCGACAGCTCCGTCGACGACTCATGGATCTCCCGGAGTTCGGACGGAGTAAGCGCCCCGCTCAGCAAGTGGGCGGGAGAAACCTCCTTCGTAGCCGCCAGCAGCCAGCGGTCTCCCAAGCGTTCCCCTTGCATTTCGAGACTGTACACGGCAATGTGATAACCGGCGGAAGCGGCGGCACGTGCCAGATGCAGCGCAAAAGCCGTCTTTCCCACTGACGGACGGGCGGCGATGACCACCAGATCACCCGGTTGCCAACCGCACGTCAGGCGGTTCAGCTCGTTGAACCCCGTCGGCAAGCCGGTAACTCCGTTCTTGTTCGAGGCGACACGTGTCTCTATCAGTTCCACAGTATCCTCCATCAATTGCAGCATGGAGCGGAGATGTTCGGACATCCCGCATTCCTTTTCCAATTGGTCGAGAAGGGTATGCGCATCCGCCAGCGTGTCGGCTATGTCCGTTGTCTCGTCGGCAGCCTGTGCCAGCAGTTTATGGAATCCCAAGATCGCTTCACGGCGGATATACTTCTGTTGCAGGATACGGGCGTGATACTCCAGATGCGCGCTGGACGCTACGCGTGTGGTAATGCTTACCAGTGCATAAGGACCTCCGATGAAGTCGAGTTTGCCCCTTCGTGTGAGTTCTTCCTTTACGGTCATGAGGTCTATGACCTGCCCGGCACGGTACATACTCTGCAGGGCGGCATAGATTTCACGGTTCTTCTCGATGTAGAACACTTCCGGGCGCAATATTCCGGCAACCAATGTGATCGCCTTGCTCTCTATAAGGCAGGCGCCGAGTACGATTTCCTCGAGCTCGGCGTCCTGCGGGTTTACAATGTCATCCATGAATCGTTTCAATAATCATATTCATCCAGAAACGCTTTGTCCGACAGATAAGTGCTTGCCTGCATACAGTATTTCGTATCCGTCAGATGATCGTAATACTCGTCAATCTGCCGTATGCTCATACTGCGTTCGCGGGGAGAAAGTTTCTTCCATTCCCGTCTGGCACGGCCGATATTGACCCTTTGCTTCTGGGTTACCTCGTGATATTTCTCCCAGAAAACCTCGAAGGTGACACCACCTGTTTCTTCACGTGCCGCCTCACGGCGTCTCTGTCCGATCAGCAAGTCATAGTCGGGGATACGGATGTGCGTGATGTACGGATTGACCACTCTTTCAATAATCCCTTCTTCGTACATCCTATCGAAGAACCGGCGTGTGCGGCTGAGTTTCCATCCGAACACTTTCGCCCAGTGGGTGAGGGAGATCACCGATTCTCCCCTCCGGCATTCGAAGGTCTGACCGTTGATGCGACACGTCACAGTGCTGTAATTGACATGGGTTAATACCAAGATGAACGCTTCGAAACTGCCCGTTGCGTTTTTAGTCATCTTCATTTGTTCCTCGAATAAGACTTTAGGGAAGAGGATGTAGCCCTTTTTCAGCATTTCTGCTATTGATTTGTTCATAACTGAATATTATTAATTCGGCTCAAAGGTATACCGGTTATTTGAACCGGGCAATTTTGCGGTTCATTCCGGTTCAAAGTGATGTTTTCAGCTCACGCCCGGAGGGGCTTTAATGCCATACGCGGGAGGGGGGGCGGGGCCATATTTAGCGGCACCCCTCGCGGCACCCCTTGAAAATCTCTCAAACGCCTTGTAGGAAGGGGAATCCGGACGCACGTTTTTTGCGTTCCGGCACCCCATCCGGCAAATAATATATATAATAAATAAAGAATGTATTAAAATACATTATATCTTTTTCCTCATTTTGGGGATGGCAAGATAGGGATTTTCTTTAATCATTTCATATACCAGCGCAGGCGTTCCCCAACATCTCACGATGGCGGCAATCTGTTGGGGAGTAAGTGTCTGGGTGTGCGGGGTAAATCCCGCTTCCGTCAGTTGTTGCGGCAATGCCGGGTGTTCTGTTATCGTCCGGCGAAAAGCTCGCACCGCTGAACTGTTGTACTGAAAGTTCGGAAAATAAGCGATTGCCACTTCGGACAACGCATGGCAGCCGCAAAGCAGCCAGTCATAGGATTTAATTTTCATGTTCCTTTATTCATTTGTTATGGCGCAAAAGTATGCTTTCTCCGAATGATGGGATAAACTGTTATTTTTATTGTCGGTAATTTCAATATGAAATTAGTTGGAAAATATTTAAATAAAAATCTAATTATTTAAACAATCTTCTCTATATTTGCACTCGGTATTAGATTTTATATGGCATTTCTGTTCTCTTACATACAGTAGTGCCCGGTTTAAATAGAAATAAAGGTATTAGGATGTCGAAAATAATAAAAGAAGCACAAAAACATTTACAACAGAAAAGGGAAAAATATCATCGTCAGAAAGAGAAGATGGAGGAAATGAAATGTACAATGCAACATACGGAAACGGAGATCAAGCAATTGGAATATGCGCTGGAAGTAATGGAAAGCGCGGAAAAGGCAGGCCGCAAGCGGAGAGTGATCGCTCATGATAAGATAAAGGAGTACTTTGCTTCTTTCAGCCGTTTCTTCGACTTTCTGCAGCACCGCTTGAATCTGTTCGTGCATTATGAGCTGGCGTGCGAGATTATCTTTGCGCGCTACCGGTTCCGAAGCAGGTCGCGCACTCCCGGAAGGGAATATCTCAGTTTCGCTACCGTACTGACTTACTTTAAAAATGAAAGGGGTATGGTGAGCTGATAGTACGAATAAAATAGAAATCTAAAGATAAAAGCATGGAAAACAAATGTTTTAGGAACAGAAACGACTAAATTGATATTTTTTCCTTATTTTTGTATGTCTATTATTGAATGATATGATACAGATAATACAATTAAAAGGAAAAGACAAACGTTTATATCGGCTGCTGGCACCTCTGGTTATGGATCCTGACGTGATACGTGCCAACAACAATTACCCGTTCAAGACGAGTGAAGACTACGTCTGGTATATTGCGGTCGATGGAAAAGAAGTGAAGGGATTTATCCCGGTGGAACAGAAGAGCAAGAAAAAGGCTGTAATAAACAATTATTATATAGGAGCTGAAAAGACGGAGCGGGAAGAGATCTTATCCGACCTGTTGCCTGCCGTAATAAAAGATTTCGGCCCTGAGAGCTGGCTGCTTCATTCCATCACACTTGTACAAGACAAAGAAATATTCGAAAAATTCGATTTTACATCCATGGATAAGAAATGGACACGTTACGTTAAAATGTATAGATAGGAGGCTTATGGGGAAAAAAGTTGCAGGCACTAAAAATGTATATGAGCTGGCACAAGAACGATTGAAAGTAATATTTAGCGAGTTTGATAATATATATGTATCATTTTCCGGAGGTAAGGATAGTGGGGTACTGCTGAATATGTGTATTGATTATATCCGGAAGAATAATTTGAAAATACGTCTGGGAGTCTTCCACATGGATTACGAGATCCAGTATAAGATGACCATCGACTATGTAGACCGGATATTGGAGGCCAATAAGGATATTCTGGATGTTTACCGAGTGTGCATTCCTTTCCGGGTGTCGACCTGCACATCTATGTATCAGTCTTTCTGGCGTCCGTGGGAGGACAGCAAGAAGAATATATGGGTACGCTCCATGCCCAAGAAAGCGATGACAAAGGAGGATTTCCCTTTTTATAATACGTCAATGTGGGATTACGAGTTCCAGATGCGTTTTGCGCAATGGTTGCATAATAAGAAGGACGCGGTGCGCACCTGCTGCCTGATCGGAATCCGTACCCAAGAGAGTTTCAACCGCTGGAGGTGCATCTATATGAGCCGCAAATTCCAGATGTATCATAAGTATAAATGGACTTCAAAAGTGGGCAACGATATTTACAACGCGTACCCTATTTATGACTGGAAGACGACGGACGTATGGACGGCCAACGGAAAATTCCAATGGGATTATAACACGCTGTATGATCTGTATTATCGGGCAGGTGTCAATCTGGAGCGCCAGCGTGTGGCGAGTCCCTTCATCAATGAGGCACAGGAGAGCCTGCAACTCTACCGGGTGCTCGATCCCAACACTTGGGGTAAGATGATCGGGCGGGTGAACGGAGTCAACTTCACCGGTATGTATGGCGGTACCCACGCTATGGGATGGCAGTCGGTGAAACTTCCCGAAGGATACACATGGCGGGAGTTTATGTATTTCCTTCTGTCCACGTTGCCGGAGCGGGCACGGAAGAATTATCTCCGGAAACTGTCGGTAAGTGTGAATTTCTGGCGGACGAAAGGCGGCTGCCTGAGCGACTCGACCATCCAGAAACTGATTGACGCCAAAGTGCCGATTGTCGTGATGGACAACAGCAACTATAAAACGTTGAAGAAACCCGTGCGCATGGAATATCAGGATGATATCGACATCCCGGAATTCAAGGAGATACCTACCTACAAGCGGATGTGTGTCTGCATCCTGAAGAACGACCATGCCTGCAAATACATGGGATTCTCGCCTACAAAGGAGGAAATGAGCAAAAGAAGTCAAATAATGGAACAATATAGAATCATAGTATCATGAGTGTAGATAAAAGCCCTGTTTATGAGGTAAAGGCGGTGCCTGTGGAAAAAGTGTATGCCAACGATTATAACCCGAATGTGGTGGCTCCGCCTGAAATGAAGTTGCTCGAACTGTCTATCTGGGAGGATGGATTTACGATGCCCTGCGTGTGTTATTATGATAAGGAGGCCGACCGCTATATCCTGGTGGACGGTTACCACCGCTATACGGTACTGAAGACATCGAAACGGATTTACAAACGCGAGAACGGGCTGCTTCCGATTGTCGTGATAGACAAGGACCTGTCCAACCGTATGAGTTCGACCATCCGTCACAACCGTGCGAGAGGTATGCACAACATCGAATTGATGTGCAACATTGTTGCCGAACTTGACAAGGCGGGGATGTCGGATCAGTGGATTATGAAGAATATCGGTATGGACCGAGACGAATTGTTGCGTTTGAAACAAATTTCCGGGCTTGCCGACCTGTTTGCCAATCATGAGTTTAGTATTCCGGACGAAGTTGCCCCGACGGAAACGGAGCGTAAAGTGTTGTAATCAGGCAATTAGATATGTATACTATTGTTAATTTTTCTTTTTTGGAAAATAACCTTTCTGAAAATTGTATATATTAATCAAATCGGTTACATTTGTAACCATAAACAAAACGGAGACAGCGTCTCTTTAGTAAACAATAGAATACATAAAATGAAAAGAATACTGGTAAGTGGAGGGGCCGGCTTTATTGGTTCTCATCTTTGTACACGGCTGATAAACGATGGTCACGAAGTGATATGCCTGGATAATTTTTTTACGGGGTCGAAAGACAACATCGCTCATCTGATGGGCAATCACCATTTTGAAGTAGTGCGGCATGATGTCACTTACCCATATTCTGCAGAGGTGGATGAAATATACAATTTGGCTTGTCCCGCGTCTCCCATTCATTATCAGCATGACCCTATACAAACGGCCAAGACGTCGGTGATGGGGGCTATCAATATGCTGGGATTGGCGATGAGACTGGATGCAAAGGTGTTGCAGGCTTCTACGAGCGAGGTGTATGGTGACCCGATTGTGCATCCGCAGCCGGAGTATTATTGGGGAAATGTGAATCCTGTGGGGTACCGTTCCTGTTACGATGAGGGGAAGCGCTGTGCGGAGACATTGTTTATGGATTATCATCGACAGAATGATGTGCGTGTGAAGATTATCCGCATATTCAATACGTATGGTCCGCGTATGCTGCCGAACGACGGGAGGGTAGTTTCAAACTTCGTTCTGCAGGCATTGAACAATGAAGACATCACGATATATGGAGATGGAAAGCAGACGCGCAGTTTCCAATATATCGACGATCTGATAGAGGGAATGATAAGGATGATGGAGACGGAGGACGATTTTACCGGTCCTGTGAATCTCGGCAATCCGAATGAGTTCTCGATACAGGAGTTGGCGGAAAAGATAATCGCCATGACGGGTTCTTCTTCGAAGATAGTGTTCAAGTCATTGCCGAACGATGATCCCAAGCAACGACAGCCGGATATAACGCTGGCAAGGAAAAAACTCGGTTGGGAGCCTACCATCGAACTGGAAGATGGGCTGAGCCGCATGATTGAGTATTTTAAGGGATCTAAAACGAATAAATAAGGAGATAATTATGAATGTGGAAATTAATCCTTCCGAATATAAAGTCCTCATTGTGGACGATGTCATTTCAAATGTACTTTTATTGAAGGTGCTATTGAACAATGAGAAATTTCAGATTGTAACCGCCAGCAACGGTACGGAGGCTTTGGCGCAGGTGAAGAAAGAGAAACCGGACCTTGTGCTGTTGGATGTCATGATGCCGGACATCAGTGGGTTTGACGTGGCGAAGCAGATGAAAGCTGATCCCGAAATGTCTGATATTCCTATCATTTTTCTGACTGCGCTGAATAGCACGGCGGATATAGTGAAGGGATTTCAGGTGGGAGGTAATGACTTTATCTCCAAACCGTTCAATAAGGAGGAACTGATCATCCGTGTGACGCACCAGATTTCGCTGGTTGCCGCCAAACGGATCATCGTGGCGCAGACGGAGGAATTGCGTAAGACGATCATGGGACGTGACAAACTGTATTCTGTGATTGCGCACGACTTGCGTTCGCCGATGGGTTCTATCAAGATGGTGCTGAATATGCTGATTCTGAATCTGCCCAGCGAGACAATCGGTGAGGAGATGTATGAGTTGCTGACAATGGCGAACCAGACCACTGAGGATGTGTTCTCACTGCTCGATAATTTGCTGAAATGGACGAAGAGTCAGATCGGTAAATTGAAGGTGGTTTATCAGGAGTTCAATATGGTGGAAGTCGTAGAGAGTGTAAGTGAGATCTTTACGATGGTGGCCGGTCTGAAGAACATTAAAATTGTACAGGATATGCCTGTGGTCCCCGTAGTTGTCCGTGCGGATATAGATATGCTTAAGACGGTGATCCGCAACTTGATAAGTAATGCAATCAAGTTTAGTAATGAGGGCTCGGAAGTGCTGGTGTCACTGACTGAGGAGGACGGTATGGCTATCGTCAGCGTGAAGGATAGTGGCTGCGGTATCGATGAGGAGAACCAAAAGAAACTGCTGCATACGGATACGCATTTCAGTACCTTCGGCACTAACAACGAGGAAGGTTCGGGACTGGGATTGCTGCTGTGCCAGGATTTCATCGTCAAGAATGGAGGCAAACTCTGGTTTACTTCGAAGAAGGGAGAGGGATCTACATTCAGTTTCTCGGTGCCGCTGCTGTAGAGTGCACCACAGATTACACGGATTAACACAGATTAAAAAGGAAAAAGAGGATTAACACAAATTAAAAAAGAGGATTAGCACAGATTAAAAAAGGAAAAACGCAAATTGCGTAATCTGCGTTTTTATCCTCCTCTTCAATTCACGTTTAATCTCTTCTTAATCTGTGTTAATCCGTGTAATCTGTGGTGAAACTATCTCTTGCAGATTGCCTTGAAATCGCAGTATGCACATTTCTTTATGTCCTCTGTTTGCGTGAAAGGTTCTTTCTCATCAAATATTTCCTCCAACAAGGCTTGCAGGCGTTCACGGAACTCGTCTTCAAAGAAAGCGAAGTTGTTTACCGGTATTTTCGGTTTGCGGGGTTCTCCCATTTCGATAACAGGTGAATAGCTTTCTGAGGCGGCACGATGAATATAAAGCAAGGCGGGAGCTACCATTAAAGGCTGTTTCCGGCTCATGATGGCGGCATACAGGAATGTCTGGAAGATATAATTGGGACGCGTTTCCGAAGGAGTGAACAGTTGCTCGATATTGGCAGGAATCTTCGGGCTTCCTCCTGTTTTATAGTCTACGATACGTAATGTACCTTCTTTGGCGTCCATGCGGTCGATTGTTCCGCCGAGACGGAGCGTTAAAGGTCCTAAGGCAGTCTGTATGGTTATCTTCTCCGATACCTTTTTCTCCATAGCGACCATCTCGAAAGGAGTGTATTGCAGGTCATTACGAAGCAACTGTTTCAAGTAAGAAACGATTACTTTGGAATTGATGAGCTGCACACCGTTGTATTCGGGCTTCTCTTCCGGTGCGACTTTGAACAGTTCCTGCTTGAAGGCTTGGTCTACATAACCTTGCAGCTTTATTTCGTCACGCAGCAGACGTTCCAAGTCCTCTCTCTGAATCATTTTTCCGTTGGCTGTCAGGTCAGTGTAAGCCAGTTGGGCGGAGAGGTGGAAGATTGTTCCGAACAGGGCGGAATCGATTTCCGCACTTACTTCATCCGGTGTTTTCAGTCCGGCAACGTATCGGTAATAGAACCTCAGCCGACAATCAAGATAAGTGTTGAGGGCGGAAGGAGAAAGAATGACGGATTCGGGCTGGGCAGTGTCGTAGGCACGGTAAAGCCGTCTCAGTATTTCCGGAGTTTTTTCTATTTGTATCTCCAGCGTGTTTTGCGGAGATTGTCCGGCTTCCAGATACTCGCGGGTGATCTCGTGCGGACCCTCCACCAACAGTTGCAGCATGAAACGGGACTCTTCGCCACGATTTAGTCCGTCCGAAGAGGTGTTGTAGAGCAGCGTGATATTCTCTGCCCGTTGAATCAGACGGTAGAAGTAGTAAGCGTATACTGCGTTTTTATGTTCGATGGTCGTCATGCCGAAGGCTTTGCGGAGGTTGTAGGGGATGAAAGAGGACTCTCCACCGGCTTTCGGAAGTTGCCCCTCGTTGAGCGACAACATGATAAGATTGCGGAAATCGAGGTTACGTGTCTCCAACACTCCCATGATTTGCAGTCCGATAGCCGGTTCTCCGTGGAAGGGGATATTGGAAGCGGTCAGCACTTTAGTAATAAGACGTTTCAGGGTATCGGTACGCACGCTTAATTCTCCACTTTCTATCAGACTGTATAATCTGTTTATTTTCAGGTGACTCTGGAAGATGGATTCCCGATATAGCTGGTTGAAAATATCGTCATATTCCCCTTCTTTGCGATAGAGGATGGATATGCTTTTGATTAATCGGAGCAGGTAGTCACATAACTCCCTGATATTGCTTTGCGGAGTGAAAAGGATAGTCAGGAAATCATCTTTTTTCAGTTCCGACGGGAGCGGATAGAAACGGTTGGTCTTTGTCAGCTCGCGTTCCAGGCGGGTGGCATGATCCGATAGTTGCCGGGTGTAGGGGTGTTTTAATATTTTTGATACGGCTTCGTAGGTGAAACGTCCGGTATCCGGTCGATAGCCGTTGGTCTGTAATTCCATAGCTGCGTTGATGAAGCTGTACACCGGAGTTTGCGCCAATGGGAATCCCATAGTGATATTTACGTTTTGCACATCCTGTGGGATGGAGTGAAGCACGGGGAGGAGCAGGGCTTCGTTGCAGAGCACGATGGCATTTTCCTTTTCGCTGCCCATCCGGGCTGTCTGGGAGAACAGGAAGCGTGCTTGCGCATTTTCGGTGGAAGCGGAGATATAACGTATCTTTTTCGGCTTCCGGAAGATGTCGAAATAACTTTCCGGCAGTTCGTTGGGGAAGTCGATGAGGTTGCGTTTGATAAATTCTCCGGCTTCGTGCTTGGAGATTCGTTGGGTATAGAAGAGGTCGTAATCCCAATAAAACATGGCTTTCCCGGCTCTTTGCAGCTTTTGGAAGAATTCTTTCTCTACTTTGTTCAGTACGTTGAAACCGACGAATACGTATTTATCGTATTTGAGCCGGTCGGTATCGAGTTGTTCGATGACGTTCCGGTAGAGCATACCTTCGTAGGCAATGCCCAGTTCGGCAAGGTTCTCCCGATAACGATGATAGATAATACCCAGTTTGTCCCAGAGGGATATGAATTTTTCCTTGAGTTCGGTACGCCGTTCGATGGAGAAGTTCTGAAAGAATTGCCGGATGGCTTCTTCCTGTTCTTCATCGAGGAATTCGTAGTCGTCCATCAGGTTCTTCAGGTCTTGCAGGTTGCTGAACAGTTTGTCTGCATCCACCATATTTTTGTCTACGTCGTCGAAATCGCTAATCAGCAGTTCACCCCAGAAGTAGAAATCGTCCAGCGTCTCCCGACTTCCGGTCTCTTCTTTGAATACTTTATAAAGCTCGCAAACCAAACGGATCGGATCCCCTGCCTTTTGTACGGATAGTTTCTGCAACAGGTCACTGATACTCATGGCGGCAGGCGACCAGATAGGTTGGTCGGATTCTTCTGCCAGGTATTCGTTAAAAAACAGGTTAGCACGTTTGTTGGGGAAAACGAGCACGGTGTGCGACAGGTCGTTTCCTATTTTCGTATATAAGTCATGGGCGACTAGTTGGAGAAATGGTTGCATATCGGATAATCATTTTTAGTCTGTGACAAAGATACGATATAGAAGTGAAAGAATAAGCGGAATATAGGAAATTAGCTTCTTTAAGATATCTCGATCTGCAGAAAGTTGCTTAATTGATCAACTTTTACTATCTTTGCCGTATGAATAGAAAAATAATAGCATACGAAAACTACTATAAGGATTTTTTTGACACCTTAGATAAAGGTACACAAGAAAAAGTCTTGTATGGCTTACTCTTATTAAAGACTCAAGATAAACTGCCTGCAAAGTATGTGAAATTTCTCAAAGATGGTTTATATGAGTTAAGAATAGAATGGCAAGGTAATATTTATCGGATTTTCTTTTGTTATGATGAAGGACGCATTGTTATATTATTCAATGGTTTTCAAAAGAAAACGCAGAAAACTCCCGATAGAGAGATTAATAAAGCATTAAAACTAAAGAAAGAATATTATGAGCGAAAAAGAACTGAAGATGTTTGATGTCGATGCACAGTTGGACGCTGTGTTTGGCAAAGAAGGAACTCCGGAGCGTAAGGCTGCCGAAGATAGAGCCAATGCTTTCTTTACCGGGCAGATAATTGAAGAAGCTAGGAAGAAAGCTAAAATGACACAAGAGGAACTTGCTAAAAAGATTGGGACAAACAAATCTTATATTTCCCGTGTTGAAACAGGAAAAACAGAGCCTAAAGTCTCTACTTTTTATCGTATTGCTTCAGCCTTAGGTATGACGGTTGAATTGACCCCTGCTATGTGAAAGCTAAGATAAAATAATATGAATTTTCCTAATGTCTTTACTAATGAGGGGATGTCACAATGAATAATAAAACGCAGATTAACGCAAATCATCGCAGAAGTTTTTATAAGTCGTAACTGAAATAATCTGCGATAATTTCAGTTAATCCTGCGTTTTTCCCCTTCTATACTTTTTCTATCCTCTCCTCATCCACATACCACAGATAACCGGTAATATTCTCGTACCCCATCTTAGAAAGTAACTGCATATATCCTTTCACCTGCTTGTTATATTTAGGATTCTCCTTGCCAAACTTGAAGTCTACAACAACCACCTGATTCTCTTTCATCATCACACGGTCCGGACGGCGGGTTTGCAGCACACCTTTCTCCTTGTAGATGATGGCACATTCGCTGAATAACGTCCATTCTCCTGAGTACCAATCCTGTATTTCGGGGGAAGAGAAAGCCTTTTGCACCACTTCGCGCACCATTCCCTCTTTTTCATCATCCCGGATAACCCCTTCAAAGACAAGGCGGTCGATGGCAGAATCGATGTCTTCTTCCGTCTCAATGGCGGAGAATAAGGTATGCAACAAACGGCCGCGATTGATAAAACGATCGTCGGAATCTTCCTCCTCAATGCCCTGAATAAAGTCCGCAGAACGGTTGGATTGGCGGAACTCGATGTCGTGACGCATGGATTCCATACGGATAGGACGTTTCTCCGGTTTTTGAGTAAGTTTGTTGGTCGAAGTCTTGGCCTTTTCTTCTTCCGAAGAACAAAGTTCCCCCTGCTCGTAACACTCTTCGTCCCATTCTATATCCTCTTTCAGCGCCACAACAGGAAGAACATTCGCCAATAATTCCGACATTGTACCCTTTTGTCCTTTCTTGCTCCAGATGATGAGATTCTTTCCTGCACGGGTGAAGGCAACATAGAGCAGATTCAGGTTATCCACCCAAAGTTGCAGGCGTTCGTTCAAGTAATCATCCCCGTAGATAGATTCCGCCATTTGTGTGGAATAATTAATGGGAAGGATATCCAGCCCATCGAACGGGGCCACCTGCGGGGTACACCACACAAGCTGACTGTTCGTCTCGTTCTCCAACTTCCAGTCGCAGAAAGGAAGAAGTACCGTATGGAACTCCAGTCCTTTGGATTTGTGTATGGAGAAGATGCGGATACCCTCCACCTCACCGCTTGGAATCGTCTTGCCGCACAACGTTTCGTCCCAATAACTGATGAATCCGTCGAGCTCGGAAGAGTTACTTTGCAGATAATCCGTCACTGCATCGAAAAAGGCGAACAGGTAAGCGTCCTGATCGCTGATGCGGTTCATCTCGAAGATACTGAAAAGTTCCTCCAAAAGTTCGTAGAGAGGCATTAACCGCAGTTCTTCCAGTTTCTCAAGGAATTCGGCAGGAAGATAATTCTCTACGGGAAGGAGTAGGAGCGTGTTCCAGTCCAGTCCTTTCCGCAGCACTTCGTTCTGATAAGCCACAGCAAGTTGGGCACGCGCTATCTTGTTGTTCCCGTCGGAGAGATAACGCAAGGCGTCCAGCATCATGCAGATAGCGAGCGAGGCGTCAAGGCGGAAAGCTTCGTCCGACACGATCTTATAATGCAGCTCCTTGTCAAAGTAATCGGCAATGCGGGGAATGTTCTTATTCTTCCGCACGAGAATCGCTATATCATTCAGCCGTACGCCGGAGGAGAGAAGACGGTTCACCTCTTCACCTAAGCTGATCAATGTCTGTTCGGTATAGTCATGTTCCTCATCGGGTTCGAGGAACGAAACCTTCACGTAACCCTTTTCCGTTTCCTTGGAAGATTCCTGCACAACATCAGCGTAGGCTTTCTGCAAATCCTTGCAGTCTTCGCCCAACTGACTGCGGTATATCCCGTTCAGATAATCGGCAGCGGCAGTAAAAACACGGTTGTTGAAACGGATGATATTGGTTTCGCTCCGCCGGTTGGTAGCCAATGTCCTTACATGGATGGGGAAATGCTCAATGCGGTCGTTCAGACTGTTCAGAATCCCCCAGTCACCATTCCGCCAACGGTAAATGGACTGTTTGACATCTCCCACAATCAAGCTGTCCGCTCCTTGCGAAAGCCCTTCGAGCAAAAGCAGTTTGAAATTCCCCCATTGCATTCGGCTGGTATCCTGAAACTCGTCTATCATCACGTTGCGGATATTGGTTCCTATCTTTTCGAATACAAAAGAAGAATCACCGTCTTTCACCAATTGATGAAGCAGGGCATTGGTGTCCGACAATAAGAAACGGTTGTTATCGTGGTTCAGTTGGCGCACTTCCTCGTCGATATTGGCAAGAAGCTGCACTTTATTGAGATGTTGCAGAGACAGTCGGCAACTGTTCAGCAACAGGTTATTTTTTGAACGGAGCTTTTCCGCATCCTCCAGGATATGTATCAGACTGGAATCTGCCAAAGCGATGATGTCCGCATAGCGGGAAGAACTTTTTGCCGCCCAGTTCTTTGCATCTTCCAGACACTTCTCCACAGTCGCATTGCGGATATCGTTTCCTAAGATACCATTATTCAGTTTACGGAAATAACTGCCGATTCCGCGTGAACCGTTTTTCAGATCGTCGGCGGTTAGCGCATGGCCTTCCAATTCCTCCTCAAAATGATCATAGAAACCTTTCATTTCTTCCAGCACTTCGGTTTCCAGCTCTTTCAGTTGCTTGCGGTATTCCTTGATGGTGTCCGGATTGCGCAACCGCTTCCGAAGTCCTTCTCCTTTTTCAATATAGCCCTCGTCAAAGATATTGCGGCCGAAACTTTTCACCTCATCCGATACATTCCAACGCTTGTCGTCGGCAATACGTTCGTTGATATAGTCCAGCAGCCACGCGAGGACAGGGGAGGTGGGACCGAGTTTCTCAATCATGCTGTCTACCGCATCGCTGAGCACTTCGGTATTGTTCAGTTCGATATTCAGATTCGGGCTGAGTTCCAGTTCCCGCGCCAGGTTACGCATGACGGATTGGAAGAACGAGTCGATGGTTTCCACCCGGAAACGGCTGTAATCGTGCAACATATAGCCGAGAGCGACTCCCGCCGCTTCCCGTATTTCCTGCTCCGTCCTTCCGGTTTCTTCTTTTATCCGGTCGAGGTAGGCTTGGGAATCTTTGTCACCTATCTGAATGCCGTATAGCTGGCTGAGAATACGCTCTTTCATTTCGGCCGTCGCCTTATTGGTAAAGGTAACGGCCAGAATCTGACGGTAGGCACGCGGATTGAGGATTAATAATTTAATGTATTCCACTGCAAGGGTAAACGTTTTACCCGAACCGGCGGAAGCCTTATATACTAAAAGTTCACTCATGCTTATTGTAAATCTGTTAATAGAATTTTTTCATAAAGTCCGGTCCGAAACAGAGCAGGAATAGAGGCAAATAGTCTTTTAAAGCTACTCGGAGTAACTTTAAGGCTTGTCCGATCCTGTAATTGACTGTCTGCGGGGAAACCTTTAGTTTCTCTGCTATTTCCTTATGAGTGAGATTTTGGTTACGGTTCATCTCGTATGCTTCACGATATTCTTTGGGAAGTTGTTTCAACGCTTCTTCGTAGAGCTGAAAAAGCTCGTTGCCCATATAGAAATCGGGGTTGTCGAATTCGCCTTCATACTTCTCTGTGATTTCCTGATGAACTCTTCGTTTGATCTCAAAATGGGAAAGACGATTGAGAGCCTTGTTCTTTACAATCGTAAAGAGCAGGGTTTTCAATGTCAGTTCCGGTAAAAGACTGGAACGGTTTTCCCATAGCCACATCATTGTTTCTTGTATGATCTCCTCAATCTCCTCCTGTTCATAGACATATTGGGAACAAAAAGCGCACAGCCTCCGGAAATAGTAGCGGTAGACTGCGTCAAAAACATTTTCGTCTCCTGCTCTGAGGGCGGTGATGATGGACTTATTGTTGTTAATATCAAAAGATATCGGAGGTTGCGGCATTATCATTTTTTTAATGTAAGACAAAAATAATCAAAGAAGTAGAGATAAAGAAATAAAAACACGAGAAAAAAAATTTTTTCTTTCTTTGTTTAGTATATTTGCATCGCCAACTGTATAACTACAAAGGTATTATTTTTATATTGTAAAAAGATTGAGTAGAACATGGATGAAATAATCTTATTGGCCTACTTGCGAGGTGAATGTAGTGATGAGGAAGCAGAACGGGTGGAAGCATGGTGCGAGGAAGCACCGGAAAACCGGAAAGTTCTGGAGCAACTTTACTATACTCTTTTTGTAGGCGACCGTGTAGCGGTGATGAATACTGTGGATACAGAGGCATCATTAAAGAATTTGAAATCGGCAATCAAGGAGAAGGAGGAAAAGAATCAACGGAAAGGGATGCCTGTCCGTTGGGGGCGTTATGCCACTGCGGCTGCCGCTTTCTTCACCGGGCTTGTTGTTGCGGGTGGAATCACTTGGGGATTGCTGTCCAACAAACTTTCGGATTACGAGGTGTTGACCATTGCAGGTCAGCGGGCGCAAACGGTATTACCGGATGGTAGTAAAGTGTGGCTGAACGCATCTTCCAGATTGGTTTATCACAATTCTTTCTGGAGTTCGGAGCGTGAGGTGGACTTGTCGGGTGAAGCCTATTTTGAGGTGACGCATGACAAATATGCACCGTTTATTGTAAACAGCAAGCAAATCAGAACCCGTGTGCTGGGCACAAAATTTAATGTACGTGCCCGCAAGGAAGAGAATAGGGTAGTGACTACCTTGCTTCAAGGTAAGGTCCAAGTAGATTCTCCACGCACGGAGAGCAACGGATATGTGCTGAAACCGGGACAGACATTGAATATCGATACAGATACTTATCAGGCGGAACTGATCGAATATAACCAGCCGACAGATGTTCTTTTATGGATTAAAGGGAAGTTGATGTTCAAGCAGAATTACTTATTGGAAATCACCAATATCATGGAAAAGCTGTATGATATTAAATTTATCTATGAAGATGAAACGTTGAAGACCGAACGCTTCACCGGTGAGTTTTCTACGGATAGCACCTCTGATGAGATCCTGAATGTGCTGATGCATACACATCATTTCAGCTATAAGAAAGAAGGAAGGACTATCCGGTTGAGAAAGAGATAGCTTTTTGAGTATTCTTGTTATTGATAAACAGATATAAATATGAGAACCTCATCTTACACGCAGGAAACAATGGTGATAGAAAATCCTTCTAAATCACTTGTTATGCTTATGAATAAACTAAGAGATAGGAAAATGGCTCAATTAAAAGAATTGAAAGAAAAGAAAGATTTTTATTTTCCTAAGAACAAGCAATGAAAGTCACTCACCCTATAAAAACAAGTGAAGGAGACGAATATCTTGTTTTAATTGAAAGTATGGCTATGGATACTTATATATCACTTAATATCTCGAAAGCAACATCAAGGATATGTAGATTGTATCAAAAGTAGAATTTATTCAATGTCTAAATAATAAAAAAAAGCGGAGACTTATCTCCGCTTTTTTTTATTTAGATGTATTATTCAGGCCATTCTATCAGATTGAATTCTGAGATTCCAATATCATATTCTCCATAAGAATTTGGATTCCATGAATCAGGGAAGTACAGTTTGAGATATTGTGTTGTTATAGGGGTATAAAATTTTACTATATTATTTTTGATCCTGTCGGGTTGGGGGAATAATTTACTTCCTACTAGTTTCCAATCATTGCCATTTTCGCTTGTATATATATCAACATTCTTTACATTCGATTTATAAGAAAATGCGGTAGTGACTCCCATTGATATTCCGTTGAATGTAACTTCCTTTTTAAAATTAAAAACTAAAGTAACATCTTTATCGTATCCGGTTACAAACCACTTATCATATTTAGCCTCATTAGCATCTTTTCCATCAATAAGATACATGATAGTGCTGCTATAAGGCGTAGAATTAATAAACCATTTACGATCAGCTATAAACTGTCCGTTTCCCAATTCAGATTCTCCCGGATCTACGTTGATACAGTTATTGATGAGTGCACAATACATCTTATTCATATTGGTACTCAATGCTACGTGTTCATCCGATACTTCTTTCAATTTTATCGGGAATAGATATTTACCGGACAAATCCATCGCTGTAAAATTGGTAAGCGTGAGACAAGCGGAGTCTTTCGAAACATAATCTCCGGCTTTTATGGTAGCTGTATTTTGGGTGAATTCATAAGTACCTTCTACCGGAAGCGCATACTTTGTACCATGTGTAGCGTTATAAGTAGTCACTGCTTCCAGATCTCCTATCTCCAACGTAACGGTAACATCTGTGGATAAAGGAGAGGTGATTCTTACCGGTACTTTATATTCCACTTTTTCAGGAAGTGCGGCAGGATTGAACTGTACAGTCAGATCCATAAAGTCCATAGGTGTCATTCCATTACTCAGATATACTTTCTGAATGGTATCGTCTCCTACGATTTTTTCTTCATATTCGTCTTCATCGCAAGCACTGAAAAGGCAGAGGCTTATCAGGCTAATTGCAATCAGACTGTATTTTCTATAATTTATGTGATTCATAATTTATATTTTAAGTTATTCTACATTTTCAACGTCCTTGTCAGGCTTGTTATCAGCTATAATATTTTTTATCCAACTAGTGGTACCTGATGAGGTACAAACATTTCCATGTCCGGTATAATCACGGAATTCATTTCCTTCGCCTTCATCCAATCTCCAATATGCTTCCAGACCATCTGACCCCGGATTCACATTAAACATATTATTTAGAATCTGGGTAGGAGTAATTGCTTTTGTCCAGAATCGTAATTCACTCACCTTTACGTTTGCCACTAAATATTGTCTTTCATCAGGATTACCAAATGTGAATTTATTCTTACCCAAATTAGTGACGATACCTTTCATGGTCTTTTCCGAGTCTTTCACGCCATTTACATAAATTGTAAGTTTAGCACCATCGTTTACAAAAGCTAAATGATACCATGTGTCTGTGTTAAATAACATATTAGAATTCATTTGACTGTCCTGGTTCTTTGCTTGAAGCCGATTCCCTTCTGTAAACGCATCACCGAATCTTGTATAGATTTCTCCTGTTTTCCCGGCTGGAGCGAATGCGGCAAATAAAGCCTGATTGTTCCATTTTCCTATTTCTTTGCCTAGCTTGTCAATACTGATTCTAAATTCTACCGACCATTCTTTTAATTCATAATCTTGGCGCATTTGCATCTCTAGAATGTTATACCTGTTGATGACGGGAACAGATATGGTTTTCAACGGATCCATGATGTATACCATCATATCAGCTCCTTTCAGCGTTTTGATACTTCCTTCGGTTGCAATACTGACAGGCAATGCATAATTCTTGCCTGATTTCTTCATCTCCTCAGTCATCGGCTTGAAAGTTACTTTTACTCCCTGTGCATCTTGTTCACCTTGTTTAATCGTTACAGTATTGTTTTCAACATCGTATCCTTCTTGCGGAAGCAGTACATAGTCCGTACCGTTTCTCTGGTTGTATGCTTCCAGAACCGCTTCATTGACGGCAACCTGAACCTTTACATCTTCCGGAACTGCCTGTCCGGCACACGGAGTGAAATATACAGGCAAATCTGCGCTTCGGATAGGAACCTTCTGCGCAATATAGGCTTGCGTTTTCGATTCTTTGATATAAACCATGCTGTCAACCGTATCATATTTAGCATCATTACATCCCATGAGGGATATGACAATACCAGTCAATATAATTGAATATTTGTTTCGTTTCATAATTATCGATATTTAGTTTATTTTACAGGAGGGTTCATAATTCGAGTGGCATTACGCAAAAACGGATAGGTACCTTCGTAGCCGGGTACATAAAACTCATATTCCATGTGATAAGTACCAACTCCGCCTTTCCGTATCTTTTTACCGTTTACAACCGGATTCCAACGGGCCATGCCTTCCAATGATTTCATTTTTGTTCCATCGGGAGCTGTAAAATCATATCCTCCCATTTGTGCATACTTCTCAAAATCTTCCGTCACTATGAGCTTTCTTGCCAATTCTTCAGCAGGAACCTCTGATGAATACTTGTCTATAAGACCATTTAAACGGCTGTTAAGTGTATATTCACCGGTACAAGTATAAGCCTGCGTAATGAAATAATCAAAATAGCTGGCATATTTAGCTGGCAAATTTGAAATCTCACCATCTACTACAAGATATCTTCCTGTACCGGATTTAGGACCTACACGTTTGGACATGGTATCCAAAAATACGTCAATACGTCCCGGTCTTCCCATTTCATAATTTGTTTCAAAAGGCTGTGGAGTAGTTATTTCCCAGTCCATATCAAAGCCGTCATAGTTATATTTGTCGATGGTATCGCAAATGGCATTCGCGAATTTCACTATTGAGGCTTTAACGGCTTCTTCGTCACCATCTACCCATCCCCAGAATTTATGCCGGTCTGCACGGGTCGCATTATATTCTTCCGGAGTAATTTGGTCTCCCATCTCCAATACAAGGAATACGACTAATGCCTTAGTCCCTTTTTTCTCCTGTACATATTTCAGGTCTTTCAACATTTCGGGTGTCGGGCTTTTCCAGCCGCCCCACATAGAAATAAAATCCACACTGTCCGGAAGCCCGACCAGGCAATTCTCCAGACTGGCTCCTTTGCCTGTCCAGTTTCCATACCAACCAAATGTGACGGAGTGATCAGATTTCTTATATGCGCGTAAATTCGCATAATAATCTTCTGACATATTGCTTCCGCTCATAGATTGCGAATGCAACGTTTCTATTTCCGTCCAGTCGTCACAAGCGGTATTGACCACTATGGGCCCGAATAATAGCATTATAAAATAGAATATTTTTTTCATTTCAGTTCTCGTTAAGTTATACTTCATGTAAGATTATTTATCTTTTCTTTGCCACCAAACTTTGGTTTCGTAATTGTCTGCACCCAATTTCTGTACAGCTTCATTCACATTGACTGTATTGCGAATGTATTCCGATGGAGGGAATGGTATGCGATTGGCTACGGGAAGATTTGAACCATTTCCATTCATCAAAGGGAAGAAATGAGGATATCCGGTACGCCGGTATTCGCTCCACGCTTCTTGCCCCAATGGCCACAAGGCAATCCATTTTTGAGTAATAAGTCTTTCCAGGCTTCTTTCGTCATCCCCATCCTCCCACTTAATGGTAATTGTACTTACGGCAGCCACATTTCCTTGATTGAAAGGGTCCGCATAATTGGATTGAGCGGATGTATCGTCATTCAAGTACGCTTCGGCACCTTCTGCTCCCCATTGTTCGAAAGAAAGTTTGATGGCAGCATTGTACAGGTCTTTGGCGCTCTCTTTTCCGATATTCCAATGAAGCATGGCGGCTTCGGCCATATTGAAAGTGGTTTCGGCAGCACTCATCCATAATGTGCGGTCCATCGTACCCACTTTGATTGTTGAAAATTTAGGTCCTGTACTTTCATTTCCATAAGATAATCCGGCACGCATACCCAGATAATTATCATATCCTGCACCAATGGTATGTTTCTGAAAATACTTTTCCATACGGGGATCCTTGTATCCTTTCATATAAGATACGATATCAGCAGCCACACGATGGTCGGGCCATTGGCACAGTACTGTGTACAATTGGTTTTTGCTTCCCAATGAAGTTGCATTATCTTCGTTGGAACGGATAACCCCGATAGGATGAGTAATAGCTTCCACTGCCATTGCTTCAGCTAGATCCGGCGCAGCGAAACGTACCCTGATTGCCATACGCAATTTCAATGAATTGGCGAATTTTACCCATTTCCTGAAGTCACCGTCATATACTTTGTCATATTTCGCCATACTTTTATTGGTGGGATACTCATTTACATAGTTCGTCATTACATCAATGGCGTTGGTCAAGTCTGTAAACATAGCCCGGTATGCTTCCTCCATTGTGTCATAAGGCGTAGAGAGCTTATCGCTTGAAATTTGAGAATAGGGGAGAGCTCCATACATATCGACCATGCGTTGCATTGTCGCTACTCTTAGAATCTGAGCCCACGCAAAGTTGACACCTGTCCCCTGAGTCAGATTCTTGATTTTGTTCCATGCTCCGTACACCATGACCATTACATTGTCATCCCCAAATTGATAGTTCAGCCAAGCTTCCGGTGCATTGTAGGTCGCAAAATTGGAATTCTTGAATTTATCGGTTGCCATAACCTGATAACGTCCGTAGCAGTCGCCTATCAAAGATTCGTTGGTGTTATAGATATTCTCGGTAGCTATAGGATACGCATAATCGCAAAGCGTCAGGAAAAAAGCATTGGCTGCAAAACCATCCCTGCCGATCTCTTCTTCCGAAACCTTTCCGGTGGGATCATTCAAGCTGTCTTCCATACATCCCTGAAATATAGAAACACCGAAAAGCATACAGCTTGCAATGGAAATCCGTGTTAAGTATTTATATATTTTCATTTCTTTATTTTTAATCATTAGAACTGTATTTTTACATTAAATCCCCAACTCTTCAGACTGGGTTGCATAAAGTAGTCGATACCTTGATAATAAGTACCAGTAGAAGCGGTTGATTCCGGGTCGAACGGAGCTTTATTGTAAATCATCCACAGATTGTGCCCGGTCAATGTCAGACTAAGATTGCATTTGTTGTTAAACCATTTAGCCGGGAATGCATATCCGACAGACACTTCCTGCAAACGTACATTGGTGGCGCTGTATATATAATTGGACATCAGACCGCTTACTCCCGCTGTCTCCGTATAGAAAGTCTGAGTATCTACCAAACCGTTATTGATTGCGATACCTTCACTTTCACGTGCCAGTTCCGTGGTCTTGGATACTCCGAACTGATCCATCACGGCTTGAGTCGGTGACATGACGATACCGCCAAAACGAGCGGAAAGCATGAATCCTAAATTGATACCTTTATATGAGAAGTCATTACGGAATCCCATATTACCTTTCGGCAAAACGGAGCCTACATGAATAAATTCGTCAGAATTCTTTATGTCTTCCTTTTTCACGTTCTGAGTGGCTTTGTCTATGTAGATGTTGCCTTCCTGGTCACGTTTCAAACGGTTGGTTACATACATATCTCCCATATCTCCACCTTTGCGTAGGATTATCTTAGCAGATCCAATGCCGCCTTTATCGATTTCTTTCAAAGTATAATGGTTGCCTTCGTCATCTACTGCATCATCCAGCAGTTCAACAATCTTATTCTTATTGAAACTGTATGTCAAGCTAGAGCTCCAGCCAAAATCACCCCATTTCTTATTGTATCCCAAAGTGAACTCCATACCTTGATTTTCGATATTACCGGACTGCGCATACATAGCAGCATAGACAGCCGTTCCCGACAATGGAACTAAGAAAGTCTGCTTGCGGGTATTCGCTTTGTACCAAGTGACATCTAAGGTCAATGAGTTACGGAAGAATTTTGCATTCAGACCGGCTTCCCAAGAGTTGGTGCGTTCCGGATATAATTTAGGTAACGGGCGATAAGTCTGTAATTTCCATTGGCTTGTAGATGGTTCCCATTTGTATGTCTTTTTAGAAGACAGATTGCGGGGAATGGCAGTACCTACGGATGCGAATGAGCCGCGCACTTTCAAGTAAGAAATGAATGTAGGCAATTTCACCATCTCGGAAATAACACCGGAAAGTCCGACAGACGGATAGAAGAATGATGACTGCTCGGTGTTTATTAACGCGGAGTCCCAGTCATTACGTCCTGTCAGTGTTAAATATAACATACTCTTCCAGCCAAGTTCCGCACTTGCAAAAACAGAATTGGTCCGTTGTTTGTAACCGTCTTCTACCGGATAGGTGTCTTTATCCAACACTGTATTCATGTTATATAGACTGAATACATTGGACATATCCTTCAAACCTCCCTGAAATCCCTTTTCATCATAATAGGTCTGCGTGAAACTACCGCCAATATTAGCACTCAAAGAAAAGTCTTTGAAACGTTTGTCTATATTGACCATGATATCCGCATAAACCTGCCGGTCGTCCGCTTTGTAATATTTATAAAAACCATAGTCGGAACCATCGGTAAAGTAAGTGTCTGTAGTAGCACTTCTCTTGTCTGTGAAATCATTGGTGGCATTGTCTATACGCACACGACCTGCGACATTCAGCCAATCGAGAATCTCATACTTCAGATTGACATTGGCCATATAACGCTGCTTCTTTATACCGTGATTCATTTCATTGATTACCCAATACGGATTGTTCTTCATACTGTAACCGGGATCTCCCCAACTCCAGTTTTGAACGTCTATTTTCCGAGTCTCATCATAGGTCTTATACATTCTGACTGATTCGAAATTCTCTCCACGCGGAAATAAATATACTGCCGGAAGCGGGTTGAAATATTCGCCTTGTGCCATTAGGTTTCTATCCTCCTGGACAATATAGCTGAAACCTACATCCAGAGTCATCTTATCTTTCAAAAAACTTGTCGTATTTCTTACTGTGAAGTTGTAACGGTCATATTTACTGTTTTGAATGATACCTGTTGCGTTTGTTGTCCCGACGGACAGGTATGTTTGGTTCTTGTCACTACCTACTGATAATGAAATATTGTTCTGAATGTTTGTGCCTGTGTTAAAAAAGTCTTTCGGGTCGTAACTGCCGAACATGGAAGGTGCTTTGTCTCCCCAAGATGCGAAAGATCCGGCACGGTTGATATACGAAGTCTGGAATTCCGGCATGATAAAAGGAGACGAAAAAGTCGAATTGTTTGAAATTGTGACTTTGGCCGTGCCTTCTTTTCCTTTCTTGGTGGTGATCAGAATCACACCGGATGCAGCATTGGAACCATACAATGCGGCGGCTGCAGGACCACTCAGGACGGACATACTTTCTATGTCTTCCGGGTTGATGTCGGATATTCCCTCTCCTCTCGGCTGAACTGAATATTGTCCGCTTATATCACCTTTGTTGATGTTGAAAATGGGTACACCGTCGATTACGTACAATGCGTTGTTGTCTGAAGATATGGATTTGGTACCGCGCATCACTACACGAGTTGCACCGCCCACACCGGAAGAAGAAGCATTGATGTTCACGCCGGCTACTTTGCCTGCCAGTGAGTTCATGAAGTTAGCGTCTTTCACCGTAGTAAGTTCGTCACCTTTTACTTCTTGCACATTGTAACTCAATGCTTTTGTGGCACGCTTGATACCTAAAGCTGTGACAACAACCTCATCGAGTGCCTGCGCGTCTTCTCCCATTGTGATTTTCAGGGGTTGTGCATTGGCCAGCGTGATTGTCTGGGTTGCATAGCCTACGTAAGAAATTTCCAGCACATCACCTTTGGATGCCTGTATCTTGAAGTTTCCGTCCATATCGGTAATGGTACCGTTGGAAGTTCCTTTTATCAGGACACTTACACCAATTAGAGGTTCACCTTGCGCATCTGTTATGGTACCGCTTGCCGTAACTGGGACTTTTTTCTGCTGTTCTTCCTTCTTATTATTTGCAGAAAGTACGATATGATTATTGACTATTGAAAAACTGACATTGGTCCCCTTGAATAATATGCTCATGACATTAGCGAGGGACTCTTTTTTTACTTTGATAGATACGATGCGGTTAATATTGATATCACTTGAGTTATAAACTATCGACATTGAAGTCTGTTTTTCAACTTCTTTCAATGCAGTATTCAGAGGTACTTTCGACAGATTAAGAGTGATTGTCCGTTCTTGCCCATAAGTGGAAGCAAAAGACGAAACCAACAAAAGGAAGAATAACAAGTATGAAAACTTGTGTTTTATAATTTCTTTCATCTTATTCTTTTTAGTTAGAAATAATTTTCGGGTTTTTTATTAGAAGTCAGTAAATTGAATTACTACTTTCGTACAAAGGTCTTATGTATCAATGTTTCTCATAATTTATAAATTTAAAGGTTACACTTAAAAACATATTCAATAAGCGCTTATTCAGTAGTAGTACATTTTAAGTTATAACCTTACTAAACGAAGGTATAACTTTTTTTTAGTAAAACGGATATTTATGGCGGAAATGATAATAAATGAAAAAAAAGAGGGGGGAAACGTTAGTAGTTTCCTCCCTTTAGTTGTATTATATATAGATGGGTCAGAAAAATGAGTTTATTCATCTATATACTATGATTTATGCAACAGAATAAAACTGCTTCTCAACGAAAGACTATTAACCCGGCTTGCTGGGTTCCTACCGCTTACTTTGCAATGGGACTTCCCTTTATTGCCATTAATCTGGTTTCCGTATTTATGTTTAAGGATCTAGGAGTGTCGGATACACAAATCGCATTCTGGACTTCCCTTATTATGATGCCTTGGACGCTGAAATTCTTGTGGAGCCCTTTTCTTGAGATGTTCCGGACAAAGAAATTCTTCGTACTGGTGACCGAATTGTTGAGCGGAGTGTTGTTTGGAGTGGTGGCCTTTTCTTTATTCTTCGACTATTTCTTCGCTATCAGTATTTCGACGATGGCGGTGATTGCTTTTAGCGGCGCGACACATGATATTGCTTGCGACGGTGTATATATGGCGGAACTGAACAAAGAGGATCAGGCAAAATATATCGGTGTGCAAGGTGCTTTCTATAATGTAGCCAAGCTGGTGGCTAACGGTGGACTGGTCGCTATGGCGGGTGCATTGGCGGAACATTTCGGAGCGATAGAGGGAGCTTCAATCGATGCCAATAAAGGTGCGTATTCGTCTGCATGGATGATTATTTTCGCAGTAATCGCAGTGATAATGGTATTGATAGGTATCTATCATATAAAGGTGCTGCCTTCTACACAGATTCCCTCAACAACGAAAAAAACGACTTCGGAAGTGGGACGGGAATTGGTAGGTGTGATTGCTAACTTCTTTACTAAAAAGCATATTCTTTATTATATCTGTTTCATCATCCTCTACCGTTTGGCGGAAGGGTTCATAATGAAGATTGCTCCGCTGTTTCTACGTGCGTCGAGAGAAGCGGGCGGGTTGGGACTGTCTTTGAAGGAGATTGGTACATTGAACGGAATTTTTGGTTCTGCCGCTTTCGTGTTAGGTTCACTGTTGGCAGGCATTTATGTATCTAAGTTCGGATTGAAGAAGACTTTGTTCACTCTCTGCTGCATCTTCAATCTTCCGTTTGTGGCTTATACTTTCCTTGCGGTGGTGCAGCCTACCGATGTGTATCTGATAGGAACGTGCATTACGATGGAGTATTTTGGCTATGGCTTCGGGTTTGTCGGATTGACGTTGTTTATGATGCAACAGATTGCTCCGGGAAAACACCAGATGTCGCATTATGCTTTTGCATCAGGAATCATGAATCTGGGAGTCATGCTCCCGGGAATGGTCAGCGGTTATCTGAGTGACTTGCTGGGCTACCGGAACTTCTTTATTTATGTTCTGATAGCGACTATACCGGCTTTTTTGATTACTTATTTCATCCCGTTTACGTATGACGATTCAAAAAAATAATCATATAAATAATCGAATATCATGAATAAAATTCAAATTCCTTGGGAAGATCGTCCTGCAGGATGTGCGGACGTAATGTGGCGTTACTCACAAAATCCGGTTATCGGACGCTATCATATCCCTTCATCCAATAGTATTTTCAATAGTGCCGTCGTTCCATTCGGAGATGGTTTCGCAGGTGTGTTCCGTTGTGACAATAAAGCTGTGCAGATGAACATATTTACCGGATTCAGTAAGGATGGCATCAATTGGGAGATCAGCCACGAACCGATTCAGTTTAAAGCCGGCAACACGGAGATGATCGAATCGGAATATAAATATGACCCCCGTGTGACGTGGATTGAAGACCGTTATTGGGTGACCTGGTGCAACGGTTATCATGGTCCTACCATTGGCATTGCTTATACTTTCGACTTTAAGGAGTTCTTCCAATGTGAGAATGCTTTCCTGCCTTTCAACCGTAACGGTGTGCTTTTCCCGCAGAAGATAGACGGTAAATATGCCATGCTGAGTCGTCCCAGTGATAACGGGCATACTCCATTCGGTGATATATATATCAGTTACAGTCCGGATATGAAGTATTGGGGAGAACATCGTTGCGTGATGAAAGTGACTCCTTTCCCGGAAAGCGCCTGGCAGTGTACGAAGATCGGAGCCGGTTCCGTACCTTTCCTTACGGATGAAGGCTGGTTGCTGTTCTATCACGGTGTGATTACTACCTGCAACGGTTTCCGCTATGCAATGGGAGCTGCCATACTCGATAAGGATCATCCGGAAAAAGTGCTGTATCGTACTCGCGAATATTTGTTAGGTCCGGCTGCTCCTTATGAACTGCAGGGAGATGTGCCGAATGTAGTATTCCCTTGTGCCGCATTGCAGGATGGCGAACGTGTAGCTGTTTATTATGGCGCCGCCGACACTGTTGTGGGCATGGCCTTCGGATATATTAAAGAGATTATCGACTTTACTAAACGGACAAGTATCATTTAATAAAGCCATGAAACGTATTCTATTAACTTACACACTTGCTTTCGCCCTTCTTCCCGTATATGCGGGGGAGGGTGGAAGCCCCCCCGCTGATAAGAGTCTTCCGGTTGATTATGTAGATCCTTTTATCGGAACGACCAATTTCGGCACGACCAATCCCGGAGCGGTGTGTCCGAACGGAATGATGTCCGTAGTTCCTTTTAATGTGATGGGTTCTTCGGAAAACACGTATGATAAAGATGCACGATGGTGGTCTACTCCATACGAATATACCAATTGTTTCTTTACAGGATATGCTCATGTCAATCTGAGCGGAGTAGGTTGTCCGGAATTGGGGTCTTTACTTTTAATGCCCACTACCGGAGAGCTGAATGTGGATTATAAAGAATACGGAAGTAAATATAAGGATGAGCAGGCTTCACCGGGTTATTATTCCAATTATCTGACGAAATATAACGTTAAGACAGAGGTTTCCGCTACTCCCCGTACAAGTATCGCCCGTTTTACTTTTCCAAAAGGCAAAAGCCATATATTGCTGAATTTAGGAGAGGGACTGACGAACGAAAGTGGCGCTATGCTCCGCCGTGTCAGTGATTGCGAGGTGGAAGGCATGAAACTGCTCGGTACGTTCTGTTATAATCCTCAAGCTGTTTTCCCTATTTACTTTGTGATGCGGGTTAAAAAGGTTCCTTCCGCAACCGGCTACTGGAAGAAGCAACGTCCGATGACGGGCGTGGAAGCCGAATGGGATGCGGATCAGGGGAAGTATAAACTCTATACCCGCTATGGAAAAGAAATAGCCGGTGATGATATTGGGACTTATTTTTCTTTTGAAACGGAAGAGGGAGAACAAGTGGAAGTGCAGATGGGAGTTTCCTTTGTGAGCATTGAAAATGCCCGGTTGAACTTGGGCCGTGAACAGGAAGGAAAGAATTTTGAGCAGATTCTTGCCGAAGCGCGTACTAAATGGAATGACGACTTGTCACGTATCACTGTAGAGGGCGGAACGGATGCGCAGAAGACTGTATTTTATACGGCACTCTATCATCTGCTGATTCATCCTAATATCTTGCAGGATGTCAACGGAGAATATCCGGCAATGGAAAGCGATAAGATTATGACGACAAAGGGAGACCGCTATACGGTATTTTCTCTTTGGGATACGTATCGCAATGTTCACCAATTGTTGACACTAGTTTATCCGGAACGCCAGATGGAGATGGTACGCACCATGTTGGATATGTATCGTGAACATGGGTGGTTGCCGAAATGGGAATTATATGGGAGAGAGACATTGACAATGGAAGGCGACCCAAGCATTCCGGTGATTGTAGATACATGGATGAAGGGTTTGCGTGACTTTGATGTGGAGCTGGCATACGAAGCAATGTACAAATCGGCTACACTGCCGGGAGCGGACAATCTGATGCGTCCCGACAATGACGATTATCTGTCGAAAGGATATGTGCCCCTCCGCGAACAGTATGACAATTCGGTATCTCACGCTCTGGAGTATTATATTGCAGATTTTGCACTTTCCCGTTTTGCAGAGGCTTTGGGTAAGAAAAAGGATGCGGAACTGTTCTATAAGCGGTCTTTAGGGTATAAACATTATTATAGCAAGGAGTTCGGAACGTTCCGTCCGATATTGCCTGACGGTACTTTTTATAGTCCGTTTAATCCGAGACAGGGAGAGAACTTCGAGCCGAATCCCGGTTTTCATGAAGGCAACTCCTGGAATTATACATTCTATGTGCCGCATGATGTATATGGACTGGCAAAGTTGATGGGGGGCAAGAAACCTTTCATTGACAAGTTGCAGATGGTGTTTGATGAAGGACTTTATGATCCTGCCAACGAACCGGATATTGCATATCCTTATTTGTTCTCTTATTTTAAAGGAGAGGAATGGCGCACGCAGAAAGAAACGCAACGGTTGTTGGATAAGTATTTTACAACGAAGCCGGATGGTATCCCCGGAAATGATGATACGGGAACGATGTCTTCATGGGCTATTTTCAATATGATAGGTTTCTATCCGGATTGTCCGGGATTGCCGGAATATACATTGACGACTCCGGTATTCGACAAGGTGACTATTCGCCTGGATCCGAAATGGTATAAAGAAAAGGAATTAGTGATTGAAAGTAATCGTGCCCAACCGGGAACTCTTTATATCAATAAGGTGTTACTGAATGGAAAGAAGTTCAATAAATATCGTATCACACATGATGAACTTGTTCATGGTCAACACATATATTTTGATTTGAAATGACACACAGTGTTTCATAGGTATCGTTTTTGGGTTGACAGGGCTGTCGGACATTTCAGGGTCCGGCAGCCCATTTTTCTTCTCATTCTTTTCTCTTCTTCTCTTTTTCCTTCTTTTATTTTCTTCTTTGTGTTATAAGCGATTACAAAATTCTCTTTCATTCGTCTAGTACATAAATCGTGTATAAAATAGAATGATAATGAAAAGGAATTTGTTGAAGTGTATCCTTTGGGCATTACTGCTTGCCGGATGTTTCCCTCTATTGGCCGTTGCCGGAGCGCAACAAAAAGAACAGCGTTATAAGATTGCCGTATGCGACTGGATGATTCTGAAACGTCAGAAGATCGGCTCTTTTCAATTGGTGCATGAATTGAAAGGGGATGGTGTGGAACTGGATATGGGCGGTCTTGGCAAAAGAGAAAGATTTGATAATAAGCTCCGTGAACCTCATTTCCAACAACTGTTTCGGGAAACTGCACAGAAATTCCAAGTAGAAGTTCCATCTATTGCCATGTCCGGATTTTACGGGCAGTCTTTTTTAGAACGGACTAATTACAAAGAATTGGTCCGGGAATGTTTGGACGCCATGCAAGTGATGGGGGCTAAGGTAGCTTTTCTTCCATTAGGAGGTATTAAGGCCGGATGGGAGAATGAACCGGAACTTAGAATGGCAGTAGTAAAACGTTTGAAAGAGGTAGGAGATATGGCAGCTTCCGAAGGTTTGGTCATCGGTATAGAAACTCAGCTTGATGCAAAAGGGGAGGTGAGACTGCTGAAAGAAATAAATTCTCCCGGTATCAAGATCTATTTCAAATTTCAGAATGCATTGGAGAATGGACGGGATTTGTGCAAAGAGCTTAAGATTCTGGGGAAAAAGAGAATCTGTCAGATTCATTGCACAGATACAGACGGAGTTACCCTGCCTTTCAACAAGCGGCTGGACATGAATAAGGTAAAAAAGACGCTCGATAAGATGGGATGGAGCGGATGGCTGGTCGTGGAACGCTCGCGAGATAAGGAGGATGTAAGGAATGTGAGGAAGAATTATGGAACGAATATCGAGTACTTAAAGAAGGTGTTTCAGGAGTGATAGGACGGAGTCCATGGATAGAATATGAAGAAAGATATCTTTTTCTATATTTTATTCTTTTTAAGTGATTACAGTTTTTAATGTTTTTCGTCATTATTATGTAGTTAGGTGAAAATTAAACATGGGATTTTATATATTTGAATTTAAATTTGTAAACAGATGAAAAAAGAAGAAATCTTTTCTGGAAAAACACAGAGCAGATATCTGAGCGCAGCAAAGATTATTTGTCTCTCTTTCTTGTTTTCCATACCAGTAGAGGCTTTTGCTGACGACATAACTGAGGTTGCGTCGGTGAATCTTGTTCAACAGCAAAGTGTGGTAAAAGGTACGGTCGTGGACGCACAAGGAGAACCGATCATTGGTGCCAGTGTGACAATAAAGGGAGGAACTGTTGGAACAATTACCGATATTGATGGTAAGTTCTCGTTGACTGTACCGAATGGCAGCCAGCTCGTTGTGTCATTTATTGGATATATTCGTCAGTTTATCACACCAAAGCAAGGTGAGACATTGAAAATTGTATTGAAGGAAGACAATAAAGTGTTGGACGAAGTGGTAGTGGTAGGTTATGGTACCCAGAAAGCAAAGGATGTGACTGGTTCTATCGGTGTGATCGCTCCTAAAGAAATTGAGGATTTGCCGGTATCAAACTTAGGAGCAGCGTTGGCTGGACAAATCCCGGGATTGAGTATCAGTGGCGGTGATAGCCGTCCGGGAGAGGGAGCCAGCATTTCTATACGTCAGTCATTCTCCTATTCTAAGGATGGCGGTAGTAGTAATCCGATGGTGATTATAGATGATGTGATTCAGATAGATGCTAATAGCGGACTTCCGACATTGGATACATTTAATGCATTAGATCCTACTGAAATTGAAAGTATTTCTGTACTTCGTGACGCCAGTGCGGCTATTTATGGTTCGCGTGCCTCACAAGGTGCTATCATTGTAAAGACTAAACGTGGAAAAGCCGGTACGCCGAGAATTAGTTATTCCGGAAAATTCGGTTTTAATGACGCCGTAGGCCATCCGAAGACTTTAACAGGTGCTGATTATGGTCGTTTTGCGAATTCTTTCAATATCGCAGCCAATAAGATTGATAATACGAAACCTGATTATGTAAATAAGATCTATAGTGAAAGTGAACTGGCTGCGATGGACAATGAACACCACAACTGGTTGGATGAAGCATGGTCTTCTGCTTTTACAATGAATCATGCGATAAACGTGAGCGGAGGTAGTGATAAAGCAACTTATTTTGCCGGTGCGTCGTATTATACGCAAGGGGCTAATATGGGAAAACAGGACTATAATAAATGGAACTTCCGTGCCGGTGTTGATATTAAATTGACTTCTGATTTGAAGTTCTCGGCTACCATTGCCGCCAATCAACAAGATGTGGAAAAGAGTTTCTCAAAAGGTATGACTTCCATCAATGGTTATGATGGTATAAAGCCAGGTGAATCAGGAGATTATCTTTTATTATCTCACATGCCGGATTATTTGCCGTGGGAAATTACCCTAGATGATGGAAAGTCATATTATACTTCTCCGCTAATCTCGAGCTATGACACTGCCGGAAATGCAAAGAGTAATAATAAAATGGGTACATGGAATTATTTTGCAATGGAGAATAATGATGGCTCTTATTCAACAAACAGTGTGTTCGGATATGATGCCAATTTCTCGGTGACTTATGCCATTCCTTACCTGAAAGGTTTGTCTGTGAAAGCCAGTTACGCTTTGAAGCATAACGCTGACGATGGTGAACAGGTATTTATGCCTTATACGTTGGCTTACTTGAATGCTAAAAATTCATTGACGGATGGAAACCGTTTTTACAGCGCACACCCTTCAGTCAAGGACTATAAGTTTGATAAATATACAGGAAGTACTCGTGTCGTTTATAAGGATATTCTTTCAAAAAACGAGCAGATGAACTTCTATGTGAATTATGAAGGCCAATTTGGTAAACATGGCGTTACTGCAATGGTTGCGTTGGAGAAAATGCAGGCTTACCAGACATCAAAAACAATGCTTTACAATAATCCTGATCCTGATACTTACCTTGGCACATCTCCTACAGCCGGGGCAATGGATGCAGGAAACTCTATTACATACAAGTATAAACAAGGTTCTCTTTCTTATTTGGGTCGTCTGACTTATAACTATGCTGATAAATACTTGCTACAATTTATCTTCCGTAGTGACGCCTCTACTAAATTTGCTCCTGAAAACTATTGGGGCTTCTTCCCAGGTATCTCTGCCGGTTGGGTAGCTTCCGAAGAGAACTTCTTTAAAGAAACGATGCCGTCATGGTTTGAGTATTTGAAGGTCCGTCTGTCTTGGGGACAGACAGGTAAGGATAACCTGAAAGCATGGAGATGGAAACAATTGTATGAGGTTGACCCGAGCCGTGGATATGGCTTCGGTGCTAACGGAGGTGTTGTGACAAGTGGAGTGAAACCGCAGGCTACGCCCAACCGACAAGCACATTGGGATAGAACGAATAAGTACAATCTCGGGTTGGATATGCGTTTCTTGAATAATCGCTTAAGTGCAACTGCTGATTTCTATTATGATATTAACTCCGATATTTTGAATCGGAATATAGGTGGTATTATTGGTACTCCGATTTTTGCTGGTGGTGCAATAGGTGAAGTGAATTATGGTAGAATTGACGCTTGGGGAGGTGAATTCTCTTTAAACTGGCGTGACAAAGTAGGACAAGTAAGATATAATGTCGGAGTAAACTTTGGATTCAGTAATAATAAAGTAAAACTTTGGCCGGATATGGGCGACAATCTTCCGTCAAAGAATACTATGAGAGAAGGACATTCTACTATCTTCCCATTCTGGGGATTCAATGTATGGAGAGGAACAAGTACGGGCGATGGTATTTTGCGTACACAAGCCGATATTGATAATTACTGGAGTTATCTGGAAGCAAATGCTACTGCAGCAGGAAATTCTTCTGTTGAATATTTAGGTAAGAAAAATAAGTCTGAATTGCGTCCGGGTATGTTGGCTTATCAGGATTTAGGGGGAAGTTTAAATAGTGACGGTACTCAAAAAGGTCCGGATGGTCGTGTGGCAAAAGATGAAGATTATACCCAACTATGCAAGAAAGACAAGACTCACGGTTTCACTACAAAATTAGGAGCCGAATGGAAAGGATTGAGCTTTAACATGATGATTTCCACTTCATGGGGAGGCAAGCGTCAGATTGATGTAGCACAAATCAAGACTTCTAGTAAGGATATGGTATGGGCACCGGACGTATTCTGGAAAGATATGTTTGACGAACAGTATAATCCGATGGGAAAATATCCTAACCTTGGTATGGAAAACCGTTTGAGCGGTTCCGTGGACAGTCCTTCCGACTTCTGGTCTATCAGTACTTTCCGTTGCTATATTCGTAACCTGAGTATTGGATACACATTACCTAAGGCATGGTTGGCACCGTTGAAAATTCAATCAGCCAAATTAAGTCTGACTGGTAATAATTTGTGGGACTTGTATAACCCATATCCAAGTAAGTATCGTAATATGTATGATGCCACTACTACACTGTATCCTACACTGCGTACATGGTCATTGGGTGTGAATGTTTCATTCTAACATAAACAACGTTTTGAAAAAGAAAATAAACAGGTATGAAAAAGAAAGCTTTATTATATAGTATTGTACTGGCAACCGGTATGTCTTTTTCCGGTTGTAGCGATCAGTTCTTGCAGGACATGACTCCGTATGACAAATACTCTCCGGAGATGACTTTCGGTATAGAATCAAACTTAGATTCATATATCCAGAATGTATATTACAATTATTTCTATAAATCGGGAATGACTCCTACACAGTCATACGGACTTACCGGAGCATGGAATGACTATACTGCTTATACAGAAGAGAAGTGGGGTATACAGGCGAAAATTGATGCAAGTCAGGAACTGAACCGTTCTGATGATTGTGAAACTTATTTTGGAGCGAATCTTGGTTCGAACATTAGTAATTCTCCATATACTCGTATTCGTAGTTGTAACGAAATCCTAGAAGGAGTCGATAAGTATGGACAGGATTTGTCAGAAAGTGCAATCAAACGTGCTAAGGGGCAGGCTTATTTTTTACGTGCCATGCAATTATTCGATTTAGTCCGAGTGTATGGCGGTGTACCTATTGTAAACAAAGTGATTGATGCAAGTGATCGTGACGGAGCAACAGCTTATGTCCGTGAGAGTGTAGAAAAATGTATTGAACAAGTTGTAAAAGATTTAAGTGATGCGGCAGGAATGCTTCCCACACGTAAAGAATGGGGCGACAGTCAATATGGACGTTTGACAAAGGAAGCCGCATTGGCTTATAAAAGCCGTGTCTTGCTGACTTTTGCCAGCCCTCTTTTCAACAAGGATTGGGATAATCCGAGCAACAAACGTTGGGCAGATGCATTAGAAGCTACACAAGAAGCAAAAACATTCTTAGACAGTGAAGGTTACGGACTTTACGGCTCGACAGCTAAAGAGTGGGATGAAATGTTTCACAATTTTGATAATAAATTCTGTAAAGAAGTTATTATGGTAAAACTTTTGGCAAGTACAAACGTGAAGAATGACGAACACAGTGGGTGGCAAAAAGCTATCCGTTTGAAATCTATGGGAGGAAGTGGAGCAGGTTATCAAGTACCGCTAGGTATGATTAATCTTTTCCCAATGGCAGATGGAAGAGAGGCCACATCTGATAATGATTATGATTCATTCCTTTTCTTCAAGAAACGTGATCCTCGTTTTTACTATACGTTTGCATTCACTGGCGTAAAGTGGGGTTATGATAAGAATGCTGATGCTAGTGTGTGGAATTATCGTTGGACTGATCAGACTCAAAATCATTATTATGCAGACAACTTGGGTGGAAGTTCCTTAGCAGTGGTACGTAAAATGTCTAATCCGAATGCGAACAGTGATAATACTTACCAATGGGATGGAACGGATGTTTTCGAATACCGTTATGCAGAACTTTTGTTGAACTTGGCAGAATGCCAGGCTGCCACAGGACATCCGTCAGAGGCTGTGAAATTGATTGGTGACGTTCGGAAACGTGTCGGGATACTTGCTGGACAAGATGGAACTTACGGATTAGGTAATATTTCCGATAGACATGAAGCGATAAAAGCTTGTTTGAACGAACGCCGTATAGAATTGGCTTATGAAGGAAAACGTTATTGGGATATTATACGTTGGATGCTTTATAATGATGATGCAACAGCTTCCAATACCACTTGTGCTACTCTAGGCATAGAGCCTTTGAATAACACATATCGTGAAAACAAGTATTTACAAGTGAAGGATTATGACGGGGTTGAAGACCCCTTAACAGATAAACGTGATGGTTTTACACCAGTAGATGTGGACGATTGGGATAACTTAGAAAGTGAGATGGAAAGACTTGGAGAATTCTGGACTGCAAATTTCGAATTTAAAGAAACAGAAACTCCGGTCGATGCAACTTCAAACAAAGAACAGGCTTATATTACATGGAGACAGAATTATTATCTTTCCGGTTTGCCTACTAATGTTGTGAAAATGAATCCTTGGTTGACACAGTCTATTGGATGGACTGACGCTTATGAAGCTGCCGGTACATTCGATGCAAGACAGTAATCTGTAATTTCCTATTTCATCTAAATATATAAATCGTCTTTTCTCTTATTTCTCAGTTGGAAAAAGGGAAAAGGCGATTTTATCATTTCTTATTGAGCTTTTATAGCTTGCTTACATTGGATTGGAAAATAGTTTCTGTCCCCCACACCTAATAAAAATCACCATTACTGATTACAAATCTTTTTCTTTTTCGTCTTATTATTGTATTTTTGAATTAACAACTTCACAAAACCCAATAAAAAATGAAGAAGAAACATGTACTTTTAGCAGCTTTTGCTGCGGCAATGTTGACTCCGAGCGTTGTATGGGCACAATACCCACAGATAACAGACGAAGCCAAAGAAAATTATAAAAAGATGATGACTGAAGAACGGAAGCGTTCTGATAAAGCATGGGCAAAAGCGTTGCCAATCGTTCTGAAAGAAGCCAAAGAAGGTCGTCCGTATATACCTTGGGCCGGTCGTCCGTATGATTTGCCCCAAGCCGATATTCCTGCATTTCCTGGTGCAGAAGGTGGTGGAATGTATAGCTTCGGTGGCCGTGGAGGTAAAGTGATTACCGTTACCAATCTGAATGACCGTGGTCCCGGTTCTTTCCGTGAGGCTTGTGAAACAGGAGGTGCGCGCATTATCGTATTTAATGTTGCAGGTATCATTCGTTTGGAATCTCCGATCATTGTACGCGCTCCTTATGTAACTATCGCCGGACAGACAGCTCCGGGAGACGGTGTCTGCATTGCCGGAGAATCATTCTGGGTAGATACGCATGATGTGGTTGTACGCCATATGCGTTTCCGTCGCGGTGAGACAAAGGTCTGGCATCGTGATGACTCTTTCGGAGGAAATCCGGTAGGAAATATTATGATTGACCACTGTTCATGTACTTGGGGGTTGGATGAAAATATATCTTTCTATCGTCATATGTATGATCCGAGCGAAGGACAGTATGAAAGCAAAGATTTGAAACTCCCTACTGTAAATGTAACTATTCAGAATACTATTTCCGCAAAAGCATTGGATACTTATAACCATGCATTCGGAAGTACGTTGGGAGGAGAAAACTGTGCATTTGCCCGTAATCTGTGGGCTAGCAACTCAGGCCGTAACCCTTCTATCGGTTGGAACGGTATATTCAATTTCGTTAATAATATAGTGTTCAACTGGGTACACCGTTCTTCCGATGGAGGTGATTATACAGCGATGTTCAATATGATTAATAACTACTACAAGCCGGGACCTGCCACACCTAAAGATTCCAATGTAGGACATCGTATCTTAAAACCGGAAGCCGGACGCAGTAAGCTGGATCATAAAGTATACGGACGGGTATATGCCGACGGAAATATCATGGAAGGTTATCCCGAGATTACAAAAGATAACTGGAACGGTGGTATTCAGATTGAGACTCAGCCGAATACCGACGGATATACAGAGTATATGAGAAGCTACCAACCGTTCGAAATGCCATATATTAATATTATGAGTGCAAAGGACGCATACGATTATGTATTGAAACATGTAGGTGCAAATATCCCTTGCCGTGACATTGTAGACGAACGCGTTATCGAAGAAGTAAGAACCGGTATTCCTTATTACGAAAAGAAACTTCCGAAAGATGCATACGGTGATTTGACAGGATTATCTCCGAAGTCAATGGGTGAAGACGGACAGTTTAAATATCGTCGTCTGCCGAAAGACTCGTACAAACAAGGAATCATCACAGATATTCGCCAGATGGGTGGCTATCCCGAATACAAAGGTACTCCATACGTAGATACGGATGGCGACGGTATGCCGGATGAGTGGGAAAAAGCGAATGGACTGAATCCGAACGATCCGAGTGACGCCAATAAAGACTGTACCGGTGACGGATACACTAATATCGAAAAGTATATCAATGGTATCAGCACTAAGCACAAAGTAGATTGGAGAGACTTGAAAAACAACTATGATACTTTGGAGGAAAAAGGGAAGTTAATGTAAATGATGAAGTTAACGTAAACTAAGGTGCTGTAATGTCATTATTATACTAAAAAGCAATATCAATGAAAAAGATACTGATAATTTCTCTGTTACTGCTCTCTACTTGGATGTCCGCCGAAGCAGTTGACCTGAACAAAGAGAACCGTGATCCGAAATATGTGGAGTCTATTGTCAACCGTTCTCAGAAGATTGTAGATAAGCTGGGACTCACAGATAAACAGGTTGCTGAGGATGTCCGGAATATCATTGCCAACCGTTATTTCGAATTGAATGATATTTATGAGATACGCGATGCGAAAGTCAAGAAGGTAAAAGAATCCGGATTGACGGGTGAGGCTAAGAATGAAGCATTGAAAGCAGCCGAAAATGAAAAAGATGCGGCTTTATATCGTTCCCATTTCGCATTTCCCGCCAATTTATCTCTTTTCCTCGATGAGAAGCAGATAGAAGCGGTGAAGGACGGAATGACTTACGGGGTTGTGAAGGTGACCTACGATTCTCACCTCGACATGATTCCGACACTTAAAGAAGAAGAAAAAGCGCAAATATACGCTTGGTTGGTGGAAGCTCGTGAATTTGCTTTGGACGCTGAAAATTCAAATAAAAAACACGCTGCTTTTGGAAAATATAAAGGACGTATCAATAATTATCTGGCTAAACGCGGGTATGACTTGAAAAAAGAACGTGAAGAATGGTACAAACGTGTGAAAGCACGTGGAGGATCCTTATAAGATTCTCTTCCCATAATAAAAATGGTTAGTTTGTTTGATGACGGAAAGGGTGGCTCGGAGAGTCGCCCTTTTATCGTATATAAAATTCAATCGGAAGATGAAGAATCTATGAATATATTTGAGTACAAATTAGTCCTTTTATCGTCTCCTTTGTATAAAGGATACAATTTATAGATTATAATAGCAATGAAAAGGTTAAGAGATACATTAGCGGCAATAGGTATTTTATTTTTTGTTTCTTGCGGAGGAAGCAAGGACTATTATATGTTTACTTCGTTTCATGAACCCGCAGATGAGGGCTTAAGATATTTATATAGTGAAGACGGAATGCATTGGGACAGTATTCCCGGTGTCTGGCTGAAGCCCGAATTAGGACAACATCAACTGTTGCGGGACCCTTCGATGGTACGTACTCCCGACGGAACTTTTCATCTGGTCTGGACGACAAGCTGGAAAGGCGATCTAGGGTTCGGCTATGCAAACTCCAAAGACCTGATTCATTGGTCAGAGCAACAGATGATACCTGTCATGGCAGAAGAACCGACCACAGTCAATGTATGGGCTCCGGAGATTTTCTATGATGAAGATAGTGAACAGTTCATGGTAGTATGGGCTTCTTGCATTCCCGGCCGTTTTGAGAGAGGAATAGAAGAGGAAAACAATAATCATCGTTTGTATTATATCACTACGAAAGACTTTAAGACTATTTCTAAAGCGAAAGTCTTGTATGATCCGGGATTCAGTTCGATTGATGCAGTCCTTGTAAAACGGGATAAGAACGACTATGTGATGGTACTTAAGGATAATACCCGCCCGGAACGCAATCTGAAAATTGCTTTTGCCGATTCCCTGACAGGACCTTACTCACCTGCATCGCAACCATTTACCGAATCGTTTGTAGAAGGTCCGACTGTAGAAAAGATAGGAGAGGAGTATCTTGTTTACTTTGATGTCTATCAGAAAAAGATATACGGTGCTATGCGCACAAAAGATTTTATAAATTTTACCGATGTGACGAGTGAAGTAAGTGTACCTGCCGGACATAAACACGGAACAATATTCAAAGCTCCCGAATCGGTAGTAAAAGCGTTGTTGACACATACCCGCCTTAATCACTAATCATTCACCGATAATCACTAAATAACATGAATAACTCTACAAAGATTCTCTTTGCATTGGCTGCCGGATGGTTGACATCTACGGTTGCAGCGCAAGACAGAATCCATTACACAGGAACAGAATTATCGAACCCTGCTTATCATGACGGGCAACTGTCTCCGGTAGTAGGAGTGCATAATATCCAATTGGTACGCGCCAACCGGGAACATCCCGATCCGTCGAACGGCAATGGATGGACATATAACCATCAACCGATGTTGGCCTATTGGAACGGCCAGTTTTATTATCAATATCTGGCTGATCCTTCGGACGAACATGTACCGCCTTCCCAAACATTTCTGATGACATCAAGGGATGGCTATCAATGGACGAATCCGGAAATTGTATTTCCGCCTTATAAAGTTCCGGACGGATATACCAAGGAATCTCGTCCGGGTATGCAAGCCAAAGATCTGATTGCTATTATGCACCAACGTGTAGGTTTCTATGTCTCCAAGTCCGGCCGATTAATAACAATGGGAAATTACGGAGTTGCCTTAGATAAGAAAGACGATCCGAACGATGGAAACGGTATCGGTCGGGTAGTACGCGAAATAAAAAAGGACGGTTCGTTCGGTCCTATTTATTTTATTTATTACAATCACGGATTTAACGAGAAGAACACCGATTATCCGTATTTCAAGAAAAGTAAAGACCGCGAGTTTGTGAAAGCCTGCCAGGAGATTCTTGACAATCCGCTGTATATGATGCAATGGGTAGAAGAGGCAGACCGTGAAGATCCTATTATCCCCTTAAAGAAAGGATATAAGGCATTTAACTGTTACACACTTCCCGACGGAAGAATTGCCAGCCTTTGGAAGCACGCGCTCACTTCTATCAGCGAAGACGGAGGATATACTTGGGAACAACCGATACTCCGTGCTAAGGGATTTGTCAATAGTAATGCGAAAATCTGGGGACAACGTTTGAGTGACGGCACATACGCGACGGTATATAATCCTTCGGAATTCCGTTGGCCGTTGGCTATCTCATTGAGTAAGGACGGACTGGAGTATACAACGCTGAATCTGGTGCATGGCGAAATCACCCCGATGCGTTACGGTGGTAATTATAAATCATACGGTCCTCAGTATCCTCGTGGCATACAGGAGGGGAACGGGATACCTGCAGATGGCGATTTATGGGTTTCTTATAGTGTGAACAAGGAAGATATGTGGATTTCCCGCATTCCTGTGCCGGTGGAACTCAATGCTTCTGCACACGCCAACGATGACTTTTCAAAGTTGAAAGCAATATCTGACTTGACTGATTGGAATATTTACTCTCCGATTTGGGCTCCGGTTTCTCTGAATGGACAATGGTTGAAACTGCAAGATAAAGATCCTTTTGATTATGCAAAAGTAGAACGGAAAATTCCCGCTTCTAAAGAATTGAAAGTCTCCTTTGATTTGCAAGCCGGACAGAATGATAAAGGTACGCTTCAGATTGAATTTCTGGATGAGAATGGAATTGCCTGCTCCCGTTTGGAACTGACACCGGATGGCGTTTTTCGTGCAAAGGGTGGTTCCCGGTTTGCGAATATGATGAAGTATGAAGCAGGAAAAACCTATCATGTAGAAGCTGTCCTTTCAACTGCCGACCGTAATATTCAAGTATATGTAGATGGCAAGAGGGTAGGGCTGAGGATGTTCTATGCTCCGGTGGCAAGTATCGAAAGAATAGCTTTCCGTACAGGCGTGCCACGTACATTCCCGACAGTGGATACTCCGGCCGACCAGACATACGATTTGCCCGGTGCCGGTGAACAGGAGCCGATAGCCGAATATCGTATAGCTAATGTAAAAACGTCTTCCACAGACAAGGATGCATCTTCCGCTTTCTTGAAGTATAAGGATTTCAGCCATTATGCGGATTATTTTAATGGAATGGAAGATGAGAATATCGTTCAAGCGATTCCTAATGCAAAAGCTTCGGAGTGGATGGAAGACAATATTCCTTTGTTTGAATGCCCGCAACGTAATTTTGAAGAGATGTATTATTATCGTTGGTGGTCATTGCGTAAGCATATCAAAGAAACTCCTGTAGGATATGGTATGACGGAGTTCCTCGTTCAGCGTTCCTATTCTGATAAATATAACCTGATCGCTTGTGCGATCGGACATCATATTTATGAGAGCCGTTGGTTACGTGACCCTAAATATCTGGATCAGATTATTCATACATGGTATCGTGGCAATGACGGCGGTCCGATGAAGAAAATGGATAAGTTCAGCTCATGGAATGCGGATGCTGTATTGGCCCGTTATATGGTAGATGGGGATAAAGATTTTATGCTGGATATGAAAAAAGATCTGGAAACTGAATATCAACGTTGGGAACGTACGAACCGTTTGAAGAATGGATTGTACTGGCAGGGGGATGTACAGGATGGAATGGAAGAATCTATCAGTGGTGGACGGAAGAAAAAATATGCCCGCCCGACAATCAATAGTTATATGTATGGCAATGCCAAAGCACTTTCATGTATGGGAATTCTTTCCGGTGACGAGGGGATGGCTATGAAATATGGTATGAGAGCAGACACGTTGAGAAATCTGGTAGAGAATGAGTTGTGGAATACCCGTCACCAGTTTTTTGAAACGATGCGTACAGACTCTTCAGCAAATGTCCGTGAAGCAATCGGATATATTCCCTGGTATTTCAACCTGCCGGATACGACAAAGAAATATGAAGTTGCCTGGAAAGAGATTCTGGATGAAAAAGGTTTCTCTGCTCCTTACGGATTGACTACTGCAGAGCGCCGTCATCCGGAATTCCGTACACGTGGAGTGGGTAAGTGTGAGTGGGACGGAGCTATCTGGGCGTTTGCTTCTGCACAGACATTGACAGCAATGGCTAACTTTATGAATAATTATCCGCAGACCGTATTGTCTGACAGTGTATATTTCCGTCAGATGGAATTGTATGTGGAATCACAGTACCATCGTGGTCGTCCTTACATTGGCGAATATCTGGATGAGGTGACCGGTTATTGGTTGAAAGGGGATCAGGAGCGCAGCCGTTACTATAATCATTCTACTTTCAACGATCTGATGATTACAGGACTGATTGGACTTCGTCCACGTCTGGATAATACAATTGAAGTAAATCCGTTGATCCCTGTCGACAAATGGGATTGGTTCTGCCTGGATAATGTACTATATCACGGTCATAATCTGACGATTCTTTGGGATAAGAACGGCGATCGTTATCATTGTGGAAAAGGCTTACGCATTTTTGTGGATGGTAAAGAAGTCGGTCATGCAGATACATTGACAAGAATCGTTTGTAAGGATGTACTCAAATAATCATTTATCTGATAATATAGATAGGATAGTCTGAACAATGAATATAAAGAAATATCTCCTTCTTTTTCTTTGCCTGCCATGTTTTATGCAGGCAAAGACTATAACAATCAGCCGCCTTACCTGTGAAATGCAGGAAGGTTTGGTAGTGGTCGAAGGTTCACCTCGTTTGGGATGGGTGATGGAATCGCCGGAAAATGGAACGCGACAATCAGCTTATGAGATTGACATCCGGGAAGCTTTTACAGGACGTCCCGTTTGGAATAGTGGAAAAGTCTATTCTACGCAGAGCCAGCTGGTTTCTATAGAGGGGGCAGATATACGGCCTGATAATCCATTTAATTATAGTTGGCGGGTTCGTGTTTGGGATGAGACAGATGCACCCTCTGAATGGAGTCGTGAAGCAAAGTTTCGCTCTGCTTCTTCAAGACTTTCCGAAGGAAAATGGATTGGAGCTATCACTCGTCAGAATGCTCATTTACCGGAAGGACGCAAGTTTCATGGTGGAGAGTTGAAGAAACCGGAGGTAAAGGCAGCTTGGGAAGCAGTGGACACTTTAGCAAAGAAAAGTATTTGTTTGCGAAGAACATTCCAGGTGGGAGATAGGACAGAAGGGAATACAAACCGCCAATCGGGCAAGAAAATAGTAGAAGCAACTGCATACGTTTGTGGTTTGGGATTCTATGAATTCTCTTTGAATGGAAAGAAAGTAGGCAACAGTGAATTTGCTCCGCTGTGGAGTGATTATGATAAAACTGTTTACTATAACACGTATGATGTAACGGAACAATTGCGGCATGGTGAGAATGCCGTGGGAATCTTATTGGGGAATGGATTCTATAATGTGCAAGGAGGACGTTATCGCAAATTACAGATAAGTTTTGGTCCTCCTACACTTTTATTTGAACTGGTTATTAATTACGAAGACGGAACATCTACAACACTCCGTTCTGACAATGACTGGAAATATGATTTTAGTCCGGTAACTTTCAATTGCATATATGGAGGTGAGGATTACGATGCTCGTCGTGAGCAAAAAGGATGGAATCAGGTTGGCTTTGATGATAGTCATTGGCGTCCGGTAGTTATACAGGAAGCTCCTAAAGGAATACTACGTCCACAGATGGCGCCTCCGGTGAAAATCATGGAACGATATGATATTCAAAAGGTAACCAAACTAAATGCAGAACAGATTGCTTCAGCTTCTAAATCGACTAAAAGAACTGTCGATCCTTCTGCTTTCGTGTTGGATATGGGGCAAAATCTGGCTGGCTTTCCGGAAATAACAGTACGTGGCAAACGTGGACAGAAAGTGACTCTGCTCGTAGCCGAAGCATTGACAGATGAAGGTGCCTGTAATCAGCGACAAACGGGACGTCAACACTATTATGAATATACACTGAAAGGTGAAGGTGACGAAACCTGGCATCCTCGTTTCTCTTATTACGGTTTTAGATATATTCAAGTCGAGGGGGCTGTCTTAAAAGGACAAAAGAATCCGCAGAAGTTGCCTGTGTTGAAGAATATTCAATCCTGTTTCGTATTTAATTCAGCTAAGAAAGTTTCCACTTTCGAATCATCCAACCGGATATTTAATGCTGCCCATCGATTGATCGAAAAAGCAGTGCGTAGCAATATGCAGTCTGTGTTTACAGATTGTCCGCATCGTGAAAAACTAGGCTGGCTGGAACAGGTGCATCTGAATGGTCCTGGGTTATTATACAACTATGATTTGACAGCTTATGCTCCGCAGATTATGCAGAATATGGCAGATGCGCAACATGCCAACGGTGCCATGCCGACAACTGCTCCGGAATACGTGGTTTTTGAAGGTCCGGGCATGGATGCTTTTGCCGAATCTCCGGAATGGGGTGGTTCTCTGGTTATTTTCCCATTTATGTACTATGAGACGTATGGAGATGACTCGTTGATTAAGAAATATTATCCGAATATGCGCCGTTATGTGGATTATCTGAAGACTCGTGCAGAGATGGGTATTCTTTCTTTCGGCTTGGGAGATTGGTATGATTATGGAGATTTTCGTGCCGGATTCTCTAGGAACACACCGGTTCCCCTGGTGGCTACCGCGCATTATTATATGACAGTAATGTATTTAATAAAAGCTGCGAAAATGGTTGGCAATGACTTTGACATTCATTATTATACTTCTTTGGCACATGAAATACTTGCCGCATTTAATAAATGTTTTCTCAATAAAGAGACAGCACAGTATGGTACAGGGAGCCAATGTAGTAATGCACTTCCGTTATTCCTCCAGATGACGCAGGATTCAGATGAACAAGGCAGTTATCAACCGGATGCAAAGTTGGATGAGAAAGTACTTATGAATCTGATTAAAGATGTGGAAGCACATGGCAATCGCTTAACGACCGGTGATGTGGGTAACCGCTATCTGATTCAGACACTGGCGCGTAATGGTCAGCACGAACTTATTTATAAGATGTTCAACCACGAAGAAGCTCCCGGATATGGCTTCCAGTTGAAATTCGGTGCAACAACCTTAACCGAGCAATGGGATCCCCGCCAAGGTTCTTCCTGGAATCATTTTATGATGGGACAGATTGATGAATGGTTCTTTAATTCACTGGTCGGTATTCGTCCATCTACTACCTATCAAAAGTTTATCATCGCTCCCCAGCCTGTAGGAGATTTGAAATATGTCAAAGCATCTTATGAAACTTTATACGGTACTATTGTTGTGGATTGGACTAGCCAGAATGGAACTTTCACTTTAAACATATCTGTTCCGGTGAATACTACGGCTGTTGTTTATCTTCCGGGAGAAAAAGAACCCAAAGAGATACAGAGTGGAACATATAAATTAGTTTGTGCAAAATGAAAGGACCTTTTGCATATATTTGTAGAATAAAAAAATGTATTCATGATTTTTTAGAAGACAATGATGAAATATAATTTAATAATATCGATTATGAATTTACGGACAACTCTTCTCGTCTTTCTTTGCTTCTGTGCAACCACAGTTCTTCGTGCCGAGCGTGTGGATATGTTGAAGGCCGGTGCAAAAGCAAATGGTAAGGCTCTTAATACCAAGCTAATCAATTCAACGATTGATCGTTTGAACCGTGGCGGCGGAGGTACTCTTTTCTTTCCTGCCGGGACTTACCTGACAGGAAGTATCCATCTGAAAAGCAACATTACACTGGAGTTGGAAGCCGGAGCTACTTTGCTCTTTTCTGACAACTTCGATGACTACCTTCCTTTTGTCGAGGTTCGTCACGAAGGAGTGATGATGAAAAGTTTCCAGCCTTTGATCTATGCGGTAGATGCCGAGAATATTACCATCAAAGGAGAAGGAACTTTGGACGGACAGGGAAAGAAATGGTGGATGGAGTTCTTTCGTGTCATGATTGATTTGAAAGATAACGGCATGCGTGATATAAATAAATATCAGCCGATGTGGGATGCAGCAAACGATACGACAGCGATTTATGCCGAAACAAACAAAGACTATGTCAGTACCTTGCAGCGCCGTTTCTTCCGTCCTCCGTTTATCCAACCCATCCGTTGCAAAAAGATAAAGATTGAAGGGGTAAAAATTGTCAATTCCCCCTTTTGGACGGTAAATCCGGAGTTTTGTGATAATGTGACCATCAAAGGCATTACAATTGATAACGTTCCTTCTCCTAATACGGATGGTATTAATCCCGAATCATGCCGCAATGTACATATAAGCGATTGCCACATTTCGGTAGGCGATGATTGCATCACGATAAAATCCGGTAGGGATGCCCAAGCCCGTCGATTGGGAGTACCTTGCGAAAATATCACCATAACCAACTGTACCATGCTTTCCGGTCATGGAGGCGTTGTTATCGGCAGTGAAATGAGTGGAAGTGTGCGCAAAGTCACCATCTCCAATTGTATATTCGACGGAACGGATCGTGGAATCCGCATCAAGTCAACTCGTGGAAGGGGAGGCGTGGTTGAAGATATTCGCGTCAGTAATATTGTGATGAATAATATAAAACGGGAAGCTGTCGTGCTAAACCTGAAATACAGTAAAATGCCTGCAGAACCAAAGAGTGAACGCACTCCGATATTCCGTAATATACATATCAATGGAATGACTGTGACGGACGTAACAACTCCCATTAAAATCATAGGATTGGAAGAAGCACCGATATCTGACATTGTTTTGCGTGATATTCATATTCAGGGAGGAAAACAGAAATGTATCTTCGAAAATTGTGAGCGTATCACGATGAATGATGTGATCATCAATGGCAAAGTAATTAAAAGCCCCACAGATACCACAAATTAACACAGATATTTAATCCGGCTAATTTGTAAGAATAAGAAATCTGTGAGAATCTGTGTAATCTGTGGTGAAAAAATAACTTGTATAAATTAAAGATAAATGAAACGAATCCTTTTTACCATGCTTCTTGCCGCATCTCTTTCGGCCGAAGCGCAGACACAAACATACGAGACGGAATTTGCCCGTCCCTTGAATGAAGTACTGACGGATATTCAAAACCGTTTCGGAGTCCGCCTGAAATATGATATTGATACAGTAGGAAAAGTTTTGCCTTATGCCGACTTTCGTATTCGTCCTTATTCTGTAGAAGAATCCCTGACGAATGTATTGGCACCTTTCGATTATAAATTTGTCAAACAGAAAGGAAATATGTATAAGCTAAAAGCGTATGAATATCCACGTCGTACGGATGCAGACGGAGAAAAAATGCTGGCTTATCTGAATACTCTTTATGCAGATCGACAGGCTTTTGAACTTCGCGTTGATTCTTTGAAAAAAGAAGTACGTCAACGTTTGGGTATCGACACTTTACTAGCTCAATGTGTTAAATCCAAACCTATTCTTTCGAAGATACGTAAGTTTGATGGCTATACAGTGCAGAACTTTGCACTTGAAACACTTCCCGGCTTATATGTTTGCGGTTCTATCTACACACCTCAATCAAAAGGAAAACATGCGTTGATTATTTGTCCTAACGGACATTTTGGTGGCGGACGTTATCGTGAGGACCAGCAACAACGTATGGGCACTTTAGCACGTATGGGAGCTATTTGTGTGGATTATGATTTGTTCGGATGGGGAGAGTCGGCTTTACAAGTTGGCAGTGCGGCACATCGTAGTAGTGCGGCGCACACTATTCAGGCAATGAATGGCTTGTTGATTCTTGAGTCTATGCTTGCTTCCCGTAAGGATATTGATACCAGTCGTATCGGTACAAATGGTGGTTCAGGAGGGGGCACTCATACTGTTTTGTTGAGTGTATTAGATGATCGTTTTACTGCTTCTGCTCCCGTGGTGAGCCTTGCTTCTCACTTTGACGGTGGCTGTCCGTGTGAAAGCGGAATGCCCATTCAACTTTCTGCAGAAGGAACCTGTAATGCGGAGCTAGCTGCTACTTTTGCCCCTCGTCCACAACTCGTGGTATCTGATGGTGGCGACTGGACGGCTAGTGTTCCTACTCTTGAATTTCCTTATTTGCAACGAATCTATGGATTCTATAACGCGAAAGACAAAGTAACGAATGTACATCTTCCCAAGGAGAAACATGACTTTGGTCCGAACAAACGGAATGCTGTTTATGATTTCTTCGCAGATGTGTTCAAGTTGGACAAAAAGATGCTGGACGAAAGCAAAGTTACCATTGAACCGGAATTTGCTATGTATAGTTTTGGAGAAAAAGGAGCTTTGCTTCCCGAAGGTGCAATCCGGTCATTTGACAAGGTAGCCGCCTATTTTGACAAGAAGGCCTTTGCTGATTTAAAATCAGATGCTTCTCTTGAAAAGAAAGCCATGGACTGGGTAGCTTCTTTAAAGTTGGATGATGAGAAAAAGGCAGGTTTTGCGACAACAGCTATTTATAACCATCTTCGTAAAGTTCGCGACTGGCACAATGAGCATCCCTATACAACAATTCCCGAGGGTATCAATCCTCTTACAGGCAAGCCGCTTTCCAAGCTCGACCGTGAAATGATTGCAGATTCTGCTATGCCGAAAGAAGTACATGAAAGGCTAATGAAAGAGTTACGCAGAGTATTGACTGAAGAACAGATAGAACAAATCCTCGATAAATATACGGTAGGTAAAGTTGCTTTTACCTTGAAAGGTTATCAGGCCATTGTGCCTAATATGACAGAGGAGGAAACTGCTTACGTCCTGGAACAGTTGAAGCTGGCTCGCGAACAGGCTATTGACTATAAGAATATGAAGCAGATATCTGCCATCTTCGAAATTTATAAAACCAAATGCGAACAGTATTTCAATGAGCATGGTCGTAACTGGCGTCAGATGTTCAAGGATTATGTGAATAAACGACAGGAAGAAAAGAAGGCTCAAGAAAAGAAATAGAATTACTTGATTTGAATATAAGAAGCTAAAAAAGGTAGCAATCCGTATGATGTAGAGGATTGCTACCTTTTTGTTTTAACTATCCCGGATAGGGATCTTATTTTAAATTCTTATGATTGTTGTGGTATACTAAATTTCTTTTGAAATGTAACGCTTAGTGTCTGCAAAATAACAGATAAGATAATCATCCCGAGCCCGGAATAAAAAGCAATATTCAGTTCTTTGGCCTCATTGAAAATAATCATGGCCAGAATGATGCTATATATAGGTTCCAGATTATAACTTAAATTGACCGTAAATGCTGAAATCTTTTTCAGAACCTGAATTTGCAATAAATATAGTCCGACAGTACAGAAAGAAGCGAGTAATAGTAGATTGATTAAGTCTCCCATACCGGGCACGATAGTGGACACCGGAAAATAATGCAAATAGAAAGGAAGAATACAGGAAACTCCAATAAATCCGCCAAACATCTCATACAGTAACAGGGCACTTGAAGCATGATTCTTTGCCGTCTTCTTATTGGTTATAGTAAATAGCGCCGCCAATGCAGAAGATATAATACCTAATGTTATTCCCATACGATAACGAGTATCAAAATGGAATATCAGGACAATTCCGAATAGGGTAAGCAGGCTGAATGTAACTTCTTTCAGTGACACTCTATGCCGATTAATCAGTGGCTCCAGAAAAGCCGTAAAGAAACCCACCATTGAGAAACAAACCACCCCGATAGAAACATTGGAGGCTTTGATACTTCCATAGAAGAATATCCAATGCAGTGCCAACAGTACTCCGACACCACTAATCTTTAGTATTTCTTTCAAAGGAAGTTTTGGTAACTTTTTCGCAAAGTATAGAATACCTGCCAGTATCAAAGTTGCAAACATCATTCTCCACCAGACTAACAATCCCTCATTGAGTGTTATCAACTTCCCGAATACTCCTGTAGCGCCTGCAATAATAATGGATATATGCAGCTTGATGAAAGCTTCTTTCATTTTATGATTACTCTATAATTAACTATAAGCCTATTGAGGCCGCAAAGTTACTAAATTCTTTTGTTTATTATTTGAACAGTGTGTTTTTCTTCGATTAACAGATTCTTAAATTGATTTAAACATCTTTTTCGCAAAAAATGTGTTATTTTGTGGATGGCTAATAGAAATATATATGATATGGATAAGCAAAAAGTAGCATTGGTCCTTTCTATGGGAGGAGCACGTGGAATAGCGCATATAGGAGTAATTGAAGAATTGCTCCGTCACAATTTTGAGATCACCTCTATTGCAGGAAGCTCGATGGGAGCTATGGTGGGGGCGATGTACGCTTCAGGAAAAATGGAAGAATGTAAGGAGTGGCTATATAGTTGGGATAAACGTAAGATGTGGGAATTGGCGGATATTACTTTAAGCCGGGATGGATTGGTGAAAGGTGACCGTTTTATCAAAGAACTGAAACAGATTATTCCGGACATGAATATTGAAGACTTGCCTGTCCCTTATGTAGCAATGGCTACGGATATTGTCCGCGATCAGGAAGTGAGGTTTGACAGGGGGAGCTTACATGAAGCTATCCGTGCATCTATTTCTATCCCCATGCTTTTCCGTCCGTTGAGAAAAGACGGTATGGTTTTGATTGACGGAGGCATTCTGAATCCTCTTCCATTGGCTCATGTAAAACGTATTGAAGGAGATATTCTGATAGCTGTCGATGTGAATGCACCCCTCGATTCCGGAAAGAAAAAGAAAATATCTCCTTATAATCTATTGACAGAATCTTCAAGAATGATGATGCAACAAATCACTCGTTACCAGATAGAGCGTTGTCAGCCGGATATCTTAATTCAGATGTCCGGTGATACCTATGATATGTTGGAGTTTCATCATGCAGCCTCGATAGTGAAGACAGGAGTGGAAGTTACCCGAAGCGTGTTGAAAGAATTTCTCGACAATGAATAATATGATACTTTAAATTACTCCAGATAAATCATCTTTTTCGTCATTCCTCCGTCAATCGTGATATTTTCTCCATTGATGAAATCATTGTTTTCTTCACAGAGAAACAAACACATACGGGCAATATCTTCCGGTTTGCCTACCCGTCGCGAAGGATGTTGTGAA
>OGMN01000332.1_pt1 | contig 55788 bp, 47 predicted proteins | sample 1573211 | NCBI WGS metagenome assembly OGMN01 (sample SAMEA2581876, study PRJEB24529) | metagenome | biome: Human gut stool | place: China | collected 2011
CTTACGATTCGGAGAAAGACATTTATTATAGATTTTTCGAGGAATTGGATGAGGCCATCACTAACCTGGATAATTATGCAGCATCTGATGTTAAGGTATTGTCTGCATGGGATTGCGTATTTAATGGTGATGTTACAGCATGGATAAAGTTTGCAAATTCACTTCGTCTGCGTCTTGCTTTGCATCTGGCTTATGTAGATGAAGAAAAGGCTAAAGCTGAAGCTCAACTGGCCATAGGGAATAGTCATGGCTTGATGAACGCAAAGTCTGATTTAGCTGAATTGCAACATATTACTCCAATAGCGAATTATGAAAGTCCATTGTATATCATAAAAGGATGGGATGACATTTGCATGGGAGCTACATTGGATTCTTATATGAATGGTTATGAGGATCCGCGTCGCTCAGCTTATTTTGAACCGGGAGTTGGTGGAAAGTATTGTGGTATACGTGCTGGTATGCCGAATGAGACGAGTAAGGATAACTATACGAAAGGTGATTTTGCTACTCCGAAAGTAACTGCTACCTCCAATGTGGTATGGATGCGATCGTCCGAATCATATTTCTTATTGGCAGAATATGCTCTGCGTTGGGGAAGTATAGCTGATGCTAAGAAGTATTATGAAGATGGAATAAGAATGTCTTTTGATGAACATGGAGTAGCGGGAGTCGACGAATATCTTGCAAGGACAAAAGAGGAAGGATATATTCCTGCTAAATATGAAGATCCGGTAACGCCATCTTATTCTAAGGATGCTATGGGGACTATTTCTATTGCTTGGGATGAAACTGGAGATTTTGATACACATTTGGAACAGATTATAACTCAGAAATATATTGCTCTTTATCCGGTAGGTCAGGAAGCGTGGACGGAGTATCGCCGCACTGGATACCCGAAGGTATTTCCGGTGGTGAAAAATGAAAGTTCGGGAGGTTCTGTAAACACGGATATACAAATACGCAGATTACCTTATCCGGAATCGGAATATAATACTAACAGGACAGAATTGGATAAAGGAATTACGCTTTTAGGGGGCGTGGATACTCCGGGTGTCAGATTATGGTGGGATCTTCCTAATAAATAATTGGTTACTTTAATAATATAGAATATGAAAAGAAATTATGTATATTTTTTGTTCACATATCTTTTAGCATTCATTGTGAGTAGTTGTGACACAGATATAGAGCCGGAAGTTATTCAGGCGGAAAATGTGTACGATGAAGAATATTATCAGAATTTGCGCGAATATAAGAAATCAGATCATGCTATATGTTACGGTTTTTATGCGGGTTACACTTCAGAGGCCTCGCCTTCTCCGGGACTTCATTTTACAGGATTGCCGGATAGTTTAGATATTATTAGTCTATGGTCTGGTATACCTTCCAATAACCCGGCCTATGTAGAAACCAGTAAATATAATGAGCGCTATTTACCAACGGCTTATGAAGAAATGAATTATATTCGTAAGGTAAAGGGAACACGTATCGTGATGTGTACGATTTGTCGTATCGGTAATACGGAATTTCCAAAGACGGATGCTGGCATTGAAGCTTATGCTTTACACCTTGTGAGGTGTGTATTGCGTAATGATCTGGATGGTTTGGATTTGGATTATGAACCGGAAGGAGATTGGCTTCAAAATGATAACTTTACAAAATTTATAAAGGTGTTAGGTCAGTATTTGGGACCTCAATCGGGTACGGGTAAATTATTAATTGTCGATTTCTTTAGTCAAATTCCTCCTAAAGATACAGAACCTTATGTTGACTATTTTGTACGGCAATGCTATACCTCTTCAAGTGCGCGATCTCTGCAAGGTAGCTATGATGGGCTTAGCAGTTGGTGCCCGCCAGAGAAATTTGTTGCTGTTGAACAGATGGGATGGTATTGGCAAAATGGAGGGGTTAAATTTACGGAATCAGATGGAAATACAGTTGATTCTTGGGGAAACCCGTTATATTCTGTAATAGGCATGGCCCGTTGGAATCCGACGCAGGGAAGAAAAGGTGGTTTTGGCGGATATTATTTTGAATATGAGTACAATACGACTCGACCGGCCAATCAAGGAATTGGTGATACAGAGAGCAAAGCCATTCCTTATTATAGCTTTCGTAGAGGCATTCAAGAACAAAACCCTGCAGGAAAGCCTATACGGGAGTCTACTAAACAAGAATCAGAAGAAGAATCGGACAACAATTAAATTTGTATACAGGTATGAAAACATTAAAAAATATAGAAAAGATATTGGGAACTGTTCTGCTTGGAATAGCTTTGGGGATGTTACAAGGATGTCAGGAGGCTGTCCAAAAAGGTGACGGATTGTTGATGACTGGAACAGCTTCAGATAAATTGGTAAAGTTTGCCGTTGATGGATTTCCATCTTCCTATGCTGTATCTGTAACCTCAACTTCTCGTGTGGAATCGGATGTTCAAGTAAATTTGGCTGTTGATGCAAGTTTGGTAGATAAGTATAATGCTGAGATGAACACTAATTACTATCCTATACCCGAAGGCTCTTATACATTTGATAACCCGGATGTTACTATATCTGCCGGACAAGCGATTTCTTCTTCTGCGTCTTTGTCTATTTCAGATGATTCGGAGTTTGTACCGGGACGTGTTTATCTTGTTCCGGTGACGATAAGAAATGCGACAGGTAGTTTAGATATTATAGAAGCCGGACGTACTGTCTTTTTGAAGGTATCCCGTACATTACGTTTCCATGCTCCGTATGTAGGACAAGCTTCTATGGCTTATCAATTCTTGCTTCCGGATCCTATTCCTTCATTGCCTACTTATACATGGGAAGTAAAAATCTATGCTACTAAATTCCGTGCTTCCGGAGCTGCCGGCACTACTCGTGTATGCTCATTTGGCGGTAATGAAGCTTCCGTAGAAGGAGGAGCAATTGATGACGGAGGATTTAAATGTGATCAAAATTTACTTCGGTTCGGTGAAGGTACAGATGAACCCAATCAATTGCATGTAACAACTAAACAAGGTAAAATGTCTTCCAATACTCGTTTTGCTTTGAATACCTGGTATGCTGTGGCTTTAGTGAATGATGGTAATACATTAACATTGTACATTAATGGTGAGAAAGATAATTCAATAACAGTTGCTCCATATGAATATGCACTTTATGGGGTACAGATAGGTATGCCATCAAGAGGTTATCAGTCGTCACAGTTATTTTATGGACGTTTAAGTGAAATGCGTCTTTGGACTCGTCCTTTATCTGCCCGTGAAATTAAGGCAAATGTATGTGGTGTAGATCCTTCTACAAATGGACTTGTGTCTTATTGGCGAATGAATGAGGGAGAAGGAACAACTTTTTATGATTTATCTCCGTCAAAGCGTGATATCAGCTATAAGAATGGAATCACGATTGATTGGACTTATGACGATACAAATAAATGTATTGAGTAAAAATAATGATAAATGAATAGACATTATGATGATGAAAAACATGATAAATAGATTGACTGTCCTTTCGTTACTGTTGTTGGGAGGATTAGGATTCGTCTCCTGTTCGGATGATGACGGTGATTTTATAGATTTACCGATAATAGAAATGCCTCAGTCGGAGGAGGGACCTGTTTTTATCGACTATAAAGAAATATTGAATACAGGAAAATATGTTTATGATTATACGATACAATTGGATAAGCCTGCCACTACTAATCTATTTTGTGATATTACCGTAGATGAAAGTATGGTAGAGGCTTATAATACAGAGCACAATACGGCTTATAAGATGATGCCTTCTTTTGTTTATGAATTACAAGCGAAAACGGCAATTATTAAGAAGGGAGAGCAAGAATCAAATTCCTTGTCAATAGAATTTGCTTCATTATATGGTCTGGCGGAAGGTGAAGAGTATTTGCTTCCCGTTGTTGCAGTAGTTGATGAAACCTGTACAGGACAATTTACAACTGATACTCGTTCTGTCGCTTACTTTACAATTAACATTGACGGAGAGTTAGATTATATTCCAGGATTGGATATGCGTTCTTACTCTAAAGATATGTATCAGACATTGAGTTTTGCAGATGGTGAAGTTGTTACTATTGAAGATAATACGCACACCTTTGAAATGCTTATCTATCCTTATAGTTGGCATAATGGAATTAATTATATAGGTACATGGCGCGGTAAGGATATTAACGAAAATAACGCCTCTTTTAGTGGATGTGAATTTCGAGTAAGCGGTACAACAGGTGCCTCTAATATAGGTAACCGGCAATGTGATTTGACATTAGCCAATCAAAATAAAAAACTGCCGATTAATCAATGGGTAAGATTAACTGTGACTTGTGATGGTACAAAAACAGGGCAAAATACGGAAATAGCTTATCGTTTGTATGTGAATGGTGAGGAAATAGCCACTGCAAAACCAACAAAACGTTGGGGAACTTCTTCTCTGCAAGGATTTAAAGTTGGATATACTTTGACGGGAATTCAGTTTGGCAATACAACCTCAAGTTATTATTTTGACGGCTTGATTTCCGATATCCGTATGTGGAAGAAATGTTTGACGCAAGAGGAAGTAAAGGCTAATCTACGTACAATAGCTTCCCCATCTCCTTCAGATTTATATGGTTATTGGAAATTGGATGAGGGAGAGGGCAATACCTTGAAAGATAGTTCGGGTAATGGGCGTGATTTAACCTTTCCAACTTCGGCAAATGTCATTTGGAATGCAGAATTCAATGATCTGCCTCAAGATAATTAAAAGATGATTTCTGTATTGGGAACCATTGTATTTTACATGGTTCCCAATATAAACTTGAAGAAATTATGATGAAACGTTTTATGGCAATCTTGATAGGTTTACTATACTTCGTTGTTGCAGTATACTCGCAACAGCAGGGAAAAGCTGCATTACGTTTTGATAATACATATTGGGACTTTGGTCGTATTTCAGAGACAGGAGGGAAAGTAAGCCATACTTTTCATTTTACTAATATCTATAATTCTCCTCTTGTAATAGAAAAAGTGATATCTACTTGTGGATGTACTGTCCCTGTTTATAGTAAACAGCCTATAAAGCCGGGAATGATGGGCACCATTACTGTTACTTTTGATCCAAAAGGACGGACTAGCTATTTCTCAAAAAGTATAAGGATTGTTTCCAATGCGGGGCAAAGTGTTAATACTCTTTGGATAAAAGGTACTATAAATACTGCTGATAAAATAGAAGATCAATACCCTTATTTTTTGTCATCAGATATTCGTGCAGATAAATTGACTTTGTCTTATGGACAATTGCAACATAATGGGGAGCCGAAACAGTTAGAAATTAAATTATATAATTGTTCTGATAGAAATGTGAATATGTCGTACTCTTTATTAGACAAAAGTGGATGTTTATCTATTTCTATGCTGTCATCTCTTCAAGCCCGCTCTTATGCAACAATAAAAATACTAGCTTCTCCTTTAAAAGGTTTTTATGGGACGTTGAATGATAAAATAGTTATCTGTATAAATTCGGTAAAATCCCCTCTTATCAAGGTTTTCGGTTTTGTAACAGATGATATGAGAGGAGTAAGTATGGCAACTGCACCTCGCATGGAGTGTTCGCAATCTTATTTTAAGTTAGGAAATATCCCGCTAAAAAAGCGTATCCAACGAAAAGTAAAAATAGCCAATAAGGGAAGAGGTTTACTTATTATTCATAAAGTGGAATGTCCGATGTTTATCTCTACTAATATTAGAGAAGAAAAGGTCTTGAGACAAGGTGAATCTTTGGAAGTTGTTTTTGATTTGGATATTTCATATTTTAAGCGGAATTCGTGGGATACAAAGGTTAAATTTGTAACAAATGATATACAAAAGCCTATATACACTGTCGTTTTTGAAAGTGGAGTTGGTAACTAGTTTTGAATGGTCTTATTTTTAGAGACTGAAAGTGAATATGCGCAATTAATAAATCTTTTACTATATAAAAATATGATAAGACGATTGTATATTTTGACAATAATGCAGTTGGTGTGTATGCAAGGTTTTTCAAGGGCTTCTTCTCCACAATTTGCTTATAAAGATTCCAATTTATCGATAGACATAAGGGTTACAGATCTTCTTTCACGTATGACCCTGGAAGAAAAGGTCGGTCAATTACTTTGTCCTTTGGGCTGGGATATGTATGAGATAAGAGGTAATGAGGTATTTCCTTCCGATAAATTTAAGCAGCTTATTAAAAACAAAAAAGCCGGAATGCTTTGGGCAACCTATCGTGCTGATCCTTGGACAAAGAAAACATTGGCTAATGGCTTGAATCCGGAATTGGCAGCGAAGGCAGGAAATGCATTACAGAAGTATGTGATAGAAAATACTCGGTTGGGAATCCCTATGTTTTTAGCGGAAGAAGCTCCTCACGGGCACATGGCGATTGGAGCTACAGTCTTTCCTACGGGAATTGGAATGGCGGCTACTTGGTCTCCTGATTTAATAAAAGAAGTGGGGCAGGTTATTGCTGAAGAAGTTCGTTCTCAAGGAGGGCATATCAGTTACGGCCCTGTTCTTGATTTGTCTCGTGACCCTCGGTGGTCTCGGGTGGAAGAGACTTTCGGAGAAGATCCTATATTAAGTGGAACTTTGGGAGTTGCGATGGTGGAAGGGCTGACCAAAGGGGATATATCACAAAAAAATAGTACAATAGCTACTTTAAAGCATTTTCTTGCTTATGCTGTGCCGGAAGGAGGACAGAATGGAAATCAAGCGTTAGTCGGGGTGAGGGAACTGCATGAGAGTTTCCTGCCCCCTTTTAAAAAGGCGATTGATGCAGGTGCTCTTTCTGTAATGACTTCCTATAATTCGATAGATGGAATACCTTGTACAGCCAACTCATATCTGCTTAGTCAATTATTGCGAAATGAGTGGAAATTTAGAGGCTTTGTAGTCTCTGATTTGTACAGTATTGAGGGAATACATGAAAGTCATCGTACAGCCTCTTCTGTTAGTGAGGCGGCTACTCAAGCTATTTCAGCAGGAGTGGACATTGATTTGGGTGGTGATGCTTATGTGAATGTTTGCCAGGCTGTAAGAGAAGGTCGTTTATCGGAATCGGTCGTTGATACGGCTGTTTACAGAGTATTACGGTTGAAGTTTGAGATGGGATTGTTCGAAAACCCGTATGTTGATCCGGAACTAGCTACGAAAAAAGTACGTAGTAAAGAGAATATAGAACTGGCGCGTAGAGTGGCACAAGCATCCGTCACATTACTTGAAAACAAGCATTCTATTTTACCTTTACGTAAAGATATAAACAGAGTGGCAGTCATTGGACCTAATGCCGATAATCGGTATAATATGTTGGGCGATTATACGGCACCTCAGGAGTCTGATAATGTGAGAACAGTGCTTGATGGTATTACATCTAAACTGCATTCCTCGCGTGTGGAATATGTACGGGGGTGTGCAATTCGTGATACTATTGTAGATGAAATAAAACAGGCGGTTGAGGCAGTTTCCCGTTCTGAAGTTGTGATAGTTGTTGTAGGTGGTTCTAGTGCTCGTGATTTCAAAACGACTTATAAGGAAACAGGAGCGGCAATGACTACAAAGGGAAGTATTATTAGTGATATGGAGTGCGGTGAAGGATTTGACCGAGCCACTTTATCGTTGCTTGGCCGGCAGCAAGAGTTATTGAAAGCTTTGAAAAAGACGGGTAAGCCTTTGATTGTTGTTTACATTGAGGGCCGTCCGTTAGAAAAGAATTGGGCTTCGGAATATGCCGATGCATTATTAACGGCTTACTATCCGGGACAGGAGGGGGGGAATGCCATAGCGGATGTTCTCTTTGGAGATTATAATCCTTCCGGACGCCTGCCTATATCCGTTCCCCGATCAGTCGGTCAGATTCCGGTCTATTATAATAAGAAACTCCCCCAATGTCATAATTATGTGGAAATGTCTGCTGCTCCATTGTATCCATTTGGATATGGATTAAGTTACACTACTTTTGAATATTCAGATTTGCAGATAACACAAAATGCGTCTTATTGTTTTGAAATTTCATTCAAGGTGAAAAATACAGGAAAATATGATGGAGAAGAAGTTGCCCAACTTTATATAAGGGATGAATACGCTTCTATTGTCCAGCCGATGAAACAGTTGAAACGCTTTGAACGCTTTTATCTAGAAAAGGGTGAAGAGAAACAAATTACTTTCGTTCTGACAGAAGATGATTTATCAATTGTCAATCAGAATATGAGACGGGTAGTGGAAACGGGAACTTTTAAAATCATGATTGGGGCATCATCGGATGATATAAGATTAACTGAATGTATATGTATGGAATAGAGTTTCTTATTGCATATTGATTGTAGAACTTCTGATATTCCAAGTGATAGAATTTTATAAAATCAGTTTGAGTGAGGTAACTTTTTTGTTGCCTCATTATTTGTTTATTCCACTAAAACACTCTACTTTTGGCACACATATAATCAATGTAACCTGAAAATCTCTGATGACATATCATGATGAACAACTGAAAAAGAGAAAATTCGAACAATTTTTTATTCAGACTTTTCCGAAGGTAAAAGCTTTCGCATGGAAGATTTTGCAATCGGAAGAAGATGCTGAAGATATTGCTCAAAACATATTCGTTAAATTATGGGATAATCCGGAAATTTGGGAAGATAAAGAAACGTGGGATAGTTATATCTATACAATGTCTCGTAACCAGATTTATAATTTTCTGAAACATAAATCCATTGAATCCAACTATCGGGAGAAAGTCATAGAAGAAGATTCCCCCTCTTATGAATTTGACATATATGACCAACTCTATGCCAAAGAACTTCAGCTCTTGATCAAGCTCACTTTGGATAACATGCCGGAACAAAGAAGAAAAGTATTCCAGATGAGTCGTCAGAAAGGAATGACTAATAAAGAAATTGCTGATAATCTGCAACTTTCTATTCGTACAGTGGAACGCCACATCTATTTAGCACTACAAGAACTAAAAAAAATCATTTTAATCGCATTTTTTTTCTATTTCAGTTGAGTAGTCCGTTTTAGGTAATTGTCTATATTATATAAGGCAAATCTAAAATGAAGAATTATATTCAAAAAATTATCAATGTATTCACAGCTTCCAAGCATAGTGAGAAGGTAACCGAAGAAGTACATCAATGGTTAGTGGGTGAGGAACATGCCGATGAAAAGGAGCTTGCATTGCATGAGTTGTGGAAGGAAACGGAAGGAAAGGTCGATGCAGGTACATGGAATTCTCTGAGGAGTGTATATAGCAAAGTCGGAGTTACTGATGTTGCTAAGAAGCAGTATCAATTATTCGTATGGAAATATGTGGCGGCAGTCGCCATATTGATTATTACTGTATCCGGAACATTTTGGTTAACAAAAAATGCATTTAAAGAGGAAACGGTTGCAATGACGGAACAGTATATTCCTGATGGAGAAACGTATGAGTTCGAATTACCTGACGGTAGTCGTGTTCATGTTAATTCCGGAACATTATTACTTTATCCGAATATTTTTAATGGAGATACCCGTACTGTTTATCTGATAGGGGAGGCTGATTTCAAAGTTAAGAAAAACCCGGCTAAACCTTTTATAGTTCGCTCGGGCAATATGTTTGTAACTGCTTTGGGAACTGAATTTAATGTAGCTGCTTATCCAGAAGATTCGGAAATTGTGGCAACTTTAATTCAAGGTAAGGTGAGAATCGATTATGAGAAGTCGAATGAGTCCCATATTTTGCAACCGGGGCAACAGGTTGTCTATAACCGGAAGACGGCTCAAAGTAGAATTGCAGATGCTAATCTGGAAGATGTGACGGCATGGCAGAGAGGGCAGATTATATTTCGTGGAAATACAATGGAAGAAATTCTGTTGATATTGGAAAGACGTTTTGGGGTGACTTTCCAATATAATACGAATTTATTTGCTGACGATAAATATAACTTCAGTTTTAGCAAGAATGCAGATATTGGAGAGGTAATGGAAGTAATGAAAGAAGTAACCGGAAAATTCACATATAATATAAATAAAAATATTTGCTATATGAAAGCGGTGAATTAGAATAGGAACATGAATGTTTAACCTTAAAAGATATCATTATGTGAAAAAGTATCCGGAACAAGGATGGCGCCCGGTTCCGGATATGAAATAAGTTTTTTAGTATTAAAATATAAAATACTAGATTTTTGATGGAATTAATATTATGAGTTTAACACTAAAAACGCTACGAAGATATGAATTTATATCTAAAAACAGCTAAAAGTACAATAATTATTTGTTGCTTGTTTATATTACAAACGGCAACATTTGCCCAAAGTAATATTCGTATTACAATAAAGAATGCAGAAATCACTTTGCAAAATGCATTAATCGAAGTTGAAAAACAATCCAAATTATCTGTTGCTTATAATCAGTCTCAACTTTCGGACAATCGACAACTATCCTTGAATATAGTAAATCAGCCATTGGACATTGCTTTGAAAACGATCTTAAAAGGAACGGGATTTTCCTATAAACTGACAGACAAGTATATTATGATTATTCCTGAAAAGAAAGGGAGCGGTTCTCAGATTACAAAACCTGTGAAGGGAAAAATTGTAGATGAGAAAGGGGAACCTTTGATTGGTGTGAATGTGGCGGTGGATGGAACTACTACCGGCACTATAACCGATTTAGATGGCAATTTCTCAATGTCGGTTTTATCCGGTTCTACTTTGAAAGTATCTTATATCGGCTATGCTACTCGGTTAGTTGCGGTTTCGGGAAAAGATTTTCTTAACATTACCATGCATCCAGACAATGAAGTGCTGGATGAGGTAGTAGTTACGGCATTAGGTATCAAACGTGAAACTAAATCACTGACTTATAATGTACAGGAGATGAAAGCTGCTGATCTTACTACGATAAAGGATGCTAGTTTCATGAATAGTTTGGCTGGTAAAATTGCCGGGGTGACTATTAATCAAAGTGCATCTGGTATTGGTGGTTCCACCCGTGTTGTGATGCGTGGTTTGAAATCTATTACGAATGATAACAATGCTCTGTATGTGATTGATGGTATTCCTATGGCTTCCATGCGTTCCAATCAAGAAAAAAGTTTCTATGAGAATGCGGACGGAGGAGATAGTGATGGAATATCCAGCATAAATCCGGACGATATCGAGTCGATGTCTGTATTGACAGGTGCGGCTGCCGCAGCGCTTTATGGTTCTCAAGGAGCGAATGGAGTTGTGTTGATCACAACCAAAAAGGGAGAAGAAGGAAAGTTAAGAATTAATTATTCCAACGATACTCAGTTTACGAGTCCTTTGGTAATGCCGGAATTCCAGACAACCTATGGCTCTTTAGAAGGCGAGTTTGCCAGTTGGGGAAATAAGAAGGATGCGACATGGGAAGTTAAAGACTTCTTTCAGACTGGTTTCACGGAAACGAATTCGTTAGGCCTGTCTGCTGGGAATGACCGCAATCAGACCTATTTTTCTGCAGCGTCTACCAATGCACGTGGTATTATTCCTAATAACACTTATAACCGATACAATTTTACATTGCGTAATACGACAGAATTAATCAAGGATAAGTTGACCTTGGATATGAGTGCTTCTTATGTAATTACCAATGATAATAATATGATGCCCCAAGGACAATATCATAATCCGCTTGTTGCATTGTACCTCATGCCTAGAGGAGATGATTTGAATAAGTATAAGATATATGAACGTTATGATAGTGAGAAATATTATGATGTACAATACTGGCCTTATGGGAATCAGGGATTTGCGATAGAAAATCCTTATTGGATTGTGAATCGTGAGAATATGAGTAATCATAAATCACGTTATATGTTCTCGGCCAATCTGAATTATAAAGTATTCGACTGGATGAGTGTGGTTGGCCGTATGCGTATAGATAATAGCAATGATACATATGAGCGTAAAATCTCCGCTTCTTCAGACCAATTGTTTGCATCGGAATATGGTAACTATATGAATATGAAATCGGGATATAAAAATACCTATGGGGATGCTATGGCTCAGATTAATAAACGTTGGGAGAATTGGGGAATTACGGCAAATATCGGGGCCAGCTTTAATCATCAAACATATGAAATGACAAATTATGAAGGGCACCTGGCTACTGTTCCTAACTTCTTCTCTTTTAATAATATAAGCAAGAATGGTGCGAATACAAAAGCTGAGCAAGCAGGATATATTGATGATAATCAGGCTGTATTTGCAACTTTCCAATTGGGATATAAGAGTTGGGCGTATTTGGATTTGACTGCCCGCAATGACTGGTTCTCTACCTTGGCTAATACTGATAGTGAAAAAAGTGGATTTTTCTATCCGTCGGTAGGTGTATCTGCGGTTGTAAGTGAAATCGTTGATTTGTCGAAGGCATATATTTCTTTTTTGAAAGTGAGAGCTTCTTATAGTGAAGTTGGTAATCCGCCGATGCGTCAGATTACAATGCCTACATATAGCATGAAAGATGGTGTTATCAATACTTCTTCAAGGTTATTGAATCCGGATTTGAAACCTGAGCGTACGAAATCAGTTGAAGTGGGTATGAACTTGAGAATGTTTCAGAATTTGCTGAATATTGATTTTACTTATTATAATAGTAATACGTACAACCAGTTCATTAACTATACTATGCCGCCTAGTACAGGTTATAGCAATTATATGTTGAATGGCGGTAAGGTTAATAACTGGGGTATTGAGGCTCGTTTGGGAATTAATACAAATCTTGGACCAGTAAAATGGAATTCAAATCTGACTTTTACGATGAACCGTAATAAGGTTGTTTATTTGTTACCAGGCGGAGCTACCAATCCGATTACAGGGGAGCCGATCTCAATAACTGAAATAGAGCCTTTCAATGCACAGGGAAGCTATAAAATGATAGTGAAAGAAGGAGGCACTTTGAGTGATATTTATGTGACAGGTTTGAGAACTGACCTTATGGGAAACATTAAAATCGATAATATCGGTGCTGTTGAAGCCGACCCAAACACTTGGATAAAAGCCGGTAGTGCAGCTCCACGATTTAATTGGGGATGGAATAATAGTTTTAGCTGGAAAGGGATTAATTTGAGTTTTTTGATTGACGCCCGTATTGGTGGGGTCGGAGTATCGGCAACACAGGCTAAGATGGATTATTATGGAACATCCAAAGCTTCAGCAGTGGCACGTGATAATGGAAGTGTGACTATTACTAGTGGACGTGTGGCGGCTAAAGATTTTTATAGCGTAGTAGGTAACGGTGCGACCGGAGTCTTGTCTAATTATGTATATAGCATGACAAACGTAAGGCTTCGGGAAGCTACTTTAGGATATACATTCCCTACAAAATGGTTTGGTAATCAGATACAGAATCTGACAGTATCCCTTATAGGTAAAAATCTGTTCATGTTCCGTAATAAGGCACCTTTTGATCCGGAATTATCTGCTTCGACGGGTACATATTATCAAGGGTTTGATTATTTTATGCAGCCAAGCCTACGCAGTATTGGCTTTAGTGTGAAGTTCCAATATTAATAAACCATAAAGGAATAATACAATGAAAAGATTAGGAAAAATCAGATACGCGTTGTGTGCGTTGGGAGTAACTATGTTGACCGCTTCCTGTACAGATAATTATAAGGAATGGAATACCAATCCAACTGAGATACCAGAAGAAATGTTGACTGGATTGATGAAGATAGGTAACTTCTTTCCTACTATGCAGATGGATATCATACCGACCAGTGATGTAGATGCCAATGAATTCCAACGTGCTCAAAACTTGTGTGGTGATATGCATTCCGGTTATATGACTCCTATTGGCACGTGGGGCGAGAGTTCTGCTCTCCATTATAATTTGCGATATGATAATTGGAATGATGTCGCTTTTAGTGTGGCATTTACCAAAGTATTACCTGCCTGGAAGCAAATCCGGGATCATGGAAAGGATGAGTTTCCAGAAGTTTATGCGGTTGCACAAGTCTTGAAGATAGCGGCTATGCATCGTGTGACGGATATATATGGCCCTTTACCTTATTTGCAATTTGGACATGGAGGATTGGAAACTCCTTATGATTCACAGGAAGAAATTTATAAATCATTTTTCATTGATTTAGATGAAGCTATAGCGGAATTGCAGAATTATATCATTCTTAATCCGAAAAGCAAACCTCTGAATAAATATGATTTGATATATGGAGGTGATTTTGCGAAATGGTTGAAGTTTGCCAATTCACTTAAACTGCGTTTGGCGATGCGTACATATTATGTGAATGGGTTTGAAGTGAATGGAAAAACGTCACAGGTATTGGCAGAAGAGGCAGTTCGTGACGGAGTGATTACAGATAATGCGGAAAATGCCCTGTTGCAGTCTGGAAATGGGATTTCTGTGTTTCATCCTTTGAAGATTTGTTGGAGCAATTATGCGGATGTACGTATGGGAGCCAACATGCAATCTATAATGACTGGTTATAAAGATCCTCGTCTTCCTAAATTCTTTCAGGAATCTGAGTACGGAGAGGGAGATGATAAATTTCATGGCGCTTTTTTAGGAGTGAATGTTACGGATAAAGAGAATTATTTGAAGTTGTCTTCTCCGAATATATTTGCTGAATCGCCTGTTCAATGGATGTGTGCTGCAGAAATATATTTTCTGCGTGCGGAAGGAAAACTTCATGGATGGAATATGGGAGGTGAGGTTGAAGAATTATATAATACAGGTATAACGAAGTCTTTCGAACAGTGGGGTGCAGTGTTGGGTGACTATTTATCTCGAGGAGAGGAATATAAACCTGTAGGAGTTATTCCACCGTCAGGAACTTCAGGAGGTGCGATTATCGGTGCGTCATCGATTACTATCGCATGGAATGAAAGCGACAGTGAGGAGAAAAAGCTGGAACGCATTATTACTCAAAAGTGGATTGCTATGTTCCCGGAAGGTCAGGAAGCTTGGAGCGAATATCGCCGTACCGGATACCCTAAGTTATTTCCTTTGTATGGGAAAAATGCTAGTTCGGGGCAGGTAGACAGCAAAGACGGTCCGTGTCGTATTCCATTTCCTTCTACGGAGTATGATACAAATACAACAGAGGTGAATAAAGCTGTGAATGATTTTCTTGGTGGTACAGACTATGGAAATGTGAAGCTGTGGTGGGATAAAAAATAACTAAATATGTATTAATTTGACTACTATGAATAAAATAATTGATAAAATACTTTGCTTTTTTGTGTTGGCTACTATTGGAGTGGGATGTGACACTGAAATAGAAAATATTGCTATGCAGATACCAGCCGAACGTGATGCTCAATATTATGAGAATCTCAGGGCTTATAAAAAAACAAAACATCAATTGGCTTTTGGCTGGTTCGGAGCTTGGAAAGCAGATGGTTCGTCACCTGTAAAATACTTGAGAAATTTGCCTGATAGTATAGATATCATTTCTAGTTGGGGAGGAGCTAATAACTTGTCTGCTGAGCAAAAAGAAGATCTACGTTATGTGCAGGAAGTGTATGGAACTAAGGTGATATTTACCGTATTTTCTCACAATGTAACTAATATCTCCGGTGATTTAGAGAATATTCCGGAGAATATTCCGGTTGCAGCGAAAATGTTGTGTGATACTATTTTCAAATATGGATATGACGGTATTGATTTCGATCATGAGTGTAGTTCTAGTGATTTGTTCTATGATAAAACACACATGACTACATTGCTGAGAGAAATGCGTAAGAATTTGGGAGACGACAAGTTGATATGTGTAGATGGGCATCTTCATTATATCACAGAAGAAGGTTGGGGATATGTTGATTATGCGATCGCTCAGGCTTATGGAACCACTGCACCGGGAAAGCTACAAGAGAGATATGATAAGATCAGTAAGTACGTCTCTCCCGATAGATTTATAGTGACCGAAAATTTTGAGTCTTTCTGGTCGGCAGGTGGAGTTTCGTATAACGATCCGGAATTGGGAACTATTCCATCTTTGATTGGTATGGCGCATTGGCAACCGAATGAGATAACTGAAGGAGTGAAAAAAGGTGGTGTAGGAACTTACCATATGGAATATGAATATAATCATAAAGATGTAGAATATAAATATCTTCGTGCGGCTATTCAGATTATGAATCCCGCAAAGAAATAATCTCAAAAATTGAAAAACATATGAAAACGAAATATTTATTATTGATTACTTTTTGCTTGGGCGTCTTGTTCGCTTGTACGAATGGGGAAAAATTGGAAGATGCTTTATACTTTACTGGGACGGAAAATTCTCCTACCGTTAAGTATACTATAGACGGACCGGCTGAAATAGGGGTGACTGTCTCTGCTTCTTGTCAAACTCTAACTGATCAAGTCGTTAGGGTGAAGATAGATCCTGATAAACTGGAAACTTACAATAAAATGTATGAAAAGAATTATAAGATTCTTCCAGTGGAAGATTACATGTTGTCCAAAGATAAGCTTACGTTACGGGCTGGTAAGAACGTTTCAGAGCAATTGATCTTTTCTTTGTTGAGAACTAATAATCTAGAGGAAGGAGCTACCTATTGTGTTCCTTTGACGATAACAGATGTAATGGGAGATATGCCGGTATTAGAATCTTCCAGAACGATGTATCTAGTTTTGAATCAGGTGATGATTGTTAATGCTGCCAATCTTTCCTATGTGAATTTGAAAATACCTTTTGAGGAGGAGCCTTCATTGGAAAGTGTGCCTCAGGTTACAATGGAAGCTAGAGTAAAGGTTAATAGCTTTGCAAATAGAGATCCATATATTAGTACTGTGATGGGAGTGGAGGAAGAGTTTCTTCTTCGATTTGGAGATGTGACTATTAAACCGAATCAAATACAGTTGGCGGGTGGTGGCTATCCGGTGACAGGAAAGACGGAGTTTGAGGTAAATAAGTGGTATCATTTGGCTGTAGTATTTGACGGATCAACGATTAAACTTTATGTTAATGGAGCATTAGACGGACAAGTAGATGCGCCACGTGGTCCTATTATATTGTGTGGATTAACAGACAAGCGTAGATTCTGTATCGGCTCTTCTTTGGCTTCCCGCTATTTTGATGGATCGATAAGTGAGGTCCGTGTATGGAAGAAAGCACTGTCTCAGAGTGAAATCCTGAATAATATGTGTTATGTTCCTTCAGAATATTATAAGGATATGATTGCTTATTGGAGATTCAACGAAGGAGGAGGTTCAATTATTAAAGACTGGACTGGTAACGGTTGGGATATTGAACGTGTTCTTACATGGACGGAGGGTGTGCGTTGTCCGGAATAAATAATGAAAATAATAAATTCACAATGTAAGTATGAGAAATAAAATATTATATTTGATGTTTGCGGCAGTTGCTTTGTGCACAGCCTGTAGCGAAGATGATGAAATTTATCAAAGTGAGGTAAAGGAATGTCCGGTTACCGGGATATCTGTTGATAATGAATTTCTAGATGATGGGATAATTACAATGATGGGGGTAGGGACTACAACTGCCTTACAAATAAATGTTCTTCCGGAAAGCGCGGTGGATGCGGATGGTTATGCTTTGCGGTTCACTACTAGCGATGAGGATATCTTTACAGTGGACAAGGAAGGGGGAATTGTAGCAGTTGCTTCGGGTGAAGCAGAACTAACTGTTATAGTAGTCAACGATGCGAATGTGGCTCAACTGGAAATGAAGTACAAGGTTGTCGTGGTTAATACAACGAAGGTTGAGGAGATATTGGTAGCTAATGGCAAAGATAAAATGAACTTGAAAATTGGGGAGACGTATGATATAAGTGAAAATCTTACTATTTTCCCTGAAGATGCTGCAAATAAATCGGTTGCGTACGCTGTGAAGAGTGGTGCTGAGTTTGTTTCATTGAATGAAGAGGGAGTTGTTACGGCGATCGCTTATGGAACGGCTGTGATTGAAGTTACAGCGAAGGATGATAGTGGAACTTTTGCTCTATTTACAATAGAGGTGACCGACGCACCGAATACAGATGTGTATTTGAAATGTACTATTGCAAAGTATTCTCAGCTCCTTGCGAATAACATATTAGAATTTTCAGGAGTCGAAGGCAGTAATGATGCTATGAGAATAACAATAAATGAAGTTCCCAAAGCAGGAGAATATTCGAAAGAAAAAATTATAGTCAAATTATCTAATGTGACATTAAATGGAAAGAAGATATACTTGGATGAAGAAGATCCTGGATCATTTAGTATGAAATCTAATGGTGCTTCTAAGACTTGGAGTGTTTCTGGCGTACTAAATTTACAGGTTACCAGTGAGGGATCTGTGAGAACTGTAGGATTTGAATTTGCGGGTCCTATATCGAATTTATAGGCTTTATATAATAGACTATATGTCAATTTCTTTATAGAATAATAAATAAGGAGGGCCGTTAACGGCTTAATATACTAAGAATACTCTCGTCACAATATTTGTAGCGAGAGTATTTTTATTTCCAATTATTTACTATTATAAGCCACCAACATCCAAACCTGTTTTCCTGTTCTTTCAGATTATCGCTGGATTTGTAGGCAGGAGTTCCGCCCAACATTAGGACTCGTTTTGTTATTTCGTCCACCTTTTCAGCGGTGTCGGCACACATCTTCTCAGCTGACTGTGAAGAACGAAGAAATTGTGTCTTTTGATATTCCATAGGTAGTTCTCCAGATAATATCAGGTTAACAGGTGTTATTTCTGAAAAATAAGACCTCTAATCCACGTATATTCAAATATATGTGCTACTTTTGTCGTATACAAAAGTTATGTAATATGTCTAGATACGTCAATCCTTTTACAGATATAGGGTTTAAGATAATTTTCGGTCAGCCTGCCAGTAAGGAGCTTCTTATAATTCTACTGAATGAGTTGCTTGCCGGAGAGCACCATATTGAGGACCTTGTTTTTCTGGATAAGGAGGATCGTGCGGATAATGTTCATGACAAGGGAATTATTTATGATCTTTATTGTCGTACAGATAGCGGTGAATTTATAATTGTGGAAATGCAGAATCGTTGGCATAGCCATTTTCTGGACCGTACACTTTATTATGTTTGCCGTGCCGTGAGCCGTCAGATAGAGAATCCTCTTCCCAAACATATTCCGATACCCGAGAATCGGGATGAAAATGGAATGTTGGTGAAAGAAGAATTTGTTCCTTATGGAAAACGTTATCAACTTTCTACAGTTTATGGTGTTTTCTTAATGAATTTCAAGGAAGCGGGATTGGAGGAAAAGTTCCGTACGGATACGGTTGTTTCGGATAAGGATTCGGGAGCTGTGGTAAATCCCCATTTTCGCCAAATCTATTTGCAGTTCCCCTATTTTACAAAAGAATTGGCGGATTGTAATACTTTATATGATAAATTAATTTATGCATTGAAGAACATGAGTAATTGGAGCAGAATGCCTGATGCATTGAAAGACCAAGTGTTTGAACATTTGGCGAAATTGGCGGCAGTAGCAAATCTGTCAGAGGAGAATCGTATCGCTTATGATAAAGCGGTAGACCGCTATAGTGTGAGTCAGATTGTGGAAGAAGACGAACGTCGGGCGGCTGAAGAAAGGTGCCGGATTGCTTTAGAGGAGGGGACAAGAAAAGGGATTGAGAAAGGTATAAAAGAAGGAAGAAAGGTAGGCATAAAAGAAGGAAGAAAAGAAGAACAGTATAATATCGCTCGTCAAATGAAGAATGATGGAGTGCCTGTTAACAGTATTATTAAATATACAGGACTTGCGATCGAGGAAATTGAACAATTATAATTTAGTATATTGGACATTTTATAATCATTTGTTTAAATGTATACTAATAAAAACTCTCGTCACAAATATTTGTAGCGAGAGTTTTTTATTTTCAATTACTTACTATTATAAGCCACCAACATCCAAACTAGTTTTTCCTGTTCTTTCAGATAATCGCTCATCATCGAAACGGTTACTTCATCTCCGGCTTGAGAAGCGATAGACAGAATCTTGCGTTCCTCACCGATCAGATAGCTGATAGACTGGAGAATGCTGTTCAAAGCTTCGTCACCATCGCTCACCTTGTCCACTTCATTGATATTAGCCACTTTCAGATAATCACTGAATTTGTTGGCGGGAGTTCCGCCCAACATTAGGATTCGTTCTGCTATTTCGTCCACCTTTTCGGCTGTGTCGTCATACATCTTCTCGAACTGGCTGTGGAGAACGAAGAAATTATGTCCTTTGATATTCCAGTGGAAACCGCGAAGATTCGTGTAATACACTTGGAAGTCCGCTAATAGTTGTTGCAAAGATGCTACTACGTTGTTTGCTCCCGATTCATTCAGTTTGATAAATTCTAAAGTTTTCATATTCGTTTTATTTTTAATGATTTATACTCGTTTTATTTTTTTTCTGTACTGCAAAGATAAGGCGTAAAATGCTTGCTGTCAAACTGAAAATTTCTATCTTTGCATAGATGAAATCTATAACTTTAAATAATTTGATAGATGACAATACAACAATTGGAATACATATTAGCGGTAGATCAGTTCCGGCATTTTGCCCGTGCGGCTGAATATTGCCGGGTGACGCAGCCTACATTGAGTGCCATGATTCAGAAGTTAGAAGACGAGTTGGGCGTGAAACTGTTCGACCGAACCGTGCAACCCGTTTGCCCTACTACTATCGGGCAAAAAGTGATTGATCAGGCACGGGTGATTTTAGCTCAGGCAGCTCAGGTAAAAGAGATAATCAGTGAAGAGAAACAATCATTGTCCGGCATATTCCGTTTAGGAGTATTGCCGACGGTAGCTCCTTACCTGCTTCCGCGTTTCTTCCCCCAATTGATGGAGAAGTATCCGGAGTTGGATATTCGGGTGACGGAAATGAAGACGCAGGATATTCAGCAGGCCTTGCACGCCGGAGATCTGGATGCGGGAATTATCGCCAGCAAGCTGGAGGATAGTTTTCTGACGGAAGAAACATTGTTTTACGAGCAATTTTATGCGTATGTATCCAAGAAAGAACCCTCCTTCAAACATGATGTTATCCGCACCTCCGATATAACCGGTGAACGGCTTTGGCTGTTGGATGAGGGACATTGTTTTCGCGACCAACTCGTTCGCTTCTGCCAGATGGAAGCGGTGAAAGTCAGTCAGATGGCCTATCGTCTGGGCAGTATGGAAACCTTCATGCGGATGGTGGAAAGCGGAAAAGGAATCACGTTTATCCCCGAACTGGCTGTCGTGCAGTTGACGGAAGAACAACGTAAACTAGTGCGGCCCTTCGCTATCCCGCGTCCTACACGCCAGGTTGTGTTGGCTACAAGCAAAGATTTCGTTCGCCACACTTTGCTTTGCGTCCTCAAGGAAGAGATAAAATCAGCGGTCCCTAAAGAAATGCTGACGTTGCAGTCCGTTCAGTGTTTGCTGTAGTCTGTCAACTCAGTGTTTGCCGTAATCTGTCAACTCGGTGTTTGCCGTATCAACTTACTTTCGCCGTTTTATTCTTGAGCCATTGGCTTATTTCAGCTCCTTTGAAATAGATAATCAAGGAGCTGACAATAATAATCATTCCTGCCACTGTACTGAATGTGGGATATTCGTCCGGCAGCATAACCCAACTCAGTACTGCACCGAGAATGGGATTGATCAGCCTGCACATATTGATATCGCTGACTTTCGCTCCTTTGCTTTGCAAGGCGATAAACCAGAAGCTGAAGGCGAAGACCGAGATAAATACGAGAATGCCGAGACTGATATAGAATCCGCTTGGCTTTCCGATGAAAGAATGATAACCTTCCGTGCCCAATCCTACCATATATATAAGTAGTCCTCCGAAAAACATCTGTACGGCATTCAGGAAAATAGGATTCACCTTTCCCTTATCTTCCGAAACGGAGATGGCGGAATAGCCTTGAAAAATGATACTAAGCAACAGAAGCACGATACCCGTAATTCCTTTCCAGTCGAGCGGCTCGCCGTCACTTCCCATTCCGATGATAAGGAACAGTCCGATAAGGCTGACAATGAGACTGATAATCTTATGCGCGTTTAGGCGGTCATCGCTTGCGAGCAGATGAGCCAACAATACATTGATAAGGGGAGTCATTCCCATGATGATAGACGAGATGGCCCCGCTTACAAAGTCCACGCCAAAATAAAAGGCCGTGTATCCCATAAACATATTGATAAGCACCAGGTTCAGAAATAGTTTGCTGTGTTGCCGTATTTCCTGCCACATTCCTTTGTGCCAGGTATATGCGAATAAGATAATCCCCACAGTCGTGAAACGGAGTCCGGCAAAATTCATGGGAGTGAAATCGTAGCTCAGCCCTTGTTTGATAAAGGGATTGACGATAGCCCATAGAACAGAGGCCAATATAGCATAAAAGAGTCCTTTTTTCATTTGATATAATTCCTTTGTTTAAAAAATGTTGCAAAGATAGCTATAATTGTATAGATATACTTTGATTTTCAGACTTAATTGCTTATTTTTGGAAAATAAACAAATAACAATATTGATTTACTATGAAGAAGTACATTTCAGAAATGATCGGGACAATGGTACTTGTCCTTATGGGATGTGGTAGTGCCGTTTTTGCGGGCAGTATGGCGGGAACAGTAGGTGCCGGTGTGGGCACGGTAGGTGTGGCTTTGGCCTTTGGATTATCAGTAGTGGCGATGGCGTATGCTATCGGAGGCATTTCGGGATGTCATATTAACCCTGCTATCACTTTAGGGGTATTTCTGACAGGACGTATGAATGGAAAAGATGCAGGAATGTATATGCTTTTCCAAGTGATCGGAGCTATTATCGGCTCGGCTATTCTTTTTGCTTTGGTTTCTACCGGAGCCCATGACGGTCCTACGGCAACGGGATCGAACAGTTTTGGTGACGGGGAGATGTTACAGGCATTCATTGCGGAAGCGGTATTTACTTTCATTTTTGTATTGGTAGTGCTTGGTGCTACCGACTCGAAGAAGGGGGCAGGTAATTTGGCAGGACTTGCTATCGGTCTCACTCTGGTGTTGGTGCATATCGTATGTATTCCTATTACGGGCACTTCTGTCAATCCGGCACGCAGTATTGCTCCGGCATTGTTCGAGGGAGGAGAAGCCTTGTCGCAGTTGTGGCTATTCATCATTGCTCCTTTCGTCGGAGCTGCCTTGAGCGCTGCCGTATGGAATTATCTGGGAGATAAGAAATAACTCATAAAAAAGAAAAGGACGGCAGTTTCACAACTACCGTCCTCCTTTGCGTAATTAATATATTAAAAAAAGAGTGTTTTTCATCTTAGATTAGCAGATTAGGGAAATTTTACTTCATAAGTTTTAATGCCGCTATATAGGGTATTTACGCGAATTCTCAGTCCTTTCTTTCCTTCCATCCGGTCCTTGATTTTATCCAGCTTGAAAGATACGTATCCCTCACCCAAAGTCTGGGGATAGTCTCCCTCACTGTTGTGACGGAATTCAAGATTGATATATTCATCCTTTCCGCTACCGTCTTCTGCGGTAGGAGCGGCTTCCGCTTTGGGGATTACCAGATTCAGGAAATGTTTTTTATCTGCACTGTGCGTACCGTAGTATTGGAATTCAATCGTCAGATATTTGTTATCTTTGTTGATACGCATATCAGTAGTGTTTATTTTATCATCTCCGATTTTCTCTTCAGTATTTTCATCGTCATCCATCTCGACGATATCTTTTGTAAGTATTTCATTAATCTGTTTTACTAGCACATTGTAGTCATATCCGTTTACGGGAGTTTCCAGTTCGTTAAAAATGACAAAGGCGCGTTGTCCCTCTGCAAATTCCGCACTGTTCCATTCCTGGCCATTATTGGGATACATCTTTTCACCGTTATCGAGAGTGAAATAAAAATCCTTGCTATCCTGGCTGATTTTGTTGATCGTGCTGATAACCAGCAGGTCGGCCGGACCGTCGTTATCGTCCAGGCATGACTGAAGAATCAGCGTAGTGGTCATAATAGCAAAGATAAAGGCAATGAATTTAAATTTCTTCATATACATACTTAGGTTTTAGATTGATTAATTATTGCTTTGTATTGGAGAAATGCGTAGAGAACGGAAATATTGCATTCGAATCTGTTAAAGAAACAAAAGTGCAAAAAGAGTTGTTCTCTAGGTGCAGTATTTCTATCTTTGCTGCATTTATAAGGTAAACACGTGTATAGGAGAATGGAAGAATTTGAGTTGTCGGAACAATGCAGGCTAGGCAATAACCGTGCCCGCAAGGAGCTGTATGAGCAGTATGCGGGGCGTATGCTTGGCATTTGTCTTCGGTATACCGGCGACCGTGATACTGCCCAAGACCTGCTTCACGACGGTTTTATAAAGATATTCGATTCTTTCGACAAGTTCACCTGGCGGGGGGAAGGTTCCCTGCGGGCGTGGATGGAGAGAGTGATGGTCAATATTGCATTGCAGTATCTTCGCAAGAACGATGTGATGAATCAGTCGACACCTTTGGAAGAGCTGCCAGAGGAATATGAAGAGCCGGATGCATCCGATGTAGAGGCGATTCCGCAAAAAGTGCTGATGCAGTTTATCGAAGAGTTGCCCGTCGGATACCGTACCGTGTTTAACCTTTATACCTTCGAAGACAAGTCGCATAAGGAAATTGCCCAGACATTAGGTATCAATGAAAAATCTTCGGCTTCGCAACTGTTTCGCGCGAAGAGTGTATTGGCAAAAAGAGTAAAAGAATGGATAATGCATAATGGATAGATAGAGATGGAAGAGAAAGAATTGTGGATGAATAAGTTGAAGGAGAAGCTTGCGGATTATTCCGAGCCTGTACCTGCTTCTGGTTGGGAACAACTGGAGAAAGAGCTTATGCCTCCTGTGGAGAGGAGAATATATCCTTATCGAAGATGGATGATGGCTGCTGCAGCCGTTATATTACTGGCCGTTGTCTCGTCCGTAAGCCTGTATTTTCTGGGAACACCTGCTGCGGATCATATACGTCATACGCAAACTCCGGCATTGGCTTCTATGCCCGATGCGTTGCCGGGAGTGCAACGACCGGATGTACAGGGCTCTTCCGTGGAACCTGTATTGAGACCGGTGGCTCGTGAGAACCGGTTGGCGAAGGCGGCTCCTGCAGTTGCCGAACATAAGGCGATAGGAGACGAATTTGCAGTGAAGGAGGTTGAATCTGTTTCGGAAGAAGTTGAACCTACGGTGAAGGAAGAAGCGGAAAAGATGGAAGAAAAGCGTTCGGATATGACACAGACTGAGAATGATGACCGATCTACTGTCAGAAGACCTCGCCGGCCTTCCGGTAAGGATAAATATCATATTCCGGCAGAGAAAGCGACTTCCCGAAAAGGGACATGGTCGATGGGGCTTTCAGTCGGCAATTCAGGAGGGGCTTCGACGGAAGTGGGGACAGGAATCAATCCTTACATGTCTCGTGTGAGTATGCTTTCTGTTTCAGACGGTTTGATGGAGATTCCTAACGACCAGACATTGGTTTTTGAGGGTGGAGTACCTTATCTGCTTCAAAAAGAAAGGCGGGTAGTAGACATTAGGCATCACCAACCCATCTCTTTCGGATTATCCGTCCGTAAAGCTTTGGCGAGAGGCTTTTCCCTTGAGACGGGGCTGACCTATACATTACTTTCTTCGGACGCGAAACTTGCAAATGAAGAACATCAGATAGAACAGAAGCTGCACTATGTCGGTATCCCATTGCGTGCCAACTGGAATTTTCTGGATAAGAAACTTGTGACTCTTTATGTATCCGGTGGTGGTATGGTCGAGAAGTGTGTTTATGGCAAGCTCGGTTCGGACAAGGAGACGGTGAAACCTCTGCAATTCTCGGTATCCGGTGCAGTGGGTGCGCAGTTGAATGCCACGAAACATATCGGTATTTATGTAGAACCGGGTGTCGCTTACTATTTCGATGATGGTTCGGATATTCAGACGATACGAAAGGAGAATCCGTTCAATTTCAATATACAGGCGGGTGTCCGTTTAACTTATTAATCAGACTGTAATTATTCAAAATAATCATATTGATTGATAAAGAAAGTCTCGATTTGTTGAGTCAAATCGGGATTTTCTTTTAGTGCTATATTGTTGATGAGCATATATGCACTCTTTTCTATGTTAAATGAGGTAAGGATATACAGGAATCCTTCTTTTATTTAATTCTTCTTTGGATACGTCAGACAATACAAACTTTTTCCCTCCATTTGTTTTTGAGGGATTTATCTTGGTCTTTTGCTTTTGAGAAAGCATTTTTATTTGTTTCGTTTTTATATTGCCCATTATTATACTGTATGCTTTTATACGTCATTACTCTGCAAAGATACGAAATATCTCTGAAATCAGTAGAAACTTTCTTGAATTTTAGAAAAGAAATAAGTCTAACTTTCATGCGGTATCTTTGCTTATTCATCGAATAACCTCTATATTTGTGGGACACTAATTTGAAGATGCAATGGACACATTAGAACGTAAACTGCCGATTGGGATACAGACATTTGAGAAAATGCGTACAGAAGGATGTCTGTATGTGGATAAGACCGACATCGTATATCAGATAGCAGCTACTAAAGTTCCTTATTTCCTAAGTCGTCCCCGTCGTTTTGGCAAAAGTCTGCTTCTTTCCACTTTCGAAGCCTACTTTCAAGGTCGGAAAGACCTGTTTGCAGGCTTGGCTATTGAAAAGCTGGAAACGAAATGGGAACAATATCCTGTTCTGCATCTTGATCTGAATGCGAGAAAATATGAGACGGCGGCGGATTTGGTGGCCATGTTAAACCAATATTTGGAGAAATGGGAAGATTTCTATGGCGACGAGAAAAAAGACCGCAGTCCCGAAGAACGTTTTAGCTATGTCATCGAACAAGCCTGTCTGAAAACGGGAAAAGGAGTCGTTGTGTTGATAGACGAATACGATAAACCTTTGCTGCAAGCCCTTGGGGATGAGAATTTAATGGAGGAATACCGTCGTATCCTGAAAGCCTTTTACGGTGTGTTGAAAAGCTCCGATCGCTATCTTCGGTTTATCTTTCTGACTGGTGTCACAAAATTTGCGCAAGTCAGTGTTTTCAGCGATTTGAATCAATTGAATGATATTAGCATGAAGATTCCCTATGCCAATATCTGCGGTATTACCAAAAAGGAATTGTTGGCCACGTTCACACCGGAACTGCAACAGCTGGCAGAAGTGCAGGAGATGTCTTTCGATGATACAGTCGATAAAATGACAGCCATGTATGATGGCTACCACTTCACATATAGCGAGGAAGGATTGTTTAATCCTTTCAGCGTGCTTAATGTTTTTGCTGGATTGATGTTTGATAACTATTGGTTCCAGACCGGTACTCCCACATATCTTGTGGATTTGTTGAAGCAAAGCGACTATGATTTACGTTTGTTGATAGATGGGTTGGAAGTCGGTAGTTCCGGTTTTGCGGAATACCGTGCCGAGACAAAGAATCCCCTTCCGATGATTTACCAAAGCGGTTATCTGACTATTAAAAACTTTGATAAACTATTGAACCTATACACGCGAATATAAAGTAGTGTAATGTTGCAAAATTCTAGGATATGGTGGATTCAACAGATGAAAAACATTTATTAATAGATTTAAGAGACGGTTCTTTTCAAGCATTCGAAAGATTGTATAATATGTATAGTGGTAAACTGTACAATTTCATTATGCGGTTGTCTTCCGGCAATCAATATATGGCAGAGGAGATAGTGCAGTCCACTTTCATCCGTATATGGGAAGTGCGGGAAAAAGTAGACCCCGATGCTTCATTCATATCCTTTCTCTGTACGATAGCCAAGAACCTGTTGATGAATATGTATCAGCGTCAGACTGTTGAATATGTTTACAATGAATACTTGATGAAAAACGGGGTAGACCGTGATTCGCAAACCGAAGATAACATCGATTTGCGTTTTCTGAACGACTATATTGATTCTTTGGCGGAAGAACTGCCGGCACAACGCAAGAAAATCTTTATATTAAGCAAGCGTCAGAATTATACAAATAAGGAAATAGCCGAGATAATGGGAATTTCCGAAAGTACGGTTGCTACCCAACTATCTTTGGCGGTAAAGTTTATGCGCGAGCAGTTGATGAAACATTACGATAAGATAATTGCGCTTTTGCTCGCTTTTTGTGTTAATGAAATGTAATTATAACCTGCTCTTTTAGATAAAGGATAAGATGAAAATGTATACCAATAAATAAGTAGGCAAGAAGATGGATAAGACATATTATAAGGAACTGATTGAGAAATATTTCGAAGGAAATATAACGGATGACGAAATAAAGGAATTGTCCGGCTGGATAAAGAACGACCGTCGGTTGCAGGACTGGTGGGAAGATGAATTCTCCCGGTCGGATACCGATATCAACCTGATACTGCGTGATAAACTCTTTGCACGTATCAAAGAAAAGACACAAGGAAAAGAGAAAAAAAGAACCATTCGCCCGAATTATTGGAGATGGGTTGCCGCTATGCTTCTACCTGTCTGTATCGCTTTTTTCACCTACTATCTTATAGATTCTTCCCGGACAATGGAAGCCCCCTTTGTGGTAAAAGCCAATAAAGGGGACAAAGCGACTATTGAATTGCCGGACGGCACGAATGTCGTGCTCAATTCAGCTTCCCAATTAAGTTATCTGAATAATTTCGGAGAAAAAGTTCGTCGTGTGCAACTGAATGGTGAAGCCTATTTTAAAGTAGCCCATGATGAGAAACATCCCTTTGTCGTGCAAATCGGTGATTTGGAAGTGAAAGTACTTGGTACATCTTTCAATGTATCCGCCTATGAAGACTCCAGGGATGTGACAGTTGTTCTGTTGGAAGGGAAAGTAGGTGTTTATGTGCAAGCAACCTCGCATATAATGAAGCCCGGAGATAAAATTGAGTACAACAAAGTCACTCATAAGATAACAACCACCCAAGTGCATCCGAGTGATTACATCGAATGGACAAAAGGAAATATGTACTTTGAGAGAGAATCTTTGGAAAATATCATGAAAACCCTTTCACGTATTTATGACGTAGAGATCCGCTTCGATTCCGGAAAACTACCTAAAGAATACTTCACGGGAACTATTCCGGGTGGCGGTATACAGAATGCTTTGAATATTCTGATGCTAACTTCACCTTTCTATTATGAGATGGATGGTTCGGTGATTGTCTTGAAAGAGAAATAAATAGATAAGCATTCTTTTAAATAATAATAAAAGCCATTTCGGAATTTCACTTCTATGGAATGGCTTTTTTATTCACTGGATTGAATTGGTTAACAAGAGTTAAAGATTGATAGGCGCTTGGACGGGAGGATATAGCAGTCTGTATACCTATCAAACAACTTAAAAAGTTTGGATATATGAAAAACAGAAAACACCTTGTAAATCTCCCTCAAACCCACGGGGAGAGAAGTAAGAACTGGAGAACACTACGGGCTGTATGCCTGCTATTGTTCCTAAGCATCTCTTTTGCCGCTTATTCTCAAATAACGGTTAATTTGAAAAATTTGTCTTTAAGAGCCTCCTTAAAGAAGATTGAGCAAGTAAGTAGTTACAAATTTTTCTACAGTGAAAGTCTGTCTGAATTAAATCAGAAAGTATCGTTGAATGTTCAAAATGCGACGATTGACTATACAATGACTCAACTTTTAGGCAGAATGGATCTGACATACAGAAAAGAACAAGACAATGTGATTGTATTGATTCGTAAAGCCGAGGAGAAGTCAGTTGCTAAAAAAGTAACAGGTACCGTTGTAGATGAAAAAGGAGAACCTGTTATCGGCGCAAGCATTGTGGTAAAAGGCAAGTCACACGGAACGATCACAGATTTCGATGGAAAGTTCACATTGGCTAATGTGCCGGAAAAAGGAATATTGACAATCTCTTATATAGGGTATAAGACAGTCGATATTTCTCCACTGGTCAGACATTAGTGAAAGTCGTACTTCAGGAAGACAGCAAAATGATTGATGAAGTTGTCGTGGTCGGCTACGGAGTTCAGTCACAAAAACTAGTGACAACTTCCATCAGTAAAGTAAAGATGGAAAATATAGACCAAGGTAATGACTATAACCCGATAAAAATGCTGCAAGGACGTGTAGCAGGTGTGAATATATCCTCTGCTTCCGGTACTCCGGGAGAAGCCCCCAATGTGACCGTTCGTGGTATTGGTTCCGTCAGTGGAGGAAGCTCGCCACTTTATGTCGTTGACGGTATCCCGAGCGAAAAATATCCCAACCTGAATCCGAATGACATTGAAAGCATGGAAGTCTTGAAAGACGCTTCCGCCGCTGCTATCTATGGTTCGCGTGCCAATGCCGGAGTCGTATTGATAACCACCAAATCTGGTCAGCAAGGCAAGACAAAGGTAGAAGTGTCCGGCCGCTACGGATTTGCCTATCTCGCCAGTGACATTGAAATGGCTAATTCGACGGAATATATGAATACCATGCAAGCCGCTATCGACAATTACAATGTACAGATGGGAGCTAATCTTCAACTGTATACTCCTTCTCAAATTCAGGAAACCGATTGGGTGAAAGAAATATCAAGAAAAAACTCAAAGACAGGTACCGGCTCCATCAGCATCTCCGGTGGAAACGAAAAGACTACTTTTTTCGCCTCTTTGGGAGCCAATACCCAAGAAGGATATTTGAATAAAAGTAGTTATGACCAATATAATATGCGTGCGAAATTCACCCATAAAATCAATAATATCTTCAAGCTGAATATGAATTTGGCAGGTTCCGCCAGCCGTTCAGACCTGTTGGAAGAAACGAGCACCAGTCTGAAAGTGCTGCGTACGGCACGCGAAGAACAACCCTGGTATTCACCCTACAAAGAAGACGGAACATCCTATAAAGTGAACGGAACGGATATTCTGCGTCACAATCCCGTAATGCTGATAAATGAAGAAGACTGGGTGGCAAAGAAATACCAACTATCCGGTGTATTCAGTATAGACGTTACCCCCTTCAAAGGATTCAAATATACACCGACAGTAAGCGTATATGGCATTTTGGATAACACCTCTAAAAAACTGTCGGACAAACATGACGCTCGCAAAAACAGTAGCGGTTGGGGAGCATTGGCGGAACAAAAAGACCAGAGTTTCCGCTATGTGATAGACAACATATTCTCTTACAACAATGAATGGAACAAACTGATCTATTCCGTCATGCTGGGACACTCGTTTGAAAAATACACTTATGAGCAATTCGGAGCAAAGAGTGACAACTACGCCAACGGCGCATTTCCTTCCTCAAACTTTGATTTAATCAATGCAGGCCCCAATATTTATGCCGGAAACATCAGCTATACCTCTTATGCTTTGGAATCCTATTTCGGACGAATCGCCTTGAACTGGGATAACAAATATATACTGAACGCCTCTTTGCGTAGTGACGGTTCCTCCCGTTTTGCGAAGAACAAGAGATATGGTTATTTTCCCTCTGCCTCCTTTGCATGGCGGGCATCCAATGAAGAATTCTTCCCGAAAAACAAATATGTCAATGATGCCAAGTTAAGATTAAGCTGGGGTATGACAGGAAGCATGGCAGGAGTGAGCAATTATGCTCCGCTATCACTTATCAGTGCGGGCGGTGCTTCTTACAACGGTTCCGCCGGATTCCAGATTTCACAAGACGCCCGTGCCTTGACTTGGGAGAAAGCCAGCCAGTTCAATATCGGATTTGATATAGAAATGTTCCAGTCCCGCCTGACTCTGAACGTAGATATGTTCTATCAGAAAACCACCGACCTGCTGTTTAAGAAACCGGTCAATGCAACCACCGGATATACTACTTTGCAGTCAAATATCGGCTCATTGGAGAATAAAGGGCTCGAGTTGGCTTTGAATGGCAAAATCCTTACCGGAAAGTTTAAATGGGATTTGGGTGGAAACATCTCTTTCGTGAAGAACAAGTTACTTTCCCTGATTGAAGGAAATGATATGTATATAGTTCCCAGTAGCGGAAGTAACCTCCTGGGCGGTTCGATGCATGCCCTAATCAACGGCCAGCCCATCAGTACATTTTATATGCTGAAGATGGAAGGTATTTACCAGCGTGACGACGAAGTGCCTGCAAAACTTTACGCTAAAGGCGTACGTGCCGGTGACGTGAAATATTTCGATTATAACGAAGACGGCGACATTTCCGATGCCGACCGGATGAACGTAGGAAAAGCCATCCCTGACTTTTACGGAGGTATCACTTCCAACTTTTCCTACAAAGGTTTTGACCTGTCTCTGTTCGGACAATTCTCTGTAGGCGGCAAAGTGATGTCGGCATGGCGGGGAGTGAATGGCTCCGAAGGTACCGACCATTTGGGACTCGCACTGTCGAATGTTAAAGTAAGCGACCGGGGCGAATCTGTGGAACAATATTTTAATGTAAGCAAAGAAGTGGCCAACGGATACTGGCGCGGAGAAGGAACAAGCAACACAATCCCCCGTCCTGTACGAATCGGAGTGCATACCGGATACGATTATGACTACAACGTACAGACCTCAACACGTTATCTGGAAGACGCTTCCTACTTTAAACTGAAAACAGTGACTTTGGGCTACACCTTGCCGGAATCGGTTGTTAAGAAACTTCGCGTGAACTCATTAAGAGTCTACATTTCGGCAGATAATCTGCTGACTCTCACCAAGTATTCCGGTTATGATCCCGAAACATCATTCTCCGGCAGTCCGGGCGATTCAAATTATGGCGTTGACTTCGGTCTGCAACCTGTATTGAGAACATTTATTTTTGGTCTGAATCTAAACTTTTAAAAACATAGATGTATGAAACGATACTATACTATAATCAACTATTTGCTGTGTAGCATTTGCCTTTTCTGGATGACGGCTTGTTCAGGTATGCTGGACGATATGCGGCCTAAAGATCAGATCCCTCAAGATATGTTGAGTGAATCCGATTTGGAAAAGTTATTGAATGGAGTGTACGCCGAAATGGAAGAACTGATATTCAAGTTCTATATGGACGGTGACGTAAAGGGTGAGAATTTCAAGGCAGGTCCCGGTTTCTCCCTGAATGACCCGATGTTGATGGCTCCTAGTTCTAAAGAAGTTTTGAGTCAGTGGCAAAAATGCTTCACAACCCTGAAGCAAGTAAACTTTCTGGTCGAAACATATGAAGCATCATCTAATAAAGAAAACCAGGTAGTGAAGCAGACAGGCGGTACGGGATATTATTTCAGGGCCTTGATTTACTATCATTTAGTCACTCGTTGGGGTGGAGTTCCTATCTTACGTAAACGTACCTATGACGTTGTGCCCATCTCTCCCGAAACTGAAGTTTGGAGTTTCATAAAAGAAGACTTGACGAAAGCGGAAGGATTATTACCTGAATTTACAGACCGTTTTTATGTATCTCTTAGCGCCTGTGATGCGCTAAATGCCAAAGTATGTCTGTCTTTGAAAGACCATACAAATGCAGCTGCCTATGCCGACAAGGTGATTGCCAAATCTAATTTTGCATTGAGTGCTACCTCGACCGAGTATGCCAATGCCTTTGTCTCCAACAGCAGTAGTAAAGAACTGGTCTTTGCGCTAGCCAACAAGCGCAGCACAAGTCTGCTGCTATTCTACCAAACGGTGAACGATATCGACCCCACTTGGGATTATTCTCCCTCTACTGACTGTTACGGACATCTCTACGATGATACAACCGTCAAAAAACAAGATATACGTGCAAAAGCCGTGTTTGGTGCGGATAATAGTCGCATTATCAAATTCCCGAATGGAAGTACCGGACAGTTTGTCACCACTGAACAACCGTCACAAACCCCGATTGTAGTTACCCGCATAGCAGAGATGTATCTGATTAAAGCAGAAGCACTGGGAGCTGCCAACGGACTGTCTACACTGAAAGAATTTATGAACAAACGCTACGCTACTGTTTCGCTACCCTCAAGCATGACTGATACCGAATTTCAGAACCAGATACTTGATGAGCGTCACCGTGAACTGTACGCGGAAGGTCAACGATGGTATGATTTGAAACGGACCAACCGACTGGACTTGTTTACTTCCTTGAACGGCAGAAACTATCTGATGTATTATCCGGTTCCTCAATCGGAACGCGACTTGGCGGGAGAAGAAAACTATCCTCAAAATCCAGGTTATTAACTATCTTAGAAAGAACAGAGTATGAAGAATATAAAGATATTTGCAACGTTTTTCATCTGCCTGCTGGTACTTTCGGCATGCTCGGATGATTGGAAAGAAAATGCGCTGACAGCTAAATTTGCTTTTGACAAGACGATCTATTATGTAGGCGAAGAAGTCAGTATCACGAATGAAACGATGGGCGGAGAAGGCAACTATGCTTGCCAATGGGATTTAGGAAACGGAAAGACTTCGACCGATATGGCTCCGAAAGTAATTTACGAAACGAATGGTGCCTATACAGTGACTTTGCACGTCAAAGATGGCAAAGGAAATTACGCAATGGCTCATAAACTGCTGACGATTGAAGCGGAGCCTCTGCCCGAAGTCGGGAATGTGAAACTGAAGTGGGTAGGTGCCCATGTACTGGGAGAAATACGTTCCACGGCTCCGGCAGTCAGTGATGATAATAATGTGTATATGACTTCTAACGACCATTATTTGCGTAAATTCTCTGCCGCGACGGGCGAACAGCTTTGGGAATTCGATTTGTGGACTTCCGCCGACGGCGATTCTCCGTCCGGCAATACGCATACAACTCCGAGCATCGATACAGATGGGACTGTCTACGTAGGGACTGGCGATACCAGTGGTAAGGTAGGCCGTGTATATGCCATTAATCCCGATGGAACGAAAAAATGGGTAGTTGCCGGAGATGCCGAAAAAGGATTTTGGAATAAAGGACAGGCTTCCACACCCCGTATCAATTACCTGACCTGTGCGATTGGAGAAAACCACATCTATATGGGGAATGGCGGATCTACCGGTTCGGTACTTGCCGTTGATAAGAACACCGGACATAGAGTTGGCTATGTGTCAAATGCGGACAATTCGGGAGGTCCTTCGGGTGGAGTATCTGCCGGAATTGCATTGGCGAACAATACGTTGGTTTGGTCAGGCGGAAAGAATGGATTATTCGGTGTTTCGGCATCTGCCTTGAATGCAGGCGGTAATGTGATGTGGGCATGGCAGGTATATAGTTCGGGAAATGACAAACCTTCGGAAAACATGAATGGTTCCGTAGCGGTGGATGGAGCCGGAACAATTTATGGGATTGCCACATTCCCGGCAATAGGAAGCAGTGCCTATGCTATGGGAAGCGACGGAGTCGAAAAGTGGCGCACCTCGTTGGGAAATGTAGGAACACTGGATCAGGGTGGCGTTGTGATAGGTTTGGACGGAAGCATCATTGTAACGGTAAAACGTGCTCCGGGCGAGGCTACGGGAGGAATTGTTTCTTTATCTCCTAATGGAGTTATCCAATGGCATTACGGTGTGCCGGAAGATGTCAGTGGATGTGCGGCAATTGACCAGGCGGGAAATATTCATTTTGGAACTCAGTCCGGCAATTATTATATCATTAAACCCGAAGCATCGGAAGAACAGCTAATCCTGAAAAAAGACCTCGCCGCACTGATTAATGAAAGTGACTCCCCTATGAAGGACTACTGGGAAGCAGGTATCGGGAAGATATGGAGCTCACCGACAATCGGACCGGACGGTACTATTTATATCGGTATCACGAATACTGTAGATCCGTCAAAGAGTGTTTTGGTAGCTTTGGAAGATGAAGGTATTAGCGGATGTGCAGCTTCCGCATGGCCGATGAAAGGGAAAGACAGCCGTCATTCCAGTGCACAGTTGGGCAGTTCGGGTGAAAATCCGGGTGGTGATCCGGGCGGACAGCTACCTATCACAGGAAATCTGAAGGCCGATTTGAAGAACTTGTTTGAGGACAGCTCATATAAAGTCTGGCTCTGTGCCCATCGGGCGAACACCCAGAAGGGGATAACCAACGGTATACCGGAAAATTCATTGCCTTCTATAGAATATGCCATCAATGCCGGAGTAGAGATGATCGAACTGGATGCACGCCCCACATCGGACGGGATATTGGTGCTAATGCACGATAATACTATCGACAGAACCACCAACGGAAGCGGCGCGGTAGGAAATTATACCTATCAGCAACTACAACAGTTCTATCTTAAAGATGCAGCAGGTAATCTGACGAGCGAACGGATTCCGACTTTAGAAGATGCATTGAAAAAGGGGAAAGGAAAGGTGTATTTCAATTTGGATATTGTCAACAAAAACGTTGCCGTAGCTACAATAGTGTCATTACTCAAAAAGTTGGATATGGAAAGCGAAGTGCTACTGTATGTTTCCAATAATCGCAGTTATGCGTATGATTTAAGAGCGGCAAACAGCACTCTGTTGCTGCATCCGATGGCAAAAGCGACCGATGATATTACTTACTTTGCTTCTTCTTATACGGACAATGTACAGATGATGCAACTATCTACATCAGATGCTCTTTCGGGCACAATGACCGAAGACATTAAGTCTAAAGGCTGGCTTATTTTCTCCAATATTGTAGGGGCGAATGATACGAATATGCTGTCAGAGAACTATTCGGGGCTTGTAGGTATGATAAACAAACGCATTAATATCGTACAAACCGATTATGCCGAATTGGCAGCCAAGTATTTAAAATCCAAAGATTATAGATAACAAGAATGAATATGAAGAAATATATAATCATAGCAATTGTTCTGCTGTTTCCTCTCTGTCTGTTTGCAGATGAACCGGTAAAGGCAATTTACGCAAAGATAACGGATCCCGATAATAAAGAAATCACTGTTGTAGCCCATCGGGCAGACTGGCGCTTTGCACCTGAAAATTCGCTGGCGGCGATCGAAAACTCTATCCGGTTGGGAGCCGATGTCGTGGAACTGGATGTTCAGAAAACCAAAGACGGACAGTTGATCCTTATGCATGATAAGACGTTGGACAGAACGACAACCGGAAAGGGCAAGATTGCCGAATGGACACTGGACTCCATCCGGACTCTCCGCCTGAAGAATGGTGCCGCATTGAAAACCAAACATCGTGTGCCTACATTGGAAGAAGCATTATTGACGGCAAAAGGGCGTGTGATGGTAAATTTGGATAAGGCATATCCCATATTCGACGAGATTTTCCCCATCTTGGAGAAAACCGGAACTGTCGGGCAGATCATTATGAAAGGCTCCAAACCCGTTGCAGAAGTAAAGAAGGATTTAGGAAAATATTTAGACCGGATTATATATATGCCTATCGTGCATTTGGACAGGCCGGGAGCTATGCGGCAAATAGATGATTTTATGAAAGAACTTCATCCCGTAGCTTTTGAATTGCTGTTTGAATCGGATACTTGTCAACTCCCCAAACAGGTGCGAGCTAAACTCGAAGGAAAAAGTAAAATTTGGTATAATACCCTTTGGGATACGATGGCAGGCGGGCATGACGATGATAAATCGTTGGAAAATCCGGATGAAGGTTACGGATATTTGATAGACACACTTGGTGCAACCATCATTCAGACCGATCGTACCGCCTATTTATTGGAATATCTGCAAGCACGTAAGAAACGTAATGAGCATAAGGCAGATGCATTTCATTAATATGTAAATTTCGTTTATGTCATTTAAAATATTGGATTTTTATAGAATCTCTCCTCCGGCAGCCGGGGGAGAGACTGATTCCGAACGTTCTTCACGTTTCAAGCGTATCCGTTGGGCAACGTTCTTGTCGGCTACTACCGGATATGGTATTTATTATGTTTGCCGTCTTAGTATGAACGTAGTGCGCAAGCCGATTGTAGATGAGGGAATATTCTCCGAAACTCAATTGGGAATCATAGGATCCTGCCTGTTCTTCGTGTATGCAGTGGGCAAGTTGACGAATGGATTTCTTGCCGACCGTAGTAATGTACGGCGTTTTATGTCTACCGGATTATTGTGTTCCGCTTTGATAAACCTATGTTTGGGTTTCACCAATTCGTTTTATGCATTTACCATACTTTGGGGACTGAATGGTTGGTTTCAGTCAATGGGAGCAGCGTCCGGTGTGGTTTCGCTGACCCGGTGGTATAGCAGTAAGGAGCGGGGTACTTTTTATGGCTTTTGGTCTGCCAGCCATAATTTGGGTGAGGCATTGACGTTTATTTCCATAGCATTACTGGTCAGTGGGATGGGATGGAGATATGGAATGATTGGAGCCGGAGTAATTGGTATCTTGGGATTCCTGATGATGCTTGTCTTTATGCGTGATACACCACAAAGTCAGGGATTCTTGTTGGATAAAAAATCTTCTTTTGAGGATTCCCGGTCTTCATCCGGCAAACAAACGGAAGATTTCAACAAAGCTCAAAAAGCAGTCTTGAAGAATCCTGCAATTTGGATTTTAGCTTTGTCCAGCGCATTTATGTATATCAGTCGTTATGCTGTGAACAGTTGGGGTGTTTTCTATCTGGAAGCTCAAAAGGGATACTCTACATTGGATGCAAGTTTCATCATATCTATCAGTTCCATTTGTGGAATCATCGGTACGGTATTTTCCGGAATCATTTCAGACAGGCTTTTTTCCGGTAGCCGTAATGTTCCCGCTTTAGTATTCGGATTGATGAATGTTCTTGCACTTAGCCTATTCCTATTGGTTCCGGGCGTACACTTCTGGGTAGATGTGCTTGCGATGGTTCTTTTCGGGTTGGGTATCGGAGTTCTCATCTGTTTTCTAGGTGGTTTGATGGCTGTCGATATTGCTCCCCGTAATGCTTCCGGAGCGGCTTTGGGAGTAGTCGGTATCGCCAGTTATATCGGAGCCGGATTGCAAGATGTGATGAGTGGTATTTTAATAGAAGGTCAGAAGACAGTTCAAAATGGAGTGGAGGTTTACGACTTTACCTATATCAATTGGTTCTGGATTGGTGCGGCTTTACTATCTGTTTTCTTTGCCTTATTGGTTTGGAATGCGAAGCCGAAAGAAGTGGATTAAAAGTGAGTACATTAGGTTAAAAATAAAGTCTTAGTTTTCGAAGTATTAGTTACTATTTCGGGTGAGAGTTATTATAAGTCTTCCCGGAATAGTTTTTATTTATTTAATAATTTAATGTGATTGTTTTATGAAACACGTATTTGACGATGAGTTATTTTGTTCGTTGAAAAACGAACTTAGTGAGGTAAGCGCACAGATTGATGCGCAAAGTGCAAAATTGATGGGGCTGATCGACCAAAAAAAAGAATATCCGCTCAACTGATTCGGGAAACGAAGTCGGAGATACCTGCTAGCATAGAATATCTGGGAGATCCGAAAAGATTCATCGCCATTATTCTGCGGGCTATTGATCAGAAGAGGTTGACTTTCAATGGAACTGCTAATAGCGAACAGACTATCCGTTATTTAGCGACTGTGATAGACGTGATTAGCCCGAAAACTGGCAAGGTACTTAAGGTAGAGACACTGGTATCTTATGCGAAGAAGATACATGCCGGAGAGATAGAGGGCTGTAAGGAAGAGGAGTTTGACTGGCTTGGATAAGCCAGGTTGCTGGATTGAGAAAAACGTGGCGGGAAATTTGAAAAAGACGGTGGGCTTTTTCAGATTTCCCGCTGTCTTTTTCAGAAAGAGAATACAAAAGTGTGAGAGGTGTGAGAGAGAGTTTTCAACTTTCTACTTTTCTATTATTTAATTCTATTATCTATATATTCAATTAAAAAAAATACAAATGTTACAAATCCTCTCTCACACCTCTCACACTTTCGTGGTAAATAGAATGAAAATAGATAAAAAATAGGGAGTTTTGTTGTATAGTTGAACAACGTTTCGTATATTTGTAGTATGGAAAGGAAAATAATTGCATATAAAGGATATTTTAAAGAGTTCTTAAATAGCTTGGATGCAAGAACCCAAGATAAAATATTATATGTGCTAATGCTCTTGGAGACACAGGATAGGATACCTGTTAAGTTTATGAGATTAATCGATGAGGGGCTGTACGAACTTCGCATTGAATATCAGAGTAATATATATAGAATATTTTTCTGTTTTGATGGAGGACGTATTGTGATATTATTCAATGGTTTTCAAAAAAAGTCTGAAAAGACACCTAAAAAAGAGATTGAAAAAGCAAAGATATTAAGAAAGGAGTATTATGGAAGTAAAAACAAATGATGAACTTTTTGATGTCAGTGCATTGATTGATGAGCGTTTTGGTAAACGGGGAACTCCTGAGCGTGCGGAAGCAGAGGAGAAAGCCTATGCTTTTTATACAGGGCAGATTATTGAGGATGCACGGAAGAAGGCTAAAATCAGTCAAGCTGAATTAGCCCGGCGTATAGGTTCTGATCGTTCTTATATATCCCGAGTGGAGAGTGGTCAGACTGAACCTAAGGTATCTACTTTTTATCGGATAATGAATGCCTTAGGGTGTAGAATCGAATTTTCGATGAATTTGTAGGGATAAAAAAATGCAGAGTTATCTTTGACAACTCTGCATTTTTATTAGTTACTGTACCCAATCATGGGTCGCTCTTCTTATTCGTATAGCCTGTTCGATTTTACCTGTTCGGGGGCAATGATAAATACGGCATATCTTCTTCCATTTCTTCCCTTTTTGGACTCAAAATTATGCTTAACCATTACTTTGCCAATCTGGATCTTCGCTCCGATGGAATATTGATAACCGGTACGCTCACGGATCAGTTCGGCAATTTCGCTGACAGTGAGGTACTGTACCTTTTCAAACCGTTCCGGCTTGCGGATATGGGTGAGTACCAGTTCCTCTTCCGGTGAATGGAAAATGAAATCTTCATTATTCTTTTCGATCCGGTTGTTGTCCTCCTGCGTGAACCAATATTGATAACCCGGAGTGTTGAGCAAATGCTTTATCTGCGCATACAGTTGAGTATAATTGATTTTGATAAACTCGATGGAATCGGCATGGAAACAAAGGAAGCGGCGGGTGCCTGTCGTGTCGTGAAGAATCTCCTGATAGTTGCACGTTCCGGCAAAGGAGGCGGTGTGTGGGAAGTTCTGCGAACGGCGTGCGTACGGGAGACGGATACTGATTACTTTGCGGGTCACCAGATCCTTGAATGTATTCAGATCGCGCCCGCTCATTCCCTCGAATTCGTCAAGGTTGATAAGCATTGATTGCGCTATTTTGGCCAAATCGTCTTTACTGTTCGGATTGATAAGGCCGGTAGAAAGATAAGTGCGCAGTTCGGGCGGAAGCAGGTTGTTGATAAAGGTTGTCTTGCCGATATTCTGCACCTCGCTGCATAGTAAAAGCACGGTGTGGTTGACGACATCGTCTTGGGTGGCGGCAGCGCACATCCCTACCAGATAACGCTCCAGGCACTCCGTCCAGAAACTCTGGTGGTTGGTACGGACACTGTCCGCCAGAATACGGATATAATCTATCCCGTCCCATTCGGGAAGCTCCTTAAAATACTTGCGGATAGGGTGGTAGCTGCTACTGAAATCGGAGTAAATCAGATTCTGAATCATCTTCACGTTGCAGGCATAGCCCAGCTCATTCATCTCCATCCAAATGCTGTTCTCCATCCTGTCATCAAGAATGCGGAAAGGATCCGGCTGCTCTGTTTCGGAAACCCTCCGGCGATATTCCATGATGTGGAGCAACTCGTTATAGCGCGTCTCATAACACTCGCTGATATGCTGTTCTATTTGCAGCATTCGTTTTTGGGTACTGTTCAGCTTGTTCGTGTTGAACTCCTCCGTATGTGCATAAGCACTGGCAATCAGCGAATCCGTTTCCTCCGCCGGGAGGTCGGTAAACAGGCTCTTTATGAAAGCTGCCGCTTCCTGTTCGGGAATGCCGTGACGGTTGTATTTGCACGCCAGATGATGCAGGTAATTGTTGCGGTTTCCTTCGGTGTATTTTTCCGACTTGTTGTGATAGTAGTTCAGGGTCACCATTAATGAAGCGTGTGAGGAATGATAGTTGCGTGCGGTCTCTTCACTGACCGGATTGTTGTCCGTTTCCTGCTTTTTCCTTCCGGGTGTTTTCTTCTTCTTTTGTGTTTTATAGAACAGAGGGGGCTGTTCCACGATGAAGGGAGTGGCGTCACGATTGAAGTAGATGCCCGGATCATATGACAACAGACAGGTACGCCCCACATCCTGACCGGAGGTGTCAATCTCGGTCTGACAAAGTTGGGAGTAAAAAGAAGCGACCTTATTGTAGGCTGCATTGTGGAAATCTTCTATTTCCTGAATGGTGTCGGGCAATGTCCCGTCCGGCCGTTGTGTGTGCGCTATGATTTTCAGTCCCATCCCTTTGGGGCTGATAAAGGCGATTCGGGTGTAGCTGCACGCTCTCACCGTTTGCAGGATACGCGCTAACTCTTCTTTACTCAAATGGTCTATATCTATCACGATATATCCCAGATATTTGACAAGGGTCGCATTGGAACGGCCACCCCGATAATTGGCGGAGAATGTGACGGAAGGCAGTTTCTTCTTCTCTTCGTTTGCAGCTTTCTCTCCCTGCTCCAGGAAGGTGCGTCGTACGCTTTCTACTATGTTACGATACTTTGGACTACTGATGGCAGATACGATTTCTTCTTCGGTCATTTCTGCTATGATGCGATAGAAGTCAAGAAAAATGTTGAATTGATTCATTTCTTTAGTTTACTTTTTTAGTCGGCTGCGAAATAACTCTTTTGCAGCGAGATGTAACGAAACTTTCGGGAAAATAGTGAAAAGTTCTTTCAGGGCTCTCCCAGATATTGCACGATGGTAGCCACCTGTTTGGGAGAGAGCAGGCGGTTGCGTGCACGGTAACCCTCCGCTTCCAGTTCGTGTAGGAGAGGGAGGTTGAAGAGGATCCATCTCCGGAGAATTTGTAAGGCAACTTTGATACATACGGTAGGGTTGTAAAGATGTGCCAGCTCTGCTTTCGTATAGGTGCGGATGATGAAGAGGTTTTCTTTGTTATTCATAACTGATTGTTCTTGTTGTATGCTATAAAGTTACTGAAAATAAACGGTTTGAGAAAGGAATAACCTCACTTTTATTCATTGGAAATCAAGAAACTTCATTGGAAATCAAGAAACTTCGTTGGGGAACTGGGAGTGTGGAAGAGGTTGTATCTTTGTGTCGTTAACAAGAAGGAAATGCATTTCGAATGTACAAAAACTTTAAAATTATTTTAGTATGGCAATGACAGTTTCTTATTCAGTAGTGCCGCGTAAGAATCCTGCAAAAAAGGATGAACCGGTCAAGTATTATGCCCAAGCGCAATCGGCGGGCGAGTTGGATTTTGAAGAGTTGTGTGAGGCGATCACCAGTCGTTCCACCTGTACGGAAACGGATGTGCGTGCCTCGATTTCCGGTATTCTTTATGAGGCGAAGCGTTCGTTGAAGGCGGGGCGTATTGTGCGGCTGGGTGATTTGGGCAGTTTGCAGATCGGGTTGACCAGTGAGGGAGCAGAGTCGGTTAAGGAGTTCGCCACTTCGATGATCAAGGGAGCACATATCATTTTCCGTCCGGGAAAACAGTTGGCGGAATTGCTGAAGATTCTTAGTTATCAGCAAGTGCGTACACGCGCGGCTGCCCAGTCGGGCGATGGAAGCGACGGCGGCAACGGTGACGGAGGTAGTGGTGATAAAGGTGACGGCGGTTCCGGTGATGGCGGATCGGACAACAACGGAGAAGCTCCGGACCCGGCAGAATAATAGTACTAACATTAATTTGGGAAAAATATGAAAGAGATCGTAAGTAAAATCCTGGAGGTGATCATGTGCCTCATTCCTTTCTTCGGAAAGGGGAAACGTGAGAGAGTAGTGAGGGAAGTGCGTTATAATGCTACGCACAAGGAGGTGTGCAACGTGAAAACAACGGAAAGGGCGAAGGAAGATGAGAAAGATTAGTCTGATTGTCATTCATTGTTCCGCCACCCGTGCCGACCGTGATTTTACAGCAAAGGATGTGGATACGGCTCACCGTTTCAGGGGATTCTCGTGCTGGGGGTATCACTATTACGTGCGTAAGTCGGGGCAGATAGAACCGATGCGGGACGAGGATATGGTAGGTGCTCATGCGCGTGGCTACAACTCGATCAGTTTAGGTGTGTGCTTTGAAGGCGGATTGGACGCGAACGGGAAACCGGCAGATACACGCACCCCGCGTCAGAAAGAGGCTTTGCATCGCTTGGTGGGAGAGTTGTTGCAGCGTTATCCCGAAGCGAAAGTTGTGGGACACCGGGATCTGAGTCCTGATACGAATTATAACGGAATCGTGGACCCGTGGGAACGGATCAAAGAATGCCCCTGTTTCGAGGTGATTGAAGAATTTGAGAATTAATTGACCACCACAGTAGTGAAATATTCTTTAAATACCTCTGCGGCTTTTTCAAGTTGGTCGGGGGTATTTTCTTTTACGTCTTTCAGCTTGTATTCCTGCTCCATCGCTTCATACTTATGTACGCCTAATGTGTGATAAGGCAGGATTTCCACTCGTTGCACCATCTTATATTTTCCCAGAGCCTCTCCTAAACGGCGGATATCTTCTTCGAAATCGCTGTAGCCGGGCACTAATACGTAGCGTAACCAGAACGGCTTTTCGTTCTTTTCGAGCCAGGCTGCCGTGCGTAGCGTCTGTTCGTTGCTTCTTCCGGTCAATGCACGGTGGCGTGACGGATTAAACTCCTTGATATCGAGCAAGACAAGATCTGTCAGTTTGAAAAGCTCTTCCACATCTTCATTCCAGATACCGCCGTTGCTGTCTATGCACACATGAATCCCTTTCTCTTTCAGTTCGCGAACCAGCGGGACGAGAGCTTTGGCTTGAAACGTGGGTTCTCCGCCCGAGAAAGTGACTCCTCCGCGTTTACCGAAGAAAGGACGCTGGCTCATGGCCATGCGGATGATTTCTTCCGGTGGGGTGGGAGTGCCGCCTTTGCCGGCTATCGTATCCGGGTTGGCGCAATACAGGCAACGGAAATTGCAACCTTGAAGAAAAACGACGAGCCGTAAGCCCGGCCCGTCAAATGTTCCCATACTTTCGTATGAATGAACTCGTACGAGTTGAAAGTTGAAAGTTGAAAGTTGAAAGTTCATGACTTTGTGATTGAGTTTTTGGTGGTTTTTACGATACTTGCTAATAATTTTATTAGTTCACGGCAATCTTGGTGGATTGATTCAAAAGAGCTGTTAGTAATATAGTCGCTGTCTTTCAGCAGCATGAGCCAATATTCCGTTTCGTTGGCTTCTTTTAAAGAGATATTCATTTTGTTTAAAAAATCAGCTCTGCTTTGGGCATGTTCTGCTTCACGGCATAGGGCTCCTATGGCTGTTCCACTCCGAAGTATTTGTTTTGATAAAACATATTCCTTCTTTTCATGATATAAATATTTGTATAACTTTATAATCCGAAGCGCAAAACTGTACGATTTTCCTCCTACTATAGCCTGCCCCATATCCTAGTCATTCTCAAAACTTTCAACTTTCAACTCTCAACTCTCAACTAAAATCGTTCGTGGAACGAACGATTGATAACCTCCAATTGGTGTTCGCGGCTCAACTTCACGAAGTTTACGGCATAACCGGAAACGCGGATGGTAAGCTGCGGGTATTTCTCCGGATGTTCCATCGCATCATAAAGCATTTCACGGTTCAGAACATTCACGTTCAGGTGGTGAGCGCCTTTGGTGAAGTAACCATCCATCATTGTTACCAGATTTTCGATACGGTCCTCCTCAGTGACTCCCAATGATTTCGGAACAATGGAGAACGTATTGCTGATACCGTCTTGAGAGTCGCGGTAACGAAGTTTCGCTACGGAACTCAAAGAAGCGATAGCACCGTTCTTGTCGCGTCCGTGCATCGGGTTGGCTCCCGGAGCGAAAGCGACACCTTTGGCACGTCCGTCGGGAGTGGCGCCGGTCTTCTTGCCATACATCACGTTGGAAGTGATGGTCAGCAGCGAAAGGGTAGGACGGGCATTCTTGTAAACCGGAAGTTTCTTCAATTCTTCACTGAAGAAATATACCAGGTCGACACCCAAGTGGTCTACCTTGTCGTTGTCATTTCCGAAGCAAGGGAACTCACCTTCGATATCGAAACCTTCCGTCAGACCGATGTCGTTGCGGCGTGCGGTTACTTTCGCATATTTGATAGCCGACAGTGAATCGAGCGCGATGGAGAGTCCGGCTACACCGTAAGCGAGGTTGATGCGCGGGTTCGTATCTACAAGCGCCATCTGGGCTTTCTCGTAGTAATACTTGTCGTGCATATAGTGGATGATGTTCATCGCTTCGTTGTAGACACGGGCGATTTCCGTCAATACCTTTTTATAATTACTCATCACTTCCTCAAAGTTCAGCGTGTCGCTGGTCAGTACAGGGATGTTCTTTACCATTACCGTACCGGTGTTCTCGCAACGTCCGCCGTTGATGGCAAGCAGCAGGGCTTTCGCCAGGTTGCAGCGTGCACCGAAGAACTGGATCTGCTTTCCGATTTCCTGATAAGATACGCAGCAGGCGATTCCGTAGTCGTCCGACTGGCGCACTTCACGCATCAGGTCGTCGTTCTCGTACTGGATGGAAGAAGTGTCGATAGAAACTTTAGCACAGAATTCTTTGAACCCTTCCGGCAGTTCCGGGCTCCACAGTACAGTCAGGTTCGGTTCCGGTGAAGGACCGAGATTGTACAATGTCTGCAAGAAACGGAAAGAAGTCTTTGTAACCTTCGTGCGTCCGTCGTTGAGACGGCCTCCCAGAGATTCGGTTACCCAAGTCGGGTCGCCGGCAAAGATATCGTTGTAGGATTGCATACGCAGGTGGCGTACCATACGCAGTTTGATGACAAACTGGTCGATCAGCTCCTGTGCGAAAGACTCAGTGATGGTTCCTTTGCTCAATTCATATTCCATGTAGATATCGAGGAAAGAAGAAACATTACCCAATGACATGGCTGCTCCGTCTTGTTCTTTCACGGCAGCCAGATAAGCCATGTAAACCCATTGTACGGCTTCCTGTGCGGTATAGGCGGGACGGCTCAAGTCGAGACCGTAGTATTCGCCCAGCACCTTCATATCCTTCAATGCCTTGATCTGTTCCGCTACTTCTTCGCGCAGACGGATGCGGGATTCGGTCATCGGGCCGGTCAGGTTGCGGAGGTCTTCTTTCTTGGCCTCTATCAGTCGGTCGATACCGTAAAGAGCCATACGGCGGTAGTCACCGATGATACGTCCGCGCGCATAGTTGTCGGGCAGTCCGGTGAGGAATCCCAATGAGCGGAACGAACGGATTTCTTCTGTATATACGTCGAATACCCCGTCATTGTGCGTCTTACGGTAATGAGTGAAAATGTCTTTTACGCGGTCGTCTACTTCGACACCGTTTTCGTGACACGCCTTGCTTACTACGTTGATACCCCCGAAAGGTTTGATGGCACGCTTCAGCAGTTCGTCTGTCTGCAGACCGACGATCAGTTCGTTTTCCTTGTCGATATATCCCGCTTTGTGGGAAGTGATGGTAGATACGGTAACATTATCCAGTGCGCGGACACCGTTGTTTGCTCTCTCTTCAGCCAATGCTTCGAGGCAGCGGTTCCATACGGCTTTTGTGCGTTCGGTAGGTCCTTCGAGGAAAGATGCATCTCCGTAGTACGGAGTGATGTTATGACTTACGAAATCTCTTACGTTGATTTCGCTGCTCCAAAGACCGTCTTTAAAGATCTTGTTTAATTCCATAATGATATAATTAGAGGTTGTAGTTATCCTTTTCTTTAGAGCGCACAAAGTTACAATCATTTTTCATATAATCAGCATAAATATACTCTGATTTTATGCTGTCCAACATAAAATACCTATAAATTGCTATCTTTTGGAAATAGATGGCTGATTTTTTTAGAGAAACTCTTGCAGATTTGAAATATCTTCGTACCTTTGCACCGCTTTTGACGAAAAGCACTCCTGATAAAGGAGTTTTGGAGAGGTGGCAGAGTGGTCGATTGCGGCGGTCTTGAAAACCGTTGAAGGTAACACTTCCCGGGGTTCGAATCCCTGTCTCTCCGCAATAAAGGGTGTAAATCAAGCATTTGCAAGATTTACACCCTTTTTCACACCCAAAAATGCAATTCGGACGAAATTGGGATCCGGTAACATCCCTTTTATTGGATATTTCGTGATAACCACCTTGATACAGACGAAATATCCTCAAAAAATATCAACGAACAATTATAATAAAAATTAAAAGTATGGTTTTTAAAAAAATACGGGAACATAAAGAATATATACAAGATGCTGCTTCTTGGTTTCAGGCTAAATGGGATATCCCCCAAGAGGAGTATTTGAAAAGCATGAATGAGAGTCTACTAAAAGAAACAAGTATACCACAATGGTATATAATGTTAGAAAATGATAATAGTATTATTGGGGGTATAGGTGTAATTGAAAATGATTTTCATAACCGTAAGGATTTAACTCCCAATATTTGTGCTTTATATGTAGACGAAAAATATCGCAGACAAGGTGTCGCCGGATATATGCTAAAGCAAGTATGTGATGATATGAAATTATTGGGAATAAACAGATTATATTTGGTGACAGAACATACTGATTTTTACGAAAAATATGATTGGAGTTTTTTATGTATGGTTCAAGAAGAAAACGAGTCCAATATGTTAAGAATGTATAGTAAAAACCTGGATTAGACCAATAACTTAATTTATTTGTATGGACGAATTTGAATTGATGATGCATTTGCATCGTAACAACAAGAGACAAGGCCAGGTACGACGAGTCCACAAACCTAGCGATTACACTGGCTAAGATAGATAGAGAAAAGTCTTACAGGATAGCTGATATTGGATGTGGAACAGGTGCGCAAACTATGTCCTTGGCGAAAACGCTGAAAGGTGATATCATTGCCGTGGATCTGTTTGAAGAGTTTCTTGAAAAACTGAAAGAGAACAGCGCAAAGGAGAATACAACAGCAAATATTAAGACACTGTCTGCATCTATGGACAAGCTGCCTTTTGAAAAGGAGGAGCTTGACATCATCTGGTCGGAAGGAGCGGTTTACAATATCGGATTCAAGAACGGCATCAACTATTGGAAAGAGTTTCTCAAACCGGGAGGTATACTGGCTGTTTCAGAGTTGTCATGGACAACAAACTGTCGCCCGAAAGGACTGGAAGACTTCTGGACCGGAGAATATGCCGAAATGGATACAATAGCAGGAAAAATCAGAGTTCTGGAAGAAGCCGGATACAAGGTACTCGGACACTTTATTCTTTCAGATGACTGCTGGCTTGATAATTATTACAATCCTCTCTTAAACAGCCATAAGGCCTTTATGGACAAATTTGGTAATAACGAAACCGCAGAGATGATTGTTGAAAGAGACATACAGGAAGCCGACTTCTATAAAAAGTACAAGAATTATTATAGTTACGGTTTCTATATAGCCCAGAAATTATAATGAAGAAAGCCTCCAGTTGTTAAAAGACTGGAGGCAAAACATAATATGAATATATTTATTCGACAAAACGTAGAATTTCATTTATATCCTTCCTTACAGGAGCTTCATGATGTTCTCCAGCCTCGTAACCATAAACAATCAGTGCAGCGACCTTTTCATTCTCAGGGAGTCCTATTTTTTGGGCAATAGCATCGTTGTTGATTACTCCTAAAACACACGTGGCAACTCCTTTGGCATATGCAGAAAGGCAGAATTGAAGGCAAGCAATGCCTGCGTCAAAACATTCCCATGCGCCACTGTTGTCTGACACTACATCTTCTGGTTTAACCTTATCTTTCAGTGATCCGCTTTTACCGGTTACATAACTTAACACAACCACGCCATTGGCTCTGGTTAATGTTTTTGCATTGTACACAAACCCTTGAACACAATTGTTGGCTATCTCTTCAATCAGAGACCTATTGTCTATGATGTTGTATCTTGCTACCTGATAATTTGACCATGAAGGTGCGAACTGACTTAATTTGACAATCTCCTCAATAAGTTCTCTCGGAACAATCTGATCTTTGTATTTCCGAACACTTCTTCTGTTTTTTAATAATTGAATTGCATCCATATATATACTGTTTTTGCTGTTAATTTCTAAAACAAATGACACACTCCGTCTATTGTGGAACACACACCTATTTCTTCAAATCTTTATATTACACTTGCGATATCCATAAGTGTGATTCTTTATTTTTTGATTGCAAAGTAAACAAAATAAATTAAAAACAATATCTTTCCAATAGATATGAATTCTTGTTTGCATACTTTTCCGTATTTTTGCTCCTAATCAAATCGTTGAAATTGACAAAAATACTATACAAAACGAACATAATATGCAACAATTACATATAAAATTGGAAGTTGATTCTCCTCTAATCCAGTGGGTCAACGCACAAGCTGACAGTATTGGGGCGAGGGGACATATCGGCACTCATTTGGATTGTTATACTACTGTTCCAGAAAAAGAAGAGTATCAAATTAAAGGGATTGTTATAGATTGTACGGCTGGTATGCCATCAATGGATAGTATGGCACATATCGGCTCGTTGAAAAATAAGGCTTTAATATTACATACCGGGAATTTGGAACATAACCGATATGGGACAGAGGAATATTTCAATAAAGACACCACTCTTTGTAAAGTTTCCTTACATACAATTTTAAGTAAGAAACCGCTTTTTATTATCATTGACTCTCATGGTATAGCGGAGAAAGGAAAGAGACATATAGAATTTGACAAGATTTGTGAAGCTAATGGCTGCCATGTAATAGAAAATGTTGATTTATCATGCATCGGCAATCAAAAGGAAGTTCCGTTGAAAATATTAATCAATATCAATCACAAATCAACGGGTAAGCCCTGTGAATTGTATTCAATACTTGAAAGTTGCTTTGATAACACATCCTCACACGAGGATAGTTTAAAAGCTTGGGAAGCCAATGCGGACTTCTGGGATGAGTCTATGGGTGAGAACTCGAATGAGTTTCAGAGATTGACTGTTCGCCCAATAGTAAATGAATTGTTAAAAGCCACACAAGGGGATTATATATTGGATATCGCTTGTGGTAATGGAAATTATTCAGGATATTTGGCTGAACAGGGTATAGATGTTTTGGCATTTGATTATTCACAAAGAATGGTTGAGTTAGCCCGGAAGAGACAAGCCCGTTTCAATGACAGGATAGAATTCTGCGTAGCTGATGTAACCAAATATGAGGATATGATGTCCTTAAAAAGAAACAAGCCTTTTACAAAGGCTGTGTCCAATATGGCTATAATGGATATTTCAGATATAGACAATCTGTTCCGTTGTGTAAACAAATTGCTTGCTGAGAATGGATATTTTGTGTTTTCTACGCAGCATCCATGCTTTGTAACATTGACAAATAAATATATGACAAAACATAACTATTATGGAGAAGCCATTGAAGGACAACCTCAAAAGCAATGTTACTATCATCGCTCTTTACAGGATATTTTTGAAATATGCTTCAGACATGGATTCATTATAGACGGATTCTATGAGGCATGTTTTGGAAATGATAGAGAAAGACCTGTCGTTATTATAATACGGGCTAAGAAACATAATCTTTAATGTTCATCGAATAATCAGAACTCCGATGCCCGGCTGTATTCAAGATTCATTTTTATGATAACAGCGTTTTATAGAAATTGTTATTTCACAATAAAAAATCAGTAGATTGGATAACAAAAGCAACTAATCGTAAATATACGTTGATTGAACTTATAATAAAAAGGATAGGTCATATCCTTTTTATTGTCTGCATTGTCTTTAAAATCCCAAAGCCCTGATCATCTTATGGTTCAGGTGTCTGTTCTTGCCCTTGAACGGATAACAGTGTATATGTATGGCAGGATTGAAGTTCATTTCAATGATCGCATAGTTATCCGGTGTGGCTGGAGCATGAATATCCTGTATCATCATATCCAGTCCGGTAATCTTCACGTTCAGAGCTTTGGCAGCTTCCACTGCAATAGCCTTGTACGAATCGTCTATATCGTCTGTAAAATCTATGCTATCTCCTCCCGTACTGATATTGGAGTTTTCACGAAGATAGACCACTTCCCCCTCTTTAGGAACAGTATTGAAATCCATTCCCTGCTGCTTTAGAAACATTTCCTCCTCACGCCCCTTTCTTATTTTCTCCAAAGGGGTGCGATATCCTTTACCTCTGAGCGGATCTTCATTCTTCCTGTCTATCAGTTGTCCGATATTCAGAACACCGTCACCCGTCACGTTTGCCGGAACACGGTGAAGGATACCTACCACTTCATCATTGATGATGAATATCCTGAACTCCCTTCCCGGTATGAACTTCTCTATAAGCACCGTGTTGTCATGCTCAAAGGCTATCTGCAAGGCTGCCTTGAAGTCCGTTTCATCATAGTTATGCTTCAGTATGGTTATACCCAATCCGAAATTGGTGGACTTAGGCTTGATTACCACAGGTTTCCCTGCATACATACGGTAGTCTGCCATACCTGCCTCCGGTGACGTGTATTCATAACCGCCCGGCACGCTTATTCCGGCACGTTCCAGCACCTTCTTCGTTACCACCTTATTTTCCATCATCAATACAGACACGTATGAGTCCAAAGAGGTCTTGGTTGCCTGCATCACATATTCCTCCTTTTTACCGTCAAACAGACGTATGAAGTTTTCCTTACGGTCAAGTATTTCAAAACCTACCCCTTTAAGTATTGCAGCCTTCAGCAGAAGCTGTGTGGACATTTCCATATCCTCCAGTCCATGAAATCTGTAACCTCCGCTTATGGTGGCTTCCCTATACTGTCTTGCCTTCTCCAGATGGAACGGTACAAACCCCACCCTGTTTATGTTCTCATACAGCACCATGCCTATACGCTTCTCAGGATTCTGTACAAGATACAGATTGTGCTGCATCTCCTGACGGTAGGTTTCATTGTCAAGCACCCCATATTCTGAAAGAATCCTCTCCATATCTTCTAAAATAGAAGTAGCTTTCTGCTGTACAGTGGTCGAGCAGCATTTCAACTCCTTCTTTTCGTCTCTTCCATAGCATGAAGCCATATCCTGATTACAGGTAGCCCTTTGCAGTTCTTCCTCCGTAAGACTTCCGTTCTCCTCCTTCAGCAGAGAATAGACAAGCAGAAGGTGAGAAAAATAAATGGCACTTGCGCATACCCCCGATTTTGTAAACGGGTCAAGATCCACAATTCGTACCTCAATGTAGGAAGGAGAACCATTATCCTTTTCCAGAAACTTGATACGAACCGGAAGATAAAGCTCGTGAGGTCCGTCAATACGGTTTTCCCTTATCAGTTTGTCAATAGACATATTATAGGCTTCAAGTGAGGAATAATCGATGAAGAATTCCTCACGGTTACGATACCCCAACGGACTTGTCCTCAGACTGAGGCTTACCCCACACTTCATGGGCTGCTTTTCTCCCGTTTTAAGCGAAATCACATTCAGGGTTTCTTCCGCAAGCGGAGATTCACCGTACAGCCAGATAAAAAGCCAGCGGTATTTGAGAAAGTTCCTCACCACACGGAAATATACTGTTTCCCTGACCTCCTCCATAGAGCTGCCGCACACACCGCTTTTCAGCAGAACGTCCATCAGTTTTTCCGAGAAAGAGAAATTGAAGTGTATTCCCGAAATAAGCTGCCTTTCCTTTCCGTAGGTTCCGGCAAGTTTCTGACGGTAATACTCCTTGTCCTTGAACTCTCCCGAATAATGTGCAATGGGTATCTCCTGATTCTCCTTCAATACAGGAGGAAGGCTCTGAGGCCAGAGAAGCTCATCGCCGATATTCTCCGTCACCACATCGTGCAGCGTTTCCATAAATCCCAAAGCCTCTCCTACACTTGGCAGCGGCGGAGTTATCATTTCCACCTGACTCTCTGAAAAGTCGGTGGTTATATAAGGGTGCTTCCCCTTGTCGCCAAATACTGCCGGGTGTGGAGTCAGGGCAAGCGTACCGTCCTGATTGACCCTGACATTTTCCTTTTCAAGTCCGAAACACCCCTCTCTAAGCAGATGGCTGTTCTGTTTAAGTACAAAGCAAAAATTCTGTGTATTCATATATTGCTATATTGTATGTTTGATTCTTTAAATTCCTTTTCCCTTTTTCTATATAACAGATAAAGTACAATGCCCTTTATCACGCTGGTAAGCGATATGCTCCACCAGACACCATCTATTCCCATTCCCATACTTTTGCCAAGCAGAAGGGCAAGAGGTATCCTCATTGTGGTGAACACGATACTCACGGTTGCCGGATATTTGGTAAGCCCCTGTCCGGTATAAGCTCCCGCAGTAAGAATTTCGAGTGTGGCAAACAACTGTGAGAAGCCGACTATACGCAGATAGGCACTGCCTATTTCTATGGTGGCAGCCTCCTTCACGAAAAACGACAGTAGGATTTCCGGGAAAGCTAAAAATATGAATGTGGCAGGTATGGAAATACAGTATCCAAGCCTGATGCTTGTACGATAGCACTTCCTTATCATATCCGTATTCCTCTCCCCGTAATATTGCCCTATAAGTATGGAGGTTGCCTGCATCAGACCGTTCATAAGAAGAAACGAAAGCGACTCTATCTGAAGCCCCAGTTTCTGTGCGGCTATTGCATCTGTTCCCCATATACTTACGATACGCCCGATGGCTATGCCGATAAGCGAGAACAGAATACGCTGCATGGCAGGTGCTGTGCCTATTCCAAGTATTTTCCTGAGAAACTTGCGGGGTACCGCTTTTATACTCAATGTGAGTTCAAGCCTGTGTCTGAGAAGATATATCGCATACATCATGGCACATCCCTGTGAAAGTGCCGTAGCCCATGCCGCACCTTCCACTCCCAGTCCGAAATAAAATATGAACAGAGGGTCAAGAATGATATTGACGATATTCCCGTAAAGTACCGCCCTGAACGAGAACTGTGTCTTTCCGTGTGCGTCTATAATGGCGGTAAACAGAAGGTTCATAAACATGATAAGAACAGTGATACTGCTTATCCTCAGATAGTTCTGAGCCATTGTGTTTACTTCCGGTCTTTCGATATTGAAAAGGGATATAAGAGGTTCCGCCAGCATAAAGATGAACAGGGCATAGAATATCCCCAACATGAATGTACTGCGTATTCCGCATGATATGAAGTGCCGTATCCTGTCCTTCTTTTCAGCCCCTATACTGTGTGATACCGATACCATAGTACCGATGGTTATCACGCTTATCAAAGACCAACCCAATTTGATATAAAATCCGGCCGTTCCGACAGCCGCAACTTCTCCGCTTCCCAATTTCCCGACCCAGAACATATCTGTAATATCGTATGAAATCTGAAGACAGGATGATAATATGATAGGGATTGCTATTCTCAATAGTGATTTTCTTTTTTCTCTTTTTGCCGATGTCTGTTCCATATTTTTAATTTTATATCGTAAAAATACGATACATTATGTCAATAAAAAACTCTTAATCAAATCATAAGAGTTCTGAAAACAGTTTCTTTGCCAAAAGCAGGTTTTCACGGTTAATACGATAGCAAACCTTCGGTGGAGCTATCTCACCATCTATCAGACCTACATCTTTCAGCACCTTCAAATGCTGTGATATGGTAGACTGTGCGATTGGCAGTTCCGTTGTCAAGTCCCCACAATAACAACAGGCATTGTGGTTAGCCAACAACCTTACGATTGCTATTCGTGCCGGGTGGCTCAGAGCTTTTGCAAAACGGGCTGCCAAAATATCTTTTTCCTCAAATTCTTCAGCTTTACTGAATGCCATAATATTTTCATT
>OGMN01000337.1_pt1 | contig 55338 bp, 53 predicted proteins | sample 1573211 | NCBI WGS metagenome assembly OGMN01 (sample SAMEA2581876, study PRJEB24529) | metagenome | biome: Human gut stool | place: China | collected 2011
ATGACAAATCTTCCCTTGCGCCGGAGGGCAAGCCCGTTGCCTTTTGCCTTGACCCCGACACAGGTTTTGAGTGGATATGAAGGTGACTGGACTAAGTGACGAATCCGCCAATTCGATGTATCATTTCGACATTTCTAATTGATAGTGGCAAGCAATGCCTGTGTTAATACACGCGCCCGTCTGCTTGTTGTGGGCAGCACCCCCAAGCCCCCTTGAACAGCTCTGTACCGGAGCTGGCTACGCGTCCTGCGGACGCTAAAGAGCATGGTCAGATTACTTCTGCCACCAATAGGAATTGGGAGGAGGAAAACCCATGAATTATTAAGTCCCATTTCGTAAGATTAATCTTACGTTAGTAATCCGCAGATCCTAATACCCGCTATGGAAGGAGAGCTATTATGAAAAGGACTATAAATGCGATTGCGGTATTCACAGCCCTTTGCGTAGTTTTGACCACCAGCTGCTTTGCTGCTGATTCTTCGACTCTCCATAATTCTGATTCTTCTCAATACATTGTTACAAATTTTTGCATTGACGGGGCTGAGAGGGAGTGCATTGCGGAAATCACTAGTACTCCCTCAACCGAACCTGGAGTTATCGCTCATCGAGTTTCCTATTATATACCTACTACAGATGACCAACAGATAGAAACAGACCGAATAATCTCTCAGATTGAAAGCGGAATCACACCATTTGCCCATTCTAGTCAGAATGATATTTTTTATGAATGTCAATTTGTCCTAGAAATCCTAGAAAAGCGTGACCCCCAAATCATTAAGATTGATGGGAAGTATGTTGACTTCAACTATATTCAAATTGAGGAAGTTAACTATGGAAACTTTCCCCACCCCGCTGGTGAAGGGCGTGTAAATGTAAGTGATGAAGAGATCATAATCCGTCAAATCGGATACAATAAATATCCAGGCACACCTTCTTCTAAAGAAGTTTCTTTTGAGCATATAATTTCGGCCGAACCTGGTTCCGGATTCCACGTCCGAAACGAGGATAGTCTACTACAGTGGACGCCCCCATCAACTTGGGAACCAGTTGCTGATGTAGAAGGTTATGGAGTATTATGTGTTGCTGGACATTACGGTGCCACAGTAAGAAATTCGATGGGGGAGACCTGCGAAATTGATCTGGTTTGCAATGTCGCAAGCACTTCTATATGGGGCTAGACATTATGAAACCATTTCGATACCTCGTTACTTACATTGTAATCGTCCTTCTTATCGTCTTTTTTGGATACCTGAATGTGCAAAGATTTAACCTTTATGAAATACTCCCTTTCAAGTGCGTGTTACTTATCGAACAGTTAATCATTCCACTTTTCCCTTTTATATTTGGTGCACTCCTAGGCCGTAATTGGAAGTATTTGAGTCTTAGTCGGTGGCATATTATTCTGAATATAGTCCTACTTATTGTTCTATTACCTCTAGGATTTACCGAACTGACGGTAGCTATTTGGGGTGCTCCTAGCTTTTTAGGCTCTCTAGCAAAGATTGCTGGTACCAGCGGGACACGGATACTATTTCTGGTTTTTACTGGTATGCTCTTTGGTCGACTAACACTATTCATTCATGGACTGCCGTTAACTAAGACGCAATAAAAGTATAAATCCAATCTTCTCATTCATACCGACATATTCGATGTTATCAATCCCGATGGCCTGTGCTGCATTTGAGCGGGCTGTTGCTATAGGGACTGTTACTTGAAGCTCAATGTAAGTATCCTGAGCTACCCCGATATAGTTGTCTTCCAGATCCGCTTTTTTCGCATCAATATAGGCACTGGCTGCGCTGATTTCATCTGGATCTGTCAACTCCGTCAATGCAATCTCAAGGCCCTGGATATACGGCATATCCTCAGCACAGGTAGCCTTGAGTGTACGGTCAAAGGATACAACAACGTCAACAATGATATTGCCCATATCATCATAGGTTGAATTTTGGACTTCAGCTTCCGCGTTGGTGATGGTATAGAGATCTTCATAGAGAGCGGTGACCTCAGACAGGGCCTTCTCTGCAATGGCGGAATTGTCAACAGGTTCAGCCGCAAAAGCGGTTGCTGACCCAATCATTGTAAGGGCCATAATGCAACAAAGTAGTCTCTTCATAAGTATACCTCCTTCTGTAAATTGAGTGTTTCCGGCAGAGTAGCAGTATCTATTCAGAACACTATCCCCCCTTTACACAGCGTCTCCTGCCCCCTGAATCTCGTGACATTTTCTGTGTCTATGGTTTGCTGTAACCTAGGTTCATGATGACAAGGTCAAAAGCATCTGCTGAATGCCTGCTTTGAGTATGGTCAATTAAGAATGTTTTCCGCCAGCCAGTTCTCAAAGTCAATTTTATACATTTCTTTGTTTCCGTCAGCTGAAAACTCGGTTGTGTATCCGCCTAAAGATGTGAATTTGCCGCCATCCATTTGGACAACATACGTGGTAACCGCGTTTATAACCAACCAGCCGTCCTTCAATGTATCTTCAAACACAATAACTGCCTCAGGATTGTCGGCTTTTACACTATATTTTAGTGAATACAGAATATAGGTGGTTCCATTTTCTTGGAACACTTCTGCCATCTGAATAGAATCGATACGTGAATCACTGAATGTACTCGGGGTACTAGTATAAGCCCCTTGGAGTTTTGTGATTATGGCTTTCTGGTCAGATACAAATGCCTCGGCCAGAGGGGTTATATCCTTTAGAATGGACTGTCCATATAGGCGGTAAATAAGTATTGCAGCCTGCTCAATGCTCACATTGGCTTTAGGTGCAAGAGTGTTGTCAGAAGTGCCGTTAATAATTCCACAGCCAACCATGGAACTCATAGCATCCTTAGCCCAGTTAGATACTTGTGCATTGTCGGAAAACTTTGTAAGAGAAGCAGTGTCTAGATTATTATTTGGATTTGTGTATTGGATTGCACGATAGAGCATTGTTGCAACTTCTTCTCTGGTAATTAAGCGGTTTGGAGAGAAGCTTGTTCCATCTCCAGTTCCTTTAACGATTCCGACTACAGCCGACTTCTGCGCTGCGATACTTGTAGTATCTGTGAATTTTACGGAACTTCCATCAATGGTGTCACCTGTGGCCTTTTCCACACAGTTGACAACGAGTTCCGAAAATTGGAGGCGTGTAATGTCCCTCGTGTAATCAGTTCCAAGGGTATCTGTTAGAAGTCCGAGTCGCGCTGCCCTTCCGACATCAGGGACAGCCCAATCATTTATCTTAGTTTCTGGTAAAGCGGTCGCTTGGGCAAATGTTGTTAAAGATAGCATTAAAGCGAGGATAGATGCGATGATACACTTTTTCATAATAATCACCATACTAAGGCCTAATTATTTTCGGTTTGCTAACCATATTTAATGCTTTCCTGTATACCCCCATTCTTCCATCATGCTCTTGCATTCCAGCGGTCGCTCATTAAAGCTCCCTCTATTTTAATACCAGAAATGCTTCCTAAAATATTTCACCAAAATAAAAATATTGGCGGCTTAATGCCGCCAATATTTTTGAGCTATCTTTTCGCAGTAACTACAGGGGAGGTGGGAGTGGTGCGACTGTCACCGCCATTTGCATCTTTGGCAAAAACTTCGGCTGTCACACGATATTGGTGCCCGATGGTCCCCGGATATGAGAGGGTTCTGCTGTAGGTGGAGCGATTTTCGGCGGTCATCCAGCTTTGGCCTTCATATTCTCTGGCCGTGCTCCAAGTCTTTCCGCCATCGTCGGACTCCTCTAACAAAATATAGCTGGCACCCAGCTCTGATACACTTTTATTTGCAACGACAAAAATCGACATTTCAATAGCTCCGTTGTTACTTGCGGACACTGTGGCCGAATACCTTGTAAGATAGAGGCTTGCCCGCTCAACCGCCGAAGCATGGATAACAAAACCTGTGCAGAAGGCCAGCATAAAAAGTGCCGCACAGATGCAACGCAGAGATTTTTTCATAGTTGACTGTTCCTCCCCTAAGCATAGATGGAGTCAATAATTGCGATCATTTCTTTTTCACTTATTGGTCCCGTAATGGAGCATTCACAGTTACCATTTACCCAAGCAGACAACTGCACACTCAGATTTGACATAATATAGTGAGTAATACCATTTTGAATATACTCAACGACAGAGGAGCCGTCCTTTTCAAAGGTGGATGAGGTAAAGGTACCATCCTTCCGATAGGAATACAGAAAAGAAAGGGTGTTCTGCTCCTTACTATAAGACGCACTAAATATGATTTCTGTGTCTGAGGGACTGACTTCCACATAGTCCAGTGTGTACCCCTCGGGTATCCAAGACGGGGCTAACGGATCAGAAATGGAGTAAGCATCAAAGGCATCCTGAAGCGTGGAGTATTGTTCCAGCTCGTAGAATCCATCTCCATTTGAGACTGTGTGGTAAGTGGGAGCCGCAGAAGCTTTTGGAGCAACAAAGTGAAAGGTTTCCTCGGTCCAACGACCGAGTGCACCAAACACGTCGATACCTGCGGCCTGGGCACCGAACATACCGAGAACCCCGACAATGGCGGCTGCGGCGACAAGTTGGGGAATGGCTTTGCGAAAACGGAACTTGTGAGAAAAGGACCTAGAGTGCTTTGGATTAGGTAAAATATCATCTGCATCAAACAGAATTGAGTGCTTGGAACGGAACTGATTCCATGATGATTCAACATCAAACTGTTTTGGGAGAGGGGCCTTTTCATCCAGGGCTTCCAAATAAGCATCAACCAGATCTTCATCGTAGGTCTGGTCGGTCATGCTGTCCAGTTTGGCCTCTAACTCAGTCAACAATTCCTCTGCTGATTTATCATGGAGATGCCCTTTGGATTGAGAGACGCCCCTCATTTCCTCTCTTAATCGATGCGGAGTACGTTTCTTCTCAGGCATCGTGACACCTCCTTCATAGAAATACCAGAAAAAAGAGTCAAAACATTACATCAATTCTGAAAAATCTTTTTCTTTTTCTGATAGTTTTTTATAGTGCTTTTTTGCACGAAACATTTGAGTCCGGCAGGTTAAGATAGGAATTTTGAGCCGGGCAGATAGTTCTTCGTAGGTCAACCCATCCTCGAAAAACCAAACAAGGAGATCTTGTTCTCGTTGGGTAAGGCCGGGTGGGAGCATGTCCCGGAGGGAAAGAATTTGGACGGGCGGAGCAGTCAGCTGTTCTAGCTGGTCATTTATTTCGACTTCGTGATCCACACGGTTCTGATTAGTGCTAATTGTTTGTAGAATCAAAAAGTGGACTGCCTTCATCAGCCACCCAACAGGATTGGGGTGACACTTCACAAGCTCAATTTTCTCAATTAGTGCCAGAAATGCCTCCTGCACAATATCCTGTGCCGCCTCTGCATCCTCTAAACGCCGAAGAACTACTTTATACAGTTTGGGTGCGTTATATCTATAGAGTTTCTGTACCCATGCCTCATCAGCTTGATTCATAGGCACCCCCTCCTTCTTTGTGGTAATAGTATCCTTATTCTACTAAATAGTTGACTGAAATGCAAATCTATCATTTGATTATATCGGAAAAGAGACGTACCTGCTTGACTAACAGGTCGTGATAGTCTGGAGGAATAGATGCAAGAGCATCTGCTAAGTCGTTTGGAATTGGTGCAGTTCCGCTACCAAATAGGAGAAAATCGGTAGAGACGCCCAGTGCACAGGACATCCTTCCAAGTGATTCGAGGGAAAGGCCGCTTTGCCCATTCTCTACACATGCTAAGAATCGGGCGCTGACATCTGTTTTTTCAGACAACGTTTCACGTGACCACTTCAATTCCTTACGTCGGTTCCTGATACGCTGACCCATTTCGACATGAAGCGATTTCTTCTCTTTCACGGCAACGCCCTCCATTAGAGTATTTGCATTACAAATATTCTAATGGTTATTATTTCGGCATAAAATAAAGTAATACAAATGAATTATTTGCAAAACAGTACATCAACAAGCATAGATACCTGAAATATTTTTGTGCTCTCCTAAAGTAAATAAGTGGGGGTATTGTGCTTCACAGCAAGTTCAGCGATGAAGGACACTTTATCGCCGACCTTATTTGTGTTTGGAGAGAACAAGCGTCTTGTGAGAAAGAAATTATAGGCAATCAGGCACCCCTGGGTGTCGCTCTCCTCCCAAATCAATTTATCTGAGCCATATAAATTGTTTGGAGGGAGCTACCATGTTTGACCGAAAAAGCGACTACGCATTGAATAAAAGGCACCCTGATTCCATCGTGTGCAAGAGCGTGACAGACGTACATATTTACTTGACCCGTGCAGACTTCTCCTCTGAGGCGGACTTTCTGAAGTGGAAGGAATGGTCTGACCGGAACTACCATCAGATGGATAAGGCCGGACGCGGTTTCTATGATAACTGCCTGCCACTGGATGAGCGGATAGATTCTATGGAGCCATCCGCAGAGGAGTTACTGCTGAGAGATATTGAGCAGGCAGGCCAGGAGGCAAACTGTGCTGTGCTCATGGCAAAGATCAAAAGCTGTTTGAGCACGACACAGTTCCGCCGCCTGTGGATGCACTACGCCGAAGGCAAAAGTGTTACTGAAATTGCAGCGATTGAAGGGGTCTCAAAGGCCGGAATATCTCTTGCCCTTCGCGCTGCAAGAAAAAAAGTCGAAAAGATGCTCGAAATGACTTAACAAATGGGGTGTTTTTACGTGCTTAGTGAAGGACATACTTTCCTCATTTCCTTCTACAAGTGAATACACGGTATTGCAGGCACAACCCCGCGTGAACAGCGACGTAAGGAGCGCCGCCATGACAGCCAGCTTTGGGAGGTGATGGACAAGCTGGCCGAGCGATCTACGCAGTCCTTAGACCCGGCATGGCACACCGGGCGCGACGACAGCGTGGGGGCATAATGAGACTTTCGTAACGACCTCCCACGTCAGAGGGGGAACCCTGCGGCGCACGCCCAGAGCGACGCTGCGGAGTTTTGACAGCCCTGCCAAGGGCGGCCTGCAATATCCCCGTCACCGGGGGCGCGTGGCAAATACGGTGAATTGATATAAACAAGCACGGAGACAGCCGCGCCAGAGTACGCCGCGTGTTATAACGGCCCGACAGTTCTGGCGCGGCTGTTTTATTGATACAGGAATTTATGGGAGGTGCCTCGTTGGAACAGACACGTTTTCACCATAAAATGGCAGTTTGCTTAATTCACGTTTTATATGAAAAAGGCGAGATCCCGCGTAGCGTCTATAAGGAAGCCCTGCAAATCGCAGAGGCAGATCGGCATCCTTAACAAATCTCCAAGAGCAGATTATTCTTTGCATTGGAGGTGACTGATATGAAATCAGTATTCAAGACGCTAGACCGCAACCGGCCACGAAAAATGGTTTTCTATGGGAGAGTCTCTACGGAACATGAGGCCCAGCTTGCAGCTCTAAAAAATCAGATGCAATGGTATGATGACCAGGAGCGATATCATCCCAACTGGACAGTGGTAGACCGATACATTGATGAAGGAATTACAGGTACACTAGCAAAAAAGCGTCCTGCTTTCATGAAGATGCTGGAGGACGCAAGACAAGGAAAATTTGACCTAATTGTGACCCGTGAAGTGTGTCGTTTTGCACGCAATACCGTTGATGCACTGGTATCTGTACGTGAACTAAAGAAGCTCGACATAGAAGTATATTTTGTAGAGGATAATATTTGGACTCTGGATGGAGACGGGGAACTTCGCCTTACCATCATGGCGACGCTGGCCCAGGAGGAGAGTCGCAAAATCTCCGAACGAGTGCTGGCCGGGCAGGCCATCAGCCGTCAAAATGGGGTTCTGTATGGTACAGGGAATATTATAGGATATGACCGGGTAGGAAGTACCTACGTCATCAATGAGCCACAGGCGGAAATCATTAGACTGATTTATTCCATGTACTTGGATGGATATGGCGAAAAGGCGATAGTCAATGAATTGACGAGACGTGGTTGCCAGAACGGACGTGGTGAAGTAAAGTGGGATTGTAGCAAGGTGGGGCGTATTCTAAAAAACGCAACGTATAAGGGCTACATCGGCTACAATAAATCTGTGACAGTGGATTTCTTAGAGCATCGGCGCATTACAAACCATGATACCAGTCAGCACACGCTTATCAAAGGCGACTTCCCAGCGATTATCTCAGAGGAGGATTGGAATCGTTGCGCGGAAATTCGTGAAAGTAGAATTCAGTCTATGCCGCAGTTAGGTGGAGGGACACGTAAGTTCGGTCGTAACCCATCGAAATTTTTATGGTCTAAAAAGCTGCGGTGCTCATGTGGGTGCTCATTCCAGCGGTTTCACTGGAGAACGAATAAAAGGGATGGGAAAGAGGTCTACGGATACCAATGCTACAGCCATCGAAATGGGGCGTCTTTGCAATATATGGTGGACAATGGATTGACAGATGAGCACACCTGCCAAATCCGCTCTATCTGCGATTGGAAACTGGATCTTATGGCAAAGACAGTTCTGGAAAATGTATGGATAGACCGCCGGGCCGCAGTCATAGAGGTATGCAAGATACTTGCTCAGTGTGGGAAGGAATCACATCAAGAGGAGCATCAAGAGCATAAGAGACTAGAGGCTCGTGCTCAAAAGCTGAAAACTCGGCTGCAAAATCTAATCGAAATGAGAGCGGATGGAGAACTCTCAAAAGAAGAATTTATGAGCCAAAAGTCTGAGATTGCCGAGCAGCTTCAAGCAATAGAGAGTCAAAGAACTACCGTACCTGTTCAAAAGCAACCTGTATTGAATGTTGAAAAGATCAGAGACACGCTGAACTGCCTCATTGATTTTACACAGCCTAAGCTGGATGAGATGCTACTGGACAAAGTAGTAGACCGAGTAATTCCAATCACAAACGACCATTTTCGGTGGGAGCTAAACCTGCTGTCAGGGGAGCACAATGCTGTTGAATGTAGCATTAAAGGCAGAAAAAATAAGGCTTCCGTGTCGATAGAGGAGACGGTTCGGAGTGATACTTTAAGCAATATTTTCTCTGAAAAAATCGCCCCTACAGGTGGGCCGCTGGACAGGCCGCCATCAAGAATCCCCGCTAAAGGCGAGCATTTATAAAGTAAACAGGAGCGCCGCCCAAATGGGCGGCGCTCCTGCTGTTTGTACCAAAGAGAGAGCCCGGACAGCGGAACCGCTGGCCGGGCTCAAAACATCTACGGAATACACAGCCGTATCAGACGTAGCATTTTCATAGCGAGGGTGGGGGGTGTCCACAACGAGGATGCTGCAAAGTGGTTCCGCCATAAGCTAGGTCAATAAACCGATGCACACACTAATGATCAAATACAGCCCCGGTGGAAGAAGCAAAAGAAAAGATGCAAGAAAGGAAACTGAAGCGGAGCTCCGTTCAGGCTGTATAGGTAAGTCAGGCGCAATCATTGGGTTATCGGTATGATAGCGATATTCTGTAATGGCATTGCTTTTGCCTCCCACGCAGGCATATAGTAAAATTAGGAAAACAAGGAGTATAGGTATGCGGAGTGGCCATCCTCTAATTGTGCCGTAAATGGTCACGCCAATAAATATTATGTAATATATTCCATAAGCTATTGCACGTTTAAGTGCTTTCCGCATAATCATCCCCCTGGTAATTATTATAAGTTATATATCTTTATTATGCCGTCCTATAAGTTGCGCTTCCAGAAATGTTGAAGTAAAGATCTTCGTAAAGGCTGGGAACAGGTGGTGTTGTATTCATCCAGATTATTTCATAGTGAACTTTTGCCTCCATTTCGGCATTAATTCGAAAACTCTTTTTGTCTGATGCAATTGTAATGCAGTCCGATGGATTGATCACTTGAATATACAAAATGTTCATAGCGGAATTATGTTCAAGGTCGCTTGAGGGTGGTTCAGCTAATCCGAGATCTAACGATGAATCTTTGACAGAGGCTCGAACGATACTTCCCGTTCTTGTGTCTATATCAACAGCGCATGTTACAATACAACTAGATCTAAACTTTGGAAATGATACAGTTCTACCAGTAGAATCTGTAAGCTGCTGGGAAGGGATCGTCGCGGGGACCTCTAATTCAACTTCAATGGTTTCAATGGAGTATCGCGGTTCTATTTCTGAGGCATACGCAGGAGAAATAGAAGTACCAGTTATTAAAGCCAGTCCTAATAAAAGGGAACACAGTCTTTTCAATATTAACAGTCCTTTCTCATGTATGAGATTTAATTAAAAAGGAGGCTCAAGATAAGTGCCTGTCTGCTCCCATGTAGGCTTTTCAAAAGTACCATCAGCATGAGCAACCGCTTCGACCTTCATCTTTCCTGAATAAAATGCCGTTCCCTCCAAGGCGCGATATACACAAAATTCACCGCCAAAGTAAACTGTTTTACCATCAGCCGAAACATAGGACCATACCTCGATGTTTTTGAACGAAAAATCATATACAACGAAGTCGTGAATTGCTATATCCAATACAGGATCGTTTACAGGTTGTACGATTTTACCACTTGAATCAACATAATAAGTAAGTCTAGGCGTCATCTGTACTTCAAAGTCCATTACTCCTTCAATAAGAATACCAACAGTGTACAAATCATATGTATAGCGTTTGTTAGCTCGAGAGATAGTAGAGGATATATTATCTATAGAACCAGGTAATGGGTGGTAGCTCATGTAAGAAATCGTAGATTCAGAAATCTCTTGAAGAACAGAGAAGTCACCTTTCTCAAATAAATTATTATATTTTTCATAGAATTCATCGCTGATATCATTTCCACTTTTATCATAAAGTGTGTATTCCTCGGGGTTATTAAAAAACTTGCTAATATAATTTTTAAATTCTTCTAACCCTACTGCGTTGCGTTCTTCTACATTTATCTTTTGCAGACTGGATGGCTGAGTGGTTGCGGCAAAAGCGACGGGTTGGTTAGCCATGAAAAGAACAAAAGACAGTGCTATAGCAAAGAATCTTTTTCTAATATTCACAGTATCACCCCGTAATAAGAAATTTCTTGCGCAAAGTATTAGTTCCAAAGCTAAACTTTTCAGAGTTATAGATGCATTGGAGACACCTGCTTTCTAATTGCGGTTATAATATTTGACCTTTAGTTGGTTATACATATATCAGAAAGTTAATACAATACATTTCATCAAAATTGAAAAATGTTATATTTTAAGCTATCTTTTTGCCGTAACCGCGGAGGAGGTGGGAGTGGTACGGCTGTCGATGCCGTTGGCGTCTCTGGCAAAGACTTCGGCTGTCACCCGGTATTGATGTCCGATGGTTCCCTGATACGAAAGGGTCCTGCTGTAGCTGGAGCGGTTTTCGGCGGTCATCCAGCTTTCGCCCTCGTACTCTTTGGCGGTGCTCCAGGTCCTTCCGCCATCGTTGGACTCCTCCAACAAAATGTAGCTGGCGCCCAGTTCTGAAACACGTTGATTTGCGACGACGGAAATCGTTATTTCAACGGCGCCACGGTCACCCGCGAAAAGCGTGGCAGAATATCTCGTAAGATAGGAACTTGCCCGCTCAACCGCCGAAGCATGGATGACGAAGCCTGTGCAGAAGGCCAGCGCAAAAATTGCTGCACAGATACAGCGCAGAGATTTTTTCATAGTTGACTGCTCCTCTCTTATGTATAAATAGAATCAATGATTGTGATCATTTCCTGTTCGGTCAACGGTCCCGTAATAGAGCACTCACAGGTACCGTTCACCCAGGCAGCCACCCGTACATTCACATTCGACATGATGTAGTGGACAATGCCGTTTTTGGTGTACTCGATCACAGAGGAACCATCTTTTTCAAAGATGGATGAGGAAAAGGTGCCGTCCATTCGATAGGAATACATAAGGTTCAGGATGCTCTGACCGCTGCTGTAGGAGGCAGTGAATACGACCTGTCCGGTTGAAGGGCTGGCCTCCACATAGTCCAGCACATACCCCTCCGGAATCCAGGACGGGGCCAGCGGTTCAGAAATGGAGTGGGCGTCAAAAGCATCCTGAAGCGTGGGGTATTGCTCCACTTCGTAGATCAGAACCCCATCAATGTCAACGGGAACTGCGGAAACCGCGGAAGTTGCAGGGCCTGCCGGGGCAGCAAAGCGGAATGTCTCCTCCGTCCATCGCCCGATTGCACCAAACACGTCGATGCCAGCGGCCTGTGCACAAAACATAGTGAATACGGCGACGATGGCCGCAACAACGACAACTCTTGCGAAGGCTCTGCGGAAACGGAATCCATGAGATCCTCTTTGGGGAACCTCCGGTTTGGGCAAAATGTCCTCGTCGAATAAAATCGCATGCTGTGAACGGAACTTTTCCCATGACCGTTCCACATCAAAATCTTTTTCGAGAGGAGCTTTTTTGTCCAGGGCGGCCAGATAGGAGTCAATCACATCCTCATCATAGGTAAGGTCTGTCATTTCATCCATCCTGGCTTCCAGCTCTGTCAACAGCTCGTCCGCTGTTTTGTCGCACAGATGTCCTTGGATTTGAGAGACGTTGCCCTTCCCTCTGCCCGACTGGTGTGGGGCTCGTTTCTTCTCGGGCATCATGACACCTCCTTCTTAGGAATATCAGAAAGACTGATAGAAACATTACATCAATTCTGAAAAATCTGTTTCTTTTTCCGCCAGCTTTTTATAGTGTTGCTTTGCCCGGAACATCTGAGTCCGGCAGGTCAGGATCGGAATCTTCAGCCGTGCAGAAATCTCCCCGTAGGACAGCCCTTCCTCATAGAACCAGACCAACAGATCCTGTTCCCGCTGGGTGAGGCCCGGCGGCAGTATATCGCGCAGAGAAAAAAACTGTTTTGGAGGGGCGCTGATTTGAGTGATTTGTTCCTCTATGGAAATTTCATGGCTAGATTGCTTCTGGTTCCTGTCCATAGAATGGCGGATTAGGTTTTGAACGACTTTCATCAGCCACCCGGAGGGGTTTGGATGAACTCTTACGGTATCAAACCGAGCCAGGAGCAATAAGAATGCCTCCTGTACGACATTCTCAGCCTCGTCTTTATCGCCCAGCCGGCGGAAAGCGACCTTATACAGTTTGAGGGCATTGGCTTCATAAAGTTCCTTCACCCATGCTTCATCTGCTGGACTCATAAGCATCTCTCCTCCCGGTTGGCTGGTACCGGCTCCATTTTACCGAAGCAGGCTGGAAAATGCAATCCCGCCCCCGGTTTCCAGCCAAAACCGGGAGCGGGCGTTTTTACGGCAGAAAGGGCTTGAGGTACTCGGCCATGGAGCGGGACATCTCGCGGGAGAAATCGGAGTTGTACTTGCGCTTGCAGAAGGCGTCCAGCCACGCACCGTAGGGCCGGGCTCCGGCGTTGTCGGCCAGCATAGCCTCCAGCTCGGCCGGCTCCATGCGGCGGTAGGCGTTCTCGTGGACGATGTGCTCCAAGGCGCGGCGGCGGGGCTTTTCCCGCTCCTGCTGCTGCTGCGTGGGGTAGCCAAACACCAGCAGGGCGGCGGGCACCACGTACTCCGGCAGGCGGAGCAGGGTCCGGTGGGTCTCCACCTGCTCCAGAATGTCGCCGATGTAGCAGGAGCCGATGCCCAGGCTCCATGCGGCGGTGACGGCGTTCTGGGCGGCGATATTGGCGTCGGACAGGGCCAGCCACAGGTCGCCCGGCCCGGGGCGGCGGGGGGAACAGCCCCCGGCGGCAAAGGCGTCGTACCACTTCTGGCAGTCGGCGCAGAAAAGGAGCACCAGCGGGGCCTGGGCGATGAAGGGCTGGTGGTCGCAGGTGTCGGCCAACGTGTCCTTGACGGCCTGGTCGGTAATGTCTAAAATGGTATAGAGCTGCTGGTTCCCCGCCGTGGGGGCGGCGCAGGCCGCCTCCAGGATGGCCCGTCGGGCCTCCGGGGAAATGGGCCGGTCCAGAAAGGCCCGCACCGACTTGCGGGCGTGGAGCTGGGACAGAACTTCGTTCATAAAAATCCCTCCTAGGATGTGATGGTGTGAAAGAGATGCAGTTTACCGTGGAGCGGGGCGGCCCGCTGCTGCCCTTCCTGCTGGAGCACGTGAAGGGGAGCCGCAACCATGTCAAGTCGCTGCTCGCCCGGGGGCAGGTGCAGGTGGATGGGGCGGCCGTCCGCCGCCACGACCACCCCCTCGCCCCCGGCCAGCGGGTGAGCGTGCTCGCCCAGGGGGCGGAGGCGCGGCGGGCCCCCTTCCCGGTGCTCTATGAGGACGGGCGCATCCTGGTCATTGACAAGCCCTCCGGCCTGCTGAGCATGGCCAGCGACCGGGAGAAGGTGCGCACCGCCTACCGCATGGCGGGGGAGTACGTGCGCCGCACCAGGCCCGGAGGGCGGGTGTTCATCGTCCACCGGCTGGACCGCGACACCTCCGGCGTGCTCCTGTTCGCCAAAGACGAGGAGACCAAGCGGGCCTATCAGGAGCACTGGGACGCGCTGGTGCGCCGCCGGGGCTATCTGGCGGTGGTGGAGGGCCGGCCCCCCAGGGAGGAGGACACCATCCGCACCCTTCTGCGGGAGAACGCCGCCCACAAGGTCTACTCCGTCCGCTCCGGCGGCAAGGAGGCGGTGACCCACTACCGCACCATCCAGGCGGGGCGGGAGTACACCCTGCTGGAGGTGGACATCGACACCGGGCGCAAGAACCAGATCCGCGCCCACCTGAGCGAGCTGGGCTGTCCCGTGGCGGGAGACCGGGACTACGGCGCGGCCGCCAGCCCGCTGGGCCGCCTGTGCCTCCACGCCCACGAGCTGGCCCTGACCGACCCCTTCACCGGGGAGGAGCGGACGTTCCGCTCCGGGGCCCCCCGGGGCTTCCGCGCGCTGGTCTGCTAGAGACCCAGCCGGGCCCGGGCCTGGGTGCGGAACTCCACCAGCTCGGGATAGCGGTAGAAAAAGTTCAGCTTCTCCTCCCAGACGGCATCCCCCTCCGGGGCGTCCCACAGGACAAAGTAGGTGAAGCTCTCCGCAATGTCCTCCGACGGGTCGGTGGAGGCGTAGTCGGTGACGAAATCCGCCTGGTGCCGGAGGTAAAAGCCATAGCTGTCCGGATTGGCCAGGCGGTCATGCAGGTAGTCCGTCCAGAAGGCGTGGTAGAAGTCATCCAGATAGGAGCCGGACCGGGCGACCATGCCCTCCTCGCAGTACCGGGCGCCGCTCTCCGGAGCGCCGTAGTCCGCCTGGGTGTCGTTGAGGGTGAGGTAGTGGGTATACTCGTGGAGGACGGTTTCGGTAAACCAGTCCAACTCCCCGGCATCCGCCGGGTCCACTGCCAGTTCCCACCGCGTCCCTGTGTCATCCAGGGGGGACACATAGGCCAGGGTTTCATCCAGACCGTCGGTAAAGACAGTGAAGCGGGAAAAGCCGTCCAGGGCACCCTCTGGCAGGAGGGCGTTCACCTGTGCCCACAGGGGACGGTAGATATCCTCCCCAGAGGTCAGCCGGAGGCCGCCGTCCGGCTCCACGGCATAGTCGGCCAGCGGGCGCTCGGCGGGAGAGGCATAGCCCCAGGACCCGCCGCCCCCCAGGTATTTGAGCGTGTACCGCTCATAGAGCCGGTTGAGGCGGTCCACCAGATTGGCCTCCTCAGTGGACAACTGCCACCGTGCTTCCGCCTCCCGTGTCTGGCGCAGGGGGAGGAGTTGTTCCACAAGGGTATGTACATGGGCCAGCTCCGCCTCGGAGAGCAGGCCGTCCAGCTCCCCAAGCTGGGCGGAGGCCAGCGCATCGGCGGCGGGATTTTCCACAGATACACCAGAGGATGTGGAAAACTTCTCCGGTTGTTTGCAGCCAGCCAGGAGAAGCAGGGGGAGCAGCGCCAGGAGGGCGCGGCGCTTGACCATGGGATCACCTCCGTGTTGGATTATTTCCGCCATTGTACCACAGGACGGTGAAAAAGAGAAGGGCGGCGGGACGCTTAATGCGTCCCGCCGCCATAGCGTTTCAGCAGGGCCTGAAATTCCGGCTCGTCCTGGAGGAAAGCCAGTTCGGGCTCCCGCTGGAGCTCCAGCAGCAGGCCGGGCAACAGAACGGACCCGACGGCCACCTGCGTACCGGGTAGAAGGTGGGGATATAGCCCCCCGCCGTCCCAGGAGCGGTTGAGCGCCTCCAGCATATCACGCAGGGCAGACAGGGCGGCCGTCTTGTCCCCCTCTGCCGCGGCCTGTAGGAGCCGTCCGGAGGAGGCGACACCGGGAATGAGGGCATAACGCTCCACCGTCTCCTCAATGAGGGCGGCCAGCCGGGCCCCGTCCTCCAGCCGCTCCGCCTGGAGGGCCAGCTCCTGAAGGCTGACCAGTGACTCGTAGACCTCCGTCGCGGCATTGAGCAGCCGCCGCTCCCACAGCTCCGCGGCCTCCTCCCCACGGCCTGTCCGGCGGAGCAGCCCCGCCTGCAAAGCGTCCCGGTGGGGCCAGCGGTCGGACAGGGCGGAGAGCAGCTCCTCCGCCGCGGCGTACTCCTCCCGCCTCATGTGTCTGCCGATGAGCAGGTGGAGGGCCTGGTCCCGGATATCCGGCTCCTCGCTGTCGGCCAGAGCGCGGTACAGAGGCTCCAGACGGCGCTCGTAGGGCTCCGGCTCGGCCACGCCCAGGGTGAAGAACAGGCCGTTCAGCGTCATGGCCAGAGAGATGGTCAGGCGGTCGCACCCGGGCCACCGGTGGAGCAGCTCCTCCGCCCGCAGAAAGGCCGCATCGATGCCCCCGCTCTGGGCCAGGGTGTAAAGCTCCTCTGTAAACGCGGCGATCTCTACACCGGTCAGCTCCTCCCGGAAGGAGAGCAGAGTGTTCAGATCGGTGTCCAGCAGGCGGGCCAGCGGGGCCAGCAGGGCGAGATCAGGGCAGCATGCGCCCCGCTCCCACTTGTTTACCGCCGGGCCGCTTACCCCTAGGGCCTGGGCCACCTGCTCCTGGGTCAGCCCCTTTGCCCGCCGCAGGCGGCGGATCGTTTCGTTCAATTTCATACAGACGCCTCCTTGCTGCGCGAGAGCGGGTGGGCCGCCCCTGCGGTTCTATCCTAGCAGACGGCGGAGCGGAGGGCAAGGGCGCGGTGTTCAGGTTTTGGCCGGGAAAAGAAAACCGGAGGTTAAACCGTGCGGGGCCGCCTCTCATGAGGCGGCCCCGCACGGCGTTTCAGAATGGAAATTATATGGAAAGGGAAAAAACGCAAAATCAGAGCTTGACCACCCAGCCGAAGGGATCGGGCCGGGTACCCCACTGGATGCCGGTGAGGGTGTCATACAGGCGCTGGGCCAGGGGGCCGATCTTGCCGCCGTTGACCACCACGTGCTGGTCCTCCCAGCCCATCTCGCCGATGGGGGAGATGACGGCGGCGGTGCCAGTGCCCCAGGCCTCTTTCAGCGTGCCGTCGGCCCCGGCGTCAAAGAGTTCCTGGGCGGTGATCAGCCGCTCCTCCACCTTCAGCCCCCAGGACTTCAGCAGCTCCAGGCAGGACTTGCGGGTGATGCCGGGCAGAACCGAGCCGGTGAGCTCCGGGGTGAGCACGGTATCGCCCACCTGGAACATGACGTTCATGGAGCCCACTTCCTCAATATACTTCCGGTGAACGCCGTCTAGCCAGAGCACCTGGGCGTAGCCGTTCTGCTCCGCCCGCTCCCCGGCGCGGATGGAGGCGGCGTAGTTGCCGCCGCACTTGGTGTAGCCGGTGCCGCCCTTGACGGCGCGGACGTCCTCGTTCTCCACATAGATCTTCACCGGGTTGATTCCCTCGGCGTAGTATGCGCCCACCGGGCAGGTGATGATGCAGAACAGGTAGTCGTGGGCGGCGTGCACGCCCAGGGAGGGAGTGGTGGCGATGATGAAGGGACGGATATACAGGGAGGTGCCCGGCTTGGAGGGCACCCAGCCGGCCTCCAGGCGCACGAGCTGCTCAATGGCGGCCAAGGCGTCCTCCTCCGGCAGGGGGGGGATGCACATGCGCTCACAGGAGGAGTTGATGCGCCGGACGTTCTCCATGGGGCGGAAGAGCTGCACCCCGCCGTCGGGGCCGCGGTAGGCCTTCAGGCCCTCAAAGACCTCCTGGGCATAGTGGAGCACCATGGCGGAGGGCTCCAGGGCGAGGGGGCCGTAGGGCACGATGCGCCCGTCGTGCCAGCCCTGGCCGGCGGTGTAGTCCATGATAAACATATGGTCGGTAAAGGTCTTGCCGAAGACCAGCGTGTCGGGATCGGGCTTCGGCTTGAGCACCGCGGCGCGCTGCACGGGATATTCCTTCATGGGAATGCCTCCTCGATCGTTCATTTGTTTTCCAAAAGTATGGCAGTACAGGGGAAAAAAGAATGTAAAGCATGATACAATACCCGGAATATTCTATCACAAGGCAAGAACCAGGGCAAGCGGGCTTGTTTTTGGGGCGGCCCTTTGATATAATAATATCTCTTATTATGTGTGTTCTGCACCGTACGACCTGCTTGGGAGGTGTCTCAATGCGGAAAAATAAGCTGACCCATCTGCTGGAGCCCAGCCTGCGGCTCTACTTTGTGTTCCTGCTCCTCTTCGCCGCGGTGTCGGCCCTGTTCAGCGTGGCGGTGGCGGTGATCGAGGCGGCGGTGGTGGCGGTGCTCTACCTCTACTTCCGGCGCAGCAACGCCCAGAGGCAGAAGGAGATCATCAAATACATCGAGAGCGTCACCTGCAACATGGATACGGCTACCAAGGATACCATGGTCAACGCCCCGCTGCCCATGGTGATCTTCCGGCCGGAGAACGACGAGGTCATCTGGTCCAACGACCGCTTTCTCCAGCTCACCGGCGAGCGGGAGCACCTGTTCGACACCAAAATCACCGCGGCGGTGCCTGACTTCTCCTCCCGCTGGCTCATGGAGGGGAAAACCGAGTGCCCCACCGAGGTGCGCCTCGGGGAGCGGCGCTTCCTGGTCTTCGGCCACCTGGTCCGCACCGAGGATCAGGGCGGGCGGGGCTACCTGGCCACCACCTACTGGGTGGACGTCACCGACTTCGCCCAGGTGCGGGACATCTACTATTCCACCCGGCCGGTGGTGGGGATTCTCACCGTGGACAACTATGAGGAGCTGATGAAGGGGGCCACCGATTCCGCCCGCTCCGCCATGCGCAGCGGCATCGACGAACGGCTGGCCCAGTGGGTGGCCCCGGCCCAGGGGCTGTTCTGCCGGTACGAGCGGGACCGCTACCTCTTTGTCTTTGAGGAGCGGTTTCTGGCCCAGTTTCAGGAGGGCAAGTTCTCCATCCTGGAGACGGTGCGGGAGGTGGTCAGCCCCTCGGGCATCCAGGCCACCCTGTCCATCGGCGTCGGCAAGGACGCCGACACCCTGGCCGAGCTGTTCCAGTACGCGGCCCTGTCGGTGGAGATGGCCCTGAGCCGGGGCGGCGACCAGGTGGTGGTCAAGAACAAGTTCAACTTCGAGTTCTACGGCGGCCGCACCAAGGAGCTGGAGAAGCGCACCAAGGTTAAGAGCCGGGTCATGGCCAATGCCCTGGGCGAGCTGATGGCCGACGCCTCCCGGGTGTTTGTCATGGGCCACAAGTACCCCGACATGGACTGCATCGGCGCCGCCGCCGGCGTGTGCGCCATGGCCCGGAAGAAGGGCGCGCCGGTGCACATCATCAAGGAGGCCGGGCAGAACCCGGCCAGCGAGATGTCCGAGCGGCTGGGGGGGCTGGGCGAGTACAAGGATGTGTTCCTCTCCCAGCAGGATGCCATCCTGCTGGCCGACGCCAACTGCCTGCTGGTGGTGGTGGACACCAACCGGCCCGAGCAGGTGGTGAGCCAGGATCTGCTGGAGGCAGTGCACAAGGTGGCGGTGATCGACCACCACCGCCGGGCCTCCTCCTATATTGCCGACGCGGCCCTCAATTTCCACGAGCCCTATGCCTCCTCCGCCAGCGAGCTGGTCACCGAGCTGCTCCAGTACCTGCTGGAGCCCGCCGACCTGCTCAAGACCGAGGCGGAGGCCCTGCTGGCCGGGATGGTACTGGACACCAAGCAGTTTACCATGCGTACCGGCAGCCGCACCTTTGAGGCCGCCGCCTTTCTCCGCCGCTCGGGTGCGGACACCGGCGACGTCAAGAAGCTGTTCCAGAACGACCTGGAGGGCACCATCGCCAAGTACGACATTATTCAGAACGCCAAAATGTACCATGAGGGCATTGCCGTAGCCAAGGTGGACCACACCGTGGGCCGCATTACCGCCGCCCAGGCCGCCGACGAGCTGCTCAACATCTCGGGCATCGACACCTCCTTCGTCCTCTTCCCCGACCAGGAGGGGCGGGTGATCCTCTCCGCCCGCAGCATGGGGGACGTGAACGTGCAGGTGGTGCTGGAGAAGCTGGGCGGCGGCGGCAACGCCGCCACCGCCGGCGCCCAGGTGCCGGGCAAAGGCGTGGACGAGGTCAACGATATGCTCCTCCAGGCCATTGATGCGTATCTGGAGGAGGAGTGAGAAGTGTGAAACGACCGCTGGTGCTGTTGGCGGCCGGCCTGGCGCTGGTTCTGGGTGCCTGCGCCGCTCCGACGGCAGAGACCCCCACGCCCCCGGCGGAGGTCACTCCGGCCTCCACGGAGGCTCCAGCTCCGGCGGAGCCCCCCATCCCGGACTGGATGGCGGACCAGCCGGTGCCTGCTTTCCTGGACGCGGAGCAGCAGGCGCTCTTCCTGCGGGCGTACAGCGCCGCCAGCTTCCTCATGGGCTGCTCCACCAGCGGCGTGGACAGCTATCCCCTGGACGGCGGCGATCCGCCGGAGCTGGGGGACTATGAGACGGTCACCCTGGACAGCGGCTGGACCTATCTGGTGGCCCAGGGGCGGTACGCCCGGTGGGAGGACTTCCAGGCCATGCTGGACGGCATCTTCACCCCGGCGTACCAGGAGAAGCTGCTGTGGACGGAGAATATGGACGGGGGGCGATTCCCCATCTTCACCGCCGATGGGGAGGGCCGGACATGCTTCCTGGAGCTGGAGCGGGGCAGCAGCCTGGAGTATGGCTGGGCCGATGTGCCGGACACCTATGAGCTGGTGAGCCAGAGCGAGGACGCCGTGGAGTTTTACCTGGTAGGGCATTACGCCGATCTGACCGTGCAGCCGGATGAGACGGGTGCCCGCCCGCTCAGCACAGAGCGCTGGCCCATTCGTATGGAGCGCACCGCTGGCGGCTGGCGGGTGTCGGAATTTCACGTGCCCTATTGAATAAGTTTTGAGATTTGGAAAGGAAGTTATCCCGATGAAAGTGATTTTGCAGCAGGACGTGAAGGGCCAGGGCAAGAAGGGCCAGATGATCGAGGCAAGCGACGGCTACGCCCGCAATTTTCTCCTGCCCCGGAAGCTGGCGGTGCCCGCCACGGCGGAGAACGTCAATACCATGAAGATGCAGGAGAAGGCCAAAAAGGCCCAGGAGGCCGCCGAGAAGGCGGAGGCAGAGGCCACCGCCGCCAAGCTCAAGGAGCTGACCGTGAAGGTAGTGGCCAAGGGCGGCAACGGCGGGCGGCTGTTCGGCGCAGTGACCAGCAAGGAGATCGCCGACGCCCTCCAGGCCCAGCACGGCATCGCCATCCCTAAGACCAAGATCGTCCAGGACGAGCCCATCAAGGCCTTCGGCGGCTATGAGCTGAAGGTCAAGCTGGGGTACGAGGTCACCGGCACCCTCAAGGTGGTCGTGGCCGAGGCCTGAACCGGGAACGGGAGGGCAAAGAGGCCGTCCCTGTATACGCTCAGCCGGTCTGCCCTGGGTAGGGGCGGCCTTTATGGCCGCCCGCGGGCGCTCACAGGGGTCGCCCCTGCGGCGTTTGTGTTTTATCCCGCCCGCATTTTACGCTCCCGGAGGTGAGGAACATGCCAAGTGAAGAGGAGCTTTTGACCCGGCAGATGCCCCACAGCACCGAGGCCGAACAGTCCGTGCTCGGCTCCATGCTCATTGACGCCCGCTGCGTGCCCGAGGTGATCGAGGCCCTCCGGCCGGAGGACTTCTATCTGCGCACCAACCGGGAGATCTATGAGACCATCTACTCCATGTTCAACTTCTCCCTCACCATCGACCCGGTGACGGTGCTGGAGCACATGAAGCAGAACGGGGTGTATGACGAGAACACCTCCCGCAATTACATCCTCCAGCTCATGGAGATCACCCCCACGGCGGCCAACGTGAAGGAGTACGTGGCCATCGTCAAGGACAAGGCCCTGCTGCGGCGCATCGCCGAGACGGCGGGAGAGCTGACTGCCATGGTGCAGGAGGGCACCGGCACCGCCCAGGAGGTGCTGGAGGCGGCGGAGCAGCGCATCTACGCCATCCGCCAGGGCCGGTCCGCCCAGGGTCTGGCCCACATCTCCAGCGTCATCCTCAATGTGTACGAGCGGCTCAACGAGCTGGCCGCCAGCGACTCGGCGGTACCCGGCCTGTCCACCGGCCTGCCCGACGTGGATATGGCCATCTCGGGGCTGAACAAGTCCGATCTGATCCTCCTGGCCGCCCGCCCCGGCATGGGCAAGACCTCCTTCGCCCTGAACATGCTCCTCCACGCGGGCAAGTTCTCCGGCAAGACGGTGGTCTTCTTCTCCCTGGAGATGAGCCGGGAGCAGCTGGCCATGCGCCTCATCTCCGGCGAGAGCTTTGTGGACAACAAAAAGCTGGTCACAGGCAAGCTGGGGGAGGAGGACTGGACCAAGATCGCCGCCGCCTCGGCGGCCCTCAACCAGACGCAGATTTTAATCGACGACAACCCCTCCCTCTCCGTGGCCGATATGAACGCCAAGTGCCGCCGGGTGGATAATCTGGGGCTGGTGGTCATAGACTACCTCCAGCTCATGACCTCCGCCGGCGGGCCCACCCGCAGCGGCGACAACCGCCAGCAGATCGTCTCCGACATCTCCCGCGCCCTGAAGATCATGGCCAAGGAGCTGAACGTGCCGGTGGTGTGCCTGTCCCAGCTCTCCCGCGGCCCGGAGAGCCGCTCCGACAAGCGGCCCATGCTCTCCGACCTGCGTGAGTCGGGCGCCATCGAGCAGGACGCCGACATCGTCATGTTCCTCTACCGGGACGACTACTACAACGACAGCGACGAGAACCACAACCTGGCCGAGTGCATCATCGCCAAGAACCGCCACGGCGAGACCCGCACCGTGGAGCTCCAGTGGCTGCCCGAGTACACCACCTTCTCGTCCATCGACCGGAGGCACATCGAATATTGACGCGGAATGGGGCGATGTAGGCATCGCCCCCTACGTAGGGGCGGATGCCCACATCCGCCCGCCGCAAAGGAGACTTTATGCTGGAAACCATCAAAGCCCTGACAACCGAATACGACATGCTCCCCCGGGGGGGCACGGTGCTGTGCGCCGTGTCCGGCGGTGCGGATTCCATGTGCCTGCTTCACCTGCTCCACACCTGGGCCGGAGAGGGGGGCTTCCGGGTGGCGGCCGCCCACTACAACCACAACCTGCGCGGGGCCGAATCCGACCGGGACGCCGCCTTTGTGGCGGAGTGGTGCGCCGGGCAGGACATCCCCTGCGTCATTGGCGCGGGCGACGTGGCCCATGAGGCCAGGGCCCGGGGCCTGGGGGTGGAGGAGACCGCCCGCCAGATGCGCTATGAATTCCTGCGGGGGGCGGCGGACGCCATGGGCTGTGGACGCATCGCCACCGCCCACAGCGCCGACGACAACCTGGAAACCCTGCTGCTCCACTTGGTGCGGGGGGCGGGGCTTCATGGCCTGGCGGGTATCCCGCCCCGGCGGGGAGTGGTGGTGCGCCCCCTGCTCACCACCTCCCGGGCGGAGATTGTGGCCTACCTGGAGGCCAACGGCGTGGCCCACGTGGAGGACAGCAGCAACACCGACGAGGGCTACGCCCGCAACCGCATCCGCCGCCAGGTGGTGCCGGTGCTGCGTCAGCTCAATCCCCGCCTCACTGAGAGCGCGGCGGAGACCATGGGCTACCTGCGCACCGACAACGACTATCTGAACGCCCAGGCCGCGGCGGCCTGTCAGAACGCCCGGTGGGCGGAGGACGACCTGGTGATCGAGGCCAGGTACATCGCCCAGCTCCCGGCGGCTATCGCCCCCCGTGCGGTGCGCCGCCTGCTGGAGATGATGGGGGACGGCAGCACCAACTGCTCCGCCGCCCACCTCAAGGCGGTGGTGGAGCTGGCCCGGGGAGACGACCCCTCCGCCGTGGTGTTCCTGCCCGGCGGACGGCTGGCTCAGCGGGTATACAGGGAGTTGCTGCTCACCACCCAGTCCGACCCCCTGCCCCCCTTTCTGCCCACGCCTCTGGCCCTGGACGGTGAGACCGAGGTGGAGGGCACGCCCTGGCGGGTGCGCTGCCGCCCGGTACGCTGCCCGGACGAGAGCGAGCGGAAGCCCGGGGCCCTGTATCTGGCCCAGGGGGCGCTGGAGGGTCCCCTGGTGCTCCGCCCCCGGCAGACGGGAGACGCGGTTACCCTGCCCGGGCGGGGTGGAACCAAGACGCTAAAAAAGCTGTTTATTGACGAAAAGGTGCCCCGCCGGGAGCGGGAGCGGATTCCGGTTCTGGCCGACGGCCGGGGCGTGGCCGCGGTGGCGGGCTTCGGGCCTGAGCAGAGCCGGACGGCCGTCCCTGGACAGGCGGCCTATGAGCTGTTATTCTGGAAGAAAGAGTGAGGGAGAGGTATGGAACACATGCTGGACAAGGACGTGGAGCGGGTGCTCTTTTCCGAGGAGGAGCTGCACCGGCGGGTGGCGGAGATCGCCGCCGAGATCGACCGGGACTACGCAGGGAGGGAGCCCCTGCTGGTCAGCGTATTGCGGGGCTCCTTCGTGTTTATGGCGGACCTGGTGCGCCAGATCCACCTGCCCTGCACCGTGGACTTCATGGCGGTGTCCTCCTATGGGGCGGGCACGGCCAGCTCCGGGCAGGTCAGGATCATCAAGGATCTCAGCGAGCACATCGAGGGCCGCGACGTGATCGTGGTGGAGGACATTCTGGACAGCGGCAACACCCTGAGCTATCTGCTCCAGCTCCTCCAGGCCCGCAGCCCCGCCTCCGTGCGGCTGTGCACCCTGCTGGATAAGCCCTCCCGCCGCACCAAGGAGGTGGAGCTGCACTACTCCGGCTTTACCATCCCCGACTACTTTGTGGTGGGCTACGGGCTGGACTATGCGGAAAAATACCGCAACCTGCCCTACATAGGCATTCTTAAGCCCTGTGTGTACGGAGGAGAGGAATAACGGGCGCCTGAGGCGCCCAATCTGCCCGGAAAGGACGTGTCCGCAGTTTGAAACGAAACGGAAGCCTGCGCGATGTGGGCTTTTACCTGCTCATCGCCGTGGTTCTGCTGATGACCATCTTCGCCCTCCGGGGCGGGATGGGGAATCAGGAGAAGGTCACCTATGCCCAGGTGCGCCAGCTGCTGGAGCAGCAGATGGTGAGCCGGGTCTCCCTGGAGGACAATACCGTGACCCTGTACCTGAAGGAGCCCCAGGGCGGCCAGAGTGTGCTCACCTATCAGATCGGCAACCCGGACTGGTTCTACCAGGACTTTAACGACCTCATTGTGGAACAGAAGCGGCAGGGGATCATCACCGACTACGACTATCCCCAGGGTTGGGTGCCTCCCTACTGGATGAGCTTTATCCCGTGGATCGTCATCCTGGTGGTGTTCGGCCTGCTGTGGTACTTCATGTTCCTGCGCCAGGCCGGGGCCGGCGGGGGCGGAGGCGGCGGCGGCGGTGTGGACCGCACCGCCCGCTTCGGCCGCGCCCGCACCCGCACCGGCGCCGACGAGCAGAAGAAGGTCACCTTTGAGGACGTGGCCGGCGCAGAGGAGGAGAAGGGGGAGCTCCAGGAGATTGTGGAGTTCCTCCGGGACCCCAAGCGGTTTCTGGAGCTGGGGGCCCGCATCCCCAAGGGCGTGCTGCTGGTGGGCCCGCCGGGCACCGGCAAGACCCTGCTGGCCAAGGCCGTGGCCGGCGAGGCGGGGGTTCACTTCCTCTCCATCTCCGGCTCCGACTTTGTGGAGCTCTACGTGGGCGTGGGCGCCTCCCGCGTCCGCGACCTGTTTGACCAGGCCAAGAAGAACGCCCCCGCCATCGTCTTTATCGACGAGATCGACGCCGTGGGCCGCCAGCGCGGCGCCGGCCTGGGCGGCGGCCACGACGAGCGGGAGCAGACCCTCAACCAGCTCCTGGTGGAGATGGACGGCTTCGGCAACAATGAGGGCGTGGTGGTCATGGCGGCCACCAACCGGCAGGACATCCTGGACCCCGCCCTCCTGCGCCCCGGCCGCTTCGACCGGCAGGTATACGTGGGACACCCCGACATCAAGGGCCGGGAGGCCATCCTGAAGGTCCATGCCCGCAACAAGCCCCTGGGGGACGACGTGTCCCTGGCGGAGCTGGCCAAGGGCACCGGCGGTTTCACCGGCGCCGATCTGGAGAACCTGATGAACGAGGCCGCCCTCCTGGCCGCCCGCAGACACCACCGCTTCATCAGCATGGCCGAGCTCAACGAGGCGGTGATCAAGGTGATCGCCGGGCCGGAGAAGAAGAGCCGGGTGGTCATCGAGCGGGAGCGGAAGCTCACCGCCTACCACGAGGCGGGCCACGCCATTGTCATCCACGACCTGCCCACCCAGGACCCGGTGCATGAGATCACCATCATCCCCCGGGGCATGGCCGGCGGCATGACCATCTCCCTGCCCCAGGAGGACGTGACCTTCCAGACCAGGCAGCAGCTCACCGAGCGCATCGCCGTCTGCCTGGGCGGCCGGGCCGCCGAGCAGTTGGCTTTGGGGGACATCTCCACCGGCGCGGGCAACGACCTGCAAAAGGCCAGCGCCATCGCCCGCAACATGGTCACCCGCTACGGCATGAGCGAGAAGGTGGGCAATGTGGTCTTCGACTCCGGCCACGACGAGGTATTCATCGGCCGCTCCATGGCCCAGACCAAGAACTACTCCGAGGAGGTGGCTGCCCTCATCGATGAGGAGGTGAAGGCCCTGGTGGACGGGGCCTACGCCCGCTGCGGGGAGATCCTCACCCATCGCCGGAGGGAGCTGGACATCGTGGCGGAGTATTTGCTCCGGTACGAGAACATGGACGCCAAGACCTTCGAGCAGGTCTTTACCGACCCGGCGGCGCTCCAGCCCCCGGCGGCCTATCAGGCTGTGGAGGCCGAGGCGGAGCAGGACGCCCGCGAGGAGGAGGAGCATGGCGCAGATTGAGTGCGTGCTGGGCGACATCACCCGGATTGAGGCCGATGCCATTGTCAACGCCGCCAACCGTACCCTGCTGGGCGGCGGCGGTGTGGACGGAGCCATCCACCGGGCGGCCGGCCCGGAGCTGTTGGCCGAGTGCCGTACCCTCCACGGCTGTGAGACCGGGCAGGCCAAGATTACAAAAGGTTATAAATTGCCCGCAAAATACGTGATTCACACCCCCGGCCCCATCTGGAAGGGGGGCGGCCGCGGGGAGGCGGAGCTCCTGGCCTCCTGCTACCGGAGCAGCCTGGCCCTGGCCGTGGAGCACGGCTGCCGGACGGTGGCCTTTCCTGCCATCTCCGCCGGGGTGTACGGCTACCCGCTGGCGGAGGCGGCCGCCATCGCGGTGAATACGGTGCGTGATTTTGCGGCGCGGGATAACACGTTGGAGACCGTCACCTTTGTCTGCTTTCTGCCCGAGGTCAAGGCGGCCTTCGACCAGGCCCTCCGCGAACCATAAACCAGCCCCCCGGCGTCTGCCTGTGTCCTATAAAGAAGTGGCGAGACAGGAAAGGCAGACGGGCAAGTGGTGACAAAAAAACAGGGGACCGACTAAGAAAGTCGGCCCCCTGTCTCTTTATGTCTCTCCCGGCCTCTGGGCCTAGGTCTGTGTGTTCTGGCCCTCGTCCCCGCCCTACGCCCCGCAGGGCGTCAGAGCGACAGCAATTCCCACGGGAACGAGGCCACAAGTCACCACCACCAACCGGCGGGGGATTGCGAAGGAGCGTACCCACCTTGTTCCCCGCCCTGCTGAACCTGTCGGCCAGCGCCCAGGGCGGACCCGTGGCGGGCTTCCCGGCCTCCGGGACAGAGCGCCGCCCCTTCTGAACAACAAAAGACGGCCCCCATCTTGCTCCACTGTGGAAGCAAAACGGGGGGCGGGCATAGAAAGTGAAAAAAGGGCTTGTCAATTTTGCTCGAACAGGGTAAAATGGGAGCCAAGAGGTACAGAAATAATGCGGCGGACCCCAGGTGCAGCGAACACCTGAGGCCCTATGCGGGTGACGTGACCACCCACACAACGGAAATTCCGTACCACGCTGTTATTATAACCTTCTCTGCCCCATTCTGGCAAGAGGGTTTTGGCGGCTGTGTTGCAGTTTGATGTGCTGTGTGGGGATATTATACTCCGCACAGCATTTTTTCTTACCTCTTGCAGAAGGGCCTGCGGGGGGCAGCCGCCCCCCAAGGGTCCCGACGCAAGAGAAGCAAAAACACAGGAGGCCGCATATATGAAGAAAGAAGTCACCGCCCTATCCCTGGCGCTTGCCCTGACTGTAGGCATGACCACTCCAGTCCTTGCCGCAGAAGAAAAAGGACCGGAGATTACCTGGCTGTCCCGACCAGGGATGCCGTGTAGTTACAACGAAACACTTAATTGGCTCACAGTACGTGATCTAGAGACAGGGGATTTCTCTACATTTGACTTGTCCACAGGAGAGGACGTAGGATATGCTGCGGTATTTGGTTTTACCGATGGCTTAGCTATGGTCATGGATACAGAGTGGAGGACAGGTTTTATTGACCAGACTGGACAATTAGCGATTCCTCTGGCATATCAAGCGGGTTTTTCTTTCTCGGACGGCCTGACAATTGTATGGGATGAATACGGACGGAGTCAATGTATTGACACAACGGGTCAGGTTGTGTTTTCTACCACGTATGGTATATGGGCGAGTTTTTCTCAGGAAGGTCTTGCAATTGCGCATGACGACGATAACGGGAAATGGGGATACATTGATAAGACTGGTCAAGTGGTGCTACCAATAGAGTACGATGCCGCTTTTCCTTTTTCTGACGGTCTGGCAGCTGTACAGATAAATGGGGAATGGGGCTATATCGATACAACCGGCCAGGTTGTGATACCCCTGGAATATCACAGTGCTGGGATGTTCTCAGATGGCTTGGCTGCTATTGAAACGGATGCGGATTCCAAGATTGGCTTTATTGATAAGACCGGTCAGTTAATAATACCAGCTGAGTATTATAGTAAGGGCACGTGGAGTGGGTCGTTTGCGGAGGGGCTGGCCTCTGTGGCTGATGAGGCTGGCAAGTATGGCTTCATTGATACTTCGGGTCAGACAGCTATTTCATTTGAATATGATGATGCATCTTACTTCTCGGACGGCCTTGCTTCCGTAGCAAAGCGTGACCAGGATGGATACAATAAGTACGGCTTCATCAACAAGAATGGACAGACCGTGGTGCCGCTCCAGTATGATGAAGTGGGGTTTATCGCAAGCAGCTATACTATGGATGATACCTTCGAGTGGGGCCCTATCTGCTACGTTAGACAAGGCACTAGCTACGGTATCTTTAAAAATCCGTACTGGACCCCGGAAGATGGTTCGGACGTTTCTAGAAGTTTCCCAGTAGTACCTGTGGCTGTGGGTGCCGTAGTGGTAGTTGCCGTCGTTCTGGCTGTGCTGCTTCTGAAACGGAAGAAGGCCGTCCCCGCCGAGGTGAATGCCGCTGTCCAGACTGTGACGGAGGGGGCGCAGAGGCTCCAGGCGCAGGGCAAGGCTGCCGCTCAAAAGCTGGCGGAGAAGCTGCCTCCGGAAATTCGAGGCATCCCCTGTGACTGCGGCGTAGTGAATGACCCCAAGGCCAAGTTCTGCTCCGGCTGCGGGAAGCCGGTCCAAGCTCCGGGCCGCTGCCCCTCCTGCGGCCACCAGAACAAGGCCGGGGCAAAGTTCTGCCAGGAGTGCGGGAAGCCCCTGGACAGTGGGGAGGGCTGAGAGATGTACTGCCCAAACTGCGGAAAGGAACTGCCGGTGGATGGGCGCTTCTGCCCTTCCTGCGGTCAGGAGATAACCCCGGCTGTCCCACCCACCCCGGCCAAAGCCGCCGCAACCGTTACGCTGAATAAGCGCACCTTGCTGGTCGTTGCCGGGGCGGTAGTCGCCGCCTTGCTGGTCCTGGCGCTGTTCGTCCTGTCCATGCTGGGAAGCCGGGAGCAAGACACAAATCAGCCAATCCCCGGACAGACAGAGCCAGCGGCGGACCCAGCGGAGGCGCTGGTGGGGACCTGGAGCAATAAAGACGGCGTGGGCCTGAAATTCGGGAGTGACGGAGTGCTGTATCTGTCCGGGCTGGGCCTGACCCTGGGGGGCGATACCTTCAGCTATGAAGTTACCGGAGAAAACGCCCTGACCCTGACCGCCACCGTGGGCGGCCTTGTGAGCGCAGACCTGGACGCCCCATATGGCATTGTGGGCGATACCCTGTATATCGAGCTTGGCGGGTATGAATTTGAGCTGACCAAGGAATAAATGAGCGATAAAAGATATAGTTTCCCAAGGCGGCTGACGATTGAACCAATCGCCAGCCGCTTTGCACATCACTATCCTATTGTCTCAATCGAACCAACAGATGTTTGGTTTTACATTTTAGATATAGTTTATTCATATTTTAGACATAGTTGTTAGCTATGATATACGCGGACAAAAAAATATCGTTTGCCAAGCGATGACCTCGACGACGGCTTGAAAAACAGTCACCAGACAGATCGCCTGAGCGATAAACCGATTTTGTACGACAAAATGGGTTTGTTCGCAAGGGAGTGGTCTGTTTTTTTACATCCCTTCCTTGCGGAAGGGATGTTTTTTGTACCTTCTCGCAAAGGAGGTGAAGAAAATGCCGAAAATTAACATTGCACTTACAGTTGACCAGTCCACCGGGACCACGACCCCAATCGTGACCGAGGTGGCGGACGATGTTGAGTGGGTGGACGGCCCAGACGGGAAGCGCCGCCCCGGTGCGAGGGTAGGCACCCGTTACACGGTGCTCATGCTCCAAAATGCCTGCGCCCCTCTGACCGTCAGGACCCCGGAGGCCACCCCCGCCGTGAGCGCAGAGGAAGTGGCTGCGGCCTGTCTGGCTGGAAATTTTATCAGGGTCCGCTTTGAGGGCTTCAAGGCCCATCCTTACCAGGGCAAGAACGGCCTGGGCATCAGCGCCACCGCTGACCGGGCCATAGTAGTCAGCTCTGGTAAGAGTTGACCCACCAACCTAGCCGGACAACGAGGACACACCGCCTTCGTTGTTTCGGCCCACGCATTTGGAAGGAGTGATTTTTTGTGAACGATTTATTTGAAGGCGTGACATCGTGGATTGCGGAGACTTATGATGGCCTATGCTCCGAAATCGGGGCAGGCATACAGGAGAAGGACGCATCCCGAGTGATGGTCAATGCTCTGCTTGTCGTGGGCTTCACGGGCGGTATGTCGGCTGTTGTTGTCGGTGTGTGTGCGCTGGCTGCGTACTTTTGGGAATGGCTCATCATCCCCGCCATCATCGTGGCCTTCGTCATCCACCATGTGAAAAAGGGGAAGTCCATCATTTCTAACCCCGATACCGAGGTTGAGATTGCGACAATCGACCAAGATGCTGATGAAGTACACGAGGACCTGACGATGTGTGTTTGCAGCGCCCTGATTGACGTGTCTGACAATACGCCTGTCCGCCGTCCCCGTGACCCGCAGTCCATCCAGACGAGCCGGGAGAGCCAGTGGCGGATTGAGGGCGGTATCGCCTATCATCAGTTCGAGGTGGATACCAGCAATCCGCTGAACGCCGGCGTAATTGCTCAGTTCCAGGAGGACCTTCAGAAGAAGGTCAACCGTTACGCCAAGGCGTACCCTCTGCTGCTCCGCAACGGCCACGCTCCATTCGTTTACGCAGTGAAAAACGGGGGGAACTACCTACTCGTTGAGGTGGTCTTGCAGACAGAAAGAGCGTTGCCGAGGATTGAGCAGCGCCGCCGTGAGCTTATCAAGCGCCGCCAGCGTATGGCAGATGCGGATGACCGTGACTTTTGATAAGCTGCCCACCATTCCTGTCTTTTTAGACGCCAAGAAGCTGTCCGCTGGTGTCCCGGCCTTTCTCGGCTGGGACACCAGCAGCACGACACAGCATCACTGGCTGGTAGGCGGGAATAGTGGTGCTGGAAAGTCATACAGTCTTATGCTGATGATTGCCAAAATATGGAGGTATATGCCGGATATGACCCGGCTGTGGCTGATGGATTTTAAGGGTTCAGACGATTTTCATTATCTGCGGGGCATCCCCAACGCACGATATTATTTCCATGATAGGTGTGCCGTTGGACTGCAAGAGTTCGGGGAAGAAATGGAAAGCCGCCTGCGGGACAATCCAGACCGCTCCCCGGTGGTGGCGGTTTTCGATGAATACGCCTCATTCATCAGCTACACTCAAGTCATGGACAGAAGTAAGAAACCAGAGGCCCGTCTTGCGCCCAAGTGTGAGGTATGGCTGATGAACGCCCTGTTTCTCTCCAGAGGAGTGGGAGGTTACTGCGTTCTCTGTACTCAACGTCCGGATCAGAGTATCCTGCCCAGCGGCGGAGCACGTGACCAGTTCGGGTGTCGGGTCTGGTGGGGGCGTTTTTCCTCACGGGAAGCGGCAACCATGATGTTCGGGGATGAGGCGAAGCTAATCCCCGAGGACTACGTGGGCGGGCTGGGACACGGGATAGCGTACATGGACGGCAAGGGACTGTTTGAGGTGGTATCGCCACGCATACGGCGCATGGATGATGTGAAAGAGGCCATCCGGGAGTTAGTGACCAGATGACCAACCGCCAGGGGCGAGGCGGCGGGCCGGAGGCATAGCCGCCCGCCCCGGAGCGGCCCCAACGGGGCTGCTCCTTAACTTGATTATTTATAAACATTAGGCCGCAAGGATAGGAGGCAGGATGCGGATACAGCGGATAGAAAATGAACGGCCTACCCCGAAAGCGCCGGTGACAGTGAAGGTATGCGGCAACGTGATAGAGGTGCGGCACAGCGAACAGGGAGCGCCGGAAATCACCATAGAGAAATTGTCGGCGGACGAATACCTGGACAAACGGACGGGAGAAATCAAAGAGTTCCAACACACGGAAAACCGGGCGGAGAACACGGCAAGCGTGGCGCAGACCCTTCGCAACCTCAGAGACCTCATAAATGCCAATCTGACGGACCCGGAGCGGGCATTATGGGTCACACTGACCTACCGGGAAATAATGACTGACCAGGAGCGACTGTACCGGGATTTTCACGCCTTTTGGAAACGGTTTCTTCGCTGGCAGGCGAAAGCGGGACAAGAACAGGCGGAGTACATAGCGGCGGCAGAGCCACAGGGCCGTGGGGCCTGGCACCTCCATCTATTGCTCCTGTTCCCTGGCAAAGCCCCCTTCATCCCCAACAGCGAAATGGCCCGGCTGTGGGGCCAGGGGTTCACCAAGACCAAGAGCATGAAGGGGGTGGACAACCCCGGCATGTACCTGACGGCCTACCTTGGAGACATGGAGTTGCCAGAGGCGGCTATGAGCGGAGCGGCCCGAGGACGGCTGACGGAGGTGGAGACAGAGGACGAGCGTGGAGTGAAGCAGAAAAAAGCGATTGTAAAGGGCGCAAGGCTGCACCTATACCCCAGCGGGTTCAATCTGTACCGCTGTTCCCGAGGGGTGAAGCGGCCGGAGGTGGAGGAAATGACAGAGGGAGAAGCGCAAGAGCTGATCGGCGGGGCCCCGCTGACCTATGAAAAGACGATAGCGGTGAAAAACGGCGAGGGCAGGACGGTGAACGTCATCAATTACCGGCAGTACAACAAGGCGAGGGCCGCCGTTGAAAAACCGGGTGAGGCAGGCGCAGAGGGTTCCGGGAACAGGTCACAAGAATAAAATCAGCGGCCCCAGCCGCCACCGCTGACCCCATGTAGATGGCCGTCGCAACGGCACCCGCTGAAAAGGGCGTATTTCCAACAACATCAAGCAGAGTTTGAAACAGGAGGCAGAAGCATAAGCGACAGACAAGAACAGGAGCGAAGCTTGGTCGTGGCTCCCATCATCGTCCGGCAAATCGGCGGGACGGTCTACCCGGTGTATGGGTACTTCTCCCCCGAGGCGAGGGAGACAGCGGGGGAGAAAATCGGGCGTCTGCTCACCAGGTCGGCAGAGAAGAAAAATGCCTGGAAGCCTTGAAAATACAGGGTTTTTGTGGACTTTCAGGCGGGTTTGTGGTATAATAATCCTGTAAACCACAAGCCCGTTCTGCCACATTGAAGGAGGTTAAAGCTATGTGGCAGTACGATACAATCAACGGTAAATTTATTCCCGGCACACTCCCCGCCGAGGGGAATATCACGGCTTGCTATGACCGTCTGAGCCAGGAGGACGAGCTGGACGGTGACAGCGGTTCGGTGGTCAATCAGCGGGATTTCCTGCGGAAATACTGCGAGGAACACCATTTCCAGAATGTGCGGCACTTCTCCGATGACGGCTACACCGGGACGAACTTTGACCGCCCCGGCTTCCGTGAAATGATGGACCTTGTGGAGCGGGGACGGGTGACGGCCATCATCGTCAAGGACCATTCCCGGCTGGGCCGCAACCGCCTTTTGGTGGGCGCTCTCATGGAGCGGTTCACAGAGGATTACGGGGTGCGGTATATCGCCGTTACGGACAACATCGACAGCGCCAAGGGTCTGGACGATATGACGGCGGTGCGGGAACTGTTCAACGAGTTCTATCCCCGTGACACCTCCAAGAAAATACGGGCGGTGTTCAACAGCAAGGGCAACAGCGGCCAGCGGCTTTGTACTCAGGTCCCCTATGGCTACAAAGGAGACAAGTACAAATGGGAAGTGGACGAGGAAGCGGCCCAGGTGGTGCGGGAGATATTCAGCCTTTGCATGGCTGGCCTGGGGCCTATGCAGATCTCCAAGCGGCTGAAAGCGGCGGGGGTGCTGACGCCCACGGCGTACAAGCTGGAAAAGGGCCTGTCCGTCACCCATAAGTCGACAGCGGACCCCTGCGGCTGGGACCACCGGGCAGTGGTAAAAATCCTGGAGCGCATGGAGTACCTGGGCTGTACGGTGAACTTCAAGACCCGCAAGAAGTCGTACAAGTCCAAAAAGATGCTGTATCTCCCCCCGGAGGAATGGAAGGTGTTTCCCGACACCCACCCGGCCATCATAGACCGTGAGACCTGGGAGCGGGTGCAAGAGCTGCGGAAGCACAAGCGCCGCCCCACCAAGGCGGGCAAGCGGGGGCTGTTCTCCGGGCTGGCCTACTGCGCCGACTGCATGAGCAAGCTGTATTTCGCCACACACAAGGGTTCCACGGAGGACCAGGACCACTATGTATGCTCCAACTACAAGAGCAACACGGGGAGCTGTACCATCCACTATATCCGGGAGAAGGTGCTGACGGCCCTGGTGCTGGCCCATCTGCAAGCCACGATAGCCTATGTCCAGGCGGACGAGGATGGATTTATCCGGCTGGTGATGGACAAGGACGCCCAGGAACAGCGGCGGGAGCTGGCCCGGAAGAAGGCGGAGCTGACCAAGGCGGAGAAGCGGGTCACGGAGCTTGACAGCCTGTTTCAACGGGTGTACGAGGACCACGTCACGGGCAAGCTGACAGAGGAGCGTTATAACCGCCTCTCCGGGTCCTACGAGGCCGAGCAAAGGGAGTTAGAGGCCAGGGTGGCGGAACTACGGCGGGAGCTGGAAAAGGGCCAGGAGGAGGCCGTAAACGTGTCCCACTTCGTGGAGCTGGTGCGGAAGTACACGGAGGTCCGGGAGCTGACGCTCACCATCGTCAACGAGTTTATCAAGATGGTGATAGTCCACGCCCCCAGCAAGGTCAACGGCAAGCGGTTTCAGCCCGTCCAGATAGTCTATAATCTGGTGGGCGAGATAACGATACCGGGCACGATGGACAGCAAAACGGCATAGCCCCGAGAGACTATGCCGTTTCACTAAGACGATATTACTTCCTTATGGGGCCTCGGCTTCGGCCGGGGGGCTTTTTGTCCGGCCGACCGGGCAGATCCCGCGGGGGCGGAGGCAAAACGTAAGAAAACCGTAAAAGACGGCGGGGCAAAACCCTGCTATAATAGAGATAAATTTGTGGAAAGGAGGGGGAAGCATGCCCGTAGAGACTCCGGTACGCCGCCGGCGGCGGGTGAGGCACCGGCCCCGGCTGATTCCGTGTCTGCTGGCCCTGGTGGCGGTGCTGCTGGTCATCAAGTGGATCGACCCCTTCGCCCCCAGGGAGCGCCCCCTGCCGGAGACGCCGGACTGGATCACGGTGGAGCTGCTCCCCCTCAACGAGTTCTCCCGGCCTGGCACGCCTCTGGAGGAGGTCAACGGCATCGTCATCCACTACGTGGGCAACCCGGGTACCACGGCGGCGCAGAACCACAGCTTTTTCACCAACCTGGCCCAGACGGGGGAGACCTACGCCTCCAGCCACTTCCTGGTGGGGCTGGACGGAGAGGTGCTCCAGAACGTCCCGCTCAACGAGGTGGCCTACTGCTCCAACCAGCGCAATGACGACACGATCTCCATCGAGTGCTGCCACCCGGACGACAGCGGGGAATTCACCTCTGCCACCTATGAGTCCCTGGTGCGTCTCACCCGCTGGCTCATGGAGGAGTACGGCCTCGACACCAGCCAGGTGATCCGCCACTATGATGTGACGGGGAAGCTCTGCCCCAAGGCCTTTGTGGAGCACCCGGAGGAGTGGGAGCGGTTCTTGCGGGCCCTGGAGGAATAGTCCTGTTTATTGGACGGCGTATTTCTTATACTGTACTCACAACGAGACAGAAAGGAGCGCTGACCAATGAATTACGAGATTCGCTATGTACGCGGGCATGTGGAGGTTTACGACCAGATGGGCCGCTTCCGGTTCTCCGCCGACTCCGAGTGGGAGGCGCTGGAGGAGCTGGAGCAGGACTCCGCCGCATAGAGACAAAACAACAGGCGCGCCCCGGCTATGCCGGGCGCGCCTGCCCATATGAGAGAGCTGTTTCAGTCCGGGATATAGGCCCGGATACGAAGGGTAACGCCCAAGTCCTCGGTCAGCCTGCGGCAGCGGGCGATCTCCTCCGGCGTCTTGTCCTTGTCCACGATGGTCATGACCACGTGGGGCACGTACTCCCGGCACTCCCGGGCAAAGTCCAGCATGGCGTCCCACGCCTGCACGCCCTGGCGGGGCTTGGTGACGGCGCAGTACTCCTCCGGCGTGGAGCCGTTGAGGGAGATGGAGATGGTGTCAATGCGCCCCTGGAGCAGGGGGGCCACGTCCCGGCCCAGGAACAGGTTGGCGTGGCCGTTGGTGTTGATGCGCACCGGGGGCAGGTTGGGCACCCGCTTTTTCAGCTCGTCCACCAGCCACACGATGTCGTCGGTGCGGTACATGGGCTCTCCAAAGCCGCAGAACACCAGCTCCCGGTACTGGGAGAAGTCCCGGGCCAGCAGGTTGTCCAGGGCCTCCTGCCGGGTGGGCTCGTGCTCCAGCCACAGGTCGTCGGCGTAGATGGAGCCCTTGTGGCCGTTGTGGCGCAGGCAGAATACGCAGGCGCAGTCGCACCTGTTGGTGAGGTTCACGTAGAGCGCGCCCTCATACTCATAGGAAATGGTCATCATAGTGGATTACCTCCCTTATCAATTCCGATCCAGGACAGGCGGGCGGCCGGGGGCCGTCCGCCGCTCAGGCGATGCCGAAGAACTTCTTGCCGTTCTCCAGGGTAACGGCCTCCACCTCGTCCCGGGTGAGGCCCCGGAGCTGGGCCACCGTCTCGGCGGAGCGGGCGATCATGGTGGAGTCGCACCGCTGGCCCCGGTACGGCTCGGGGGCCATGTAGGGGGCGTCGGTCTCCAGCATCAGCCGCTCCAGGGGCAGCCAGCGGAGGATGTCGGGGGCCCGGCGGGCGTTTTTGAAGGTGATATTGCCGGTGAAGGAGAGCATCCAGCCCTTGTCCACCAGCACCTTGGCGTCCTCCAGGCTGCCGGAGTAGCAGTGGAACACCCCACGGACGCCGGGGTGGGCGCGGACGATGTCCAGGCAGTCCCGGTGGGCGTCCCGGTCGTGGACGATGGCGGGGAGGTTGAGCTCCTCCGCCAGGGAGAGCTGGGCGTCGAAGAAGTCCCGGGAGTTGGCCCGCTCCTCCGGCGTCTTGAGCCAGTAGTAGTCCAGGCCGATCTCCCCCACCGCCACCACCTTCGGGTGGGCGCACAGGGCCCTGACGGCGTCCAGGTCGGAGAGGGCCGCCCCCTCCAGATTCTCCGGGTGGTATCCGGCGGCGGCGTAGAGAAAGCCGTACCGCTCCGCCAGGGCGATGGACTGGCGGGAGGACTCCGGATCGCAGCCGGGGCAGACCACCAGGGCCACCCCCCGGCCGGGCAGGGAGGCGAGCAGCGCGTCCCGGTCGGCGTCGAAGGCCTCGTCGTAGTAGTGGGCGTGGGTGTCAAAAATCATAGGGCAGACCTCACAGTGTTGGGATGGGTTCTCCCTCTATGATAGCGCGGAACGGGCAAAAATACAAGAAGGCGGCGCGGAAAACCGCGCCGCCTTCTTCAGAGGGGCAGGGTGAGGGCCGCCCGGGCCCCCCGGCCGGTGTTGGACAGCTCCAGCGTCCCGCCGTGGCGGCGGGCGGTCTGGTGGGCGAAGGTGAGCCCCATGCCCATGTGGCCCTCCCGGGGCCGGCTAGCGTCGCCGGTGTAAAAGCCCCGCCCCGCCCGGGCCAGGGCCTCGGGGGAGAAGCCGGGGCCGGAGTCCTCCACGGCCACGGTGAGTACGGCCTCCTCCACATACGCCGACAGGCGCACCGCGCCCCCCTCCGGGGTGAAGCGGGCGGCGTTGTCCAGCAGGTTGAGCACCGCCCGGTCCAACTCCGACCGGAACAGGGTACAGGGGCGGGAGGCGGGGCAGTCCAGAGAAAAGCGCAGCCCTCTGGGGGCGCACAGGCCGCGCCCGGCGGCCGCCCAGCCCTCCGCCAGCGCGGACAGCTCCGCCGTCGCCCGTCCGCCCGCCTCCGCCGGGCCCCCGGCGGCGGTAAGGGCGCGGAGCTGCTCCATATAGTCCCGGATGCGGCTAGCGCTGCGGAGAATGGCGTCCACGCGCTCCCGCTGGGCGGGGGAGAGGGCGTCCTCCTCCAGCAGCTCCGCGCTGCCGCTGACGATGGACAGGGGGGTCTTGAGATCGTGGGCCAGGGCGGCCAGCGCCTGGGTGCGCTCCTGCTCCATGGCCCACTGCTCGGACAGAGCCCGGGCCAGGGCCTTCCGGAGCTGCTCCATAGCGGCCAGGCTCTCCCCCAGCTCCCGCACCCGGGCCCCGCCGTCCAGGGGGAGGTCCAGCCGCCGGGCGGCGATGGCCCCGGTGGCGGCAGTGAGGAGGGCGGCGTCCCGCCGGAGCAGGCCGGCGAAGTGCCGGGTGGAGAGGGCCCCGGCGGCCAGCCAGGCCGCCAGCAGCACCGCCGTGGCGCAGGTCTGGAACTCCGGGAGTCTTCCCTGGAGCGCGGGGGAGCCGTAGGGCATGGAGTAGTCGAACTGGAGCAGGCACACCGTGCCGTCGGGGAGCTGGGCGGAGCGGTGGTACTGCTGGTAGGGGAAGCCGTGGAGGGTGCGGTCGCCCCCCAGCGCGGCCCGGGCATAGCCCAGGTGCCGCTCGCCCATGCCGCGCTGCCCCACCACCTGGGCGGAGCCGTCGAAGGCGGCCCAGCGGTAGTAGTGGGGCAGCTCCGCCGGGGTCAGCTCCCCGGCCTCCAGGGCGCGGACCAGCCCGTCCGCCTGCCCGGCGGCGGTGCCCGCCGGGAGGACAAAGCCGCTGCGGAGCAGGGCGGACAGGCCGCCCCACCAGAGGACGGCCAGCAGCACAACCGCCCCGCCGGTGACGAGCAGGTAGCGCCAGAACAGGGCGGTGAGCCCCGTCCGCCTCCTCATGCGCTTTCCCATTTGTAGCCCACCCCCCACACGGTCTGGATGGGGGAGAGACCCACGGCCCGCAGCTTGGCGCGGATGTTCTTGATGTGCTCCGTAATGGCGGAGGAGTCCGCCGTGCCGTCAAAGCCGAATACCGCCTCGTAGATCTGCTCCTTGGTGAAGGTCTGGGCGGGGTGGGCGGCCAGATGGGCGCAGATGGCATACTCGCCTCGGGTCAGGTGCAGCGGCTCCTCCCCGCAGTAGACGGCCCGCTCCTCCAGATCGAAGTCCAGCCCGCCGCGGCGGATGCGGCTGCGGGGCGCCCGGGACTCCCGCCGCAGGTGAGCGGCCACCCGGGCCCGCAGCTCCGCGATGCGGAAGGGCTTGGACAGGTAGTCGTCCCCGCCCAGCCCCAGGCCGGTGAGCACGTCGGCCTCCTCGGTCTTGGCGGTGAGAAAGAGAATGGGGCAGGCGGCCAGGGCGCGGATGCGGCGGCAGGTGGCAAAGCCGTCCTCCCCCGGCATCATCACGTCCAGGAGAATGCAGTCTGCCCAGCGGCAGTGGGCCTCGCTCACCGCCCCACCGCGGTCGAGGAGGGAGACCTGGTGTCCGTCCCGCTCCAGGGCGGTTTTCAGCAGGGCGCGGAGATCCCCGTCGTCGTCCACCACCAGAATATGGGCCATGGATACCACCTCAGTTCAGCAGAAGATAGAGCCCCCACGACAGGGCGTAGAGGATGTAAATATGGGCGGGATAGAAGGCGTAGAACAGCCGCTTGTGGCCTCCGCCCCGCTGCCCATTATAGCACAGCATGAGGGGCGCGGCCAGGATGCCGTAGATCTCGTAGTACCGGGTGAAGAGCTGGCTCCAGGCGAAATCGGGCATCTGGGAGGCCATGAGGCCCATATACACCACCCCGTAAAGAAAATAGAACACGGCGAAGGCCAGTACCTGCCCCCTCCGGTTCCGGCGGAACAGGTAGAGCACCAGCCCCATGGCCAGCACCGGCCAACTGCTGTCCCCGGTGGTGCCCCAGGCGGGGAGGACGGAGTAGGCCGCCAGGCCCACGGGGGTGGCCAGGGCGGGGACGGCCAGGGAGAGGGCGGAGGCCAGGAAGGGCCAGGCCAGGGGGAGAAGAAGCGCCGCCAGGCCCCGGACAATATGCCGCCGGCCCAGCCAGTCGATGCCCTGGAACATCACCATGAGAATCACAAAGGTGGTCATCATGCCGTTGGCGGGGTAGAACCCGTCGGGCCGCACCAGCACGTGGGCAAAGGCCATGAAGAAGAACAGGAGAGACATGGCGGTGGAGAGGACGTAGACCCTTGCGAAGTACCGCTTCCGGCTGCGGGTGTGGGTGAAGCCCTCCACCAAGCAGAACAGGAACAGGGGCGCGCCCAGCCGCCCCACCATACTGAACCACTCGGGGACGCACCCGGTAAAGCTGAAAAAGTAGTGAATGTGGTCCAGCACCATGGTGACCAGGGCGACCCATTTCAGCCCCGTCTCGGACAACCCCCGGGCGGGGGTGATATGATGTGTTTCCATTGCGGACAGCTCCTTTTTGTGGTCTGTCCACAGGATAGCAGGTAATTCTAAGGAATCTCTAAGGATATCGAAAAAGGCGGTCTTGACAGGGGAAGGGATGTATGGTAGGATAGCAGCCGGAACACGGGAATGAGGTTCTCCCGGGGCGTTGGCCCGAACCGCCGCTTGGCTGATGACTTCTGCAAGAGATTGCAGGGGGCATTGGCTTTTTTTCTGCCCTCTGGAGAGGAATGATTTGTTATGTTAACCAGCCTCGCCTATGTGCTGCTGCTGGGCATGGCCCTGGGGGCCATGGCCAGCAGGCTCCGCCTGCCGTCCCTGGTGGGGATGCTGCTGGCGGGGATTCTGCTGGGGCCCTGCGTACTTAACCTGCTCAGCCCATCCCTGTTAGGTATTTCCGCAGACCTGCGGCAGCTCGCCCTGGTGATCATCCTCACCCGGGCGGGCCTGTCCCTGGAGCTGGAGGATCTGCGCCGGGCCGGGCGGCCCGCCGTGCTGCTGTGCTTTGTGCCCGCTTCCTTTGAGGTGCTGGGCATGGTGCTGCTGGCTCCCCGGCTGCTGGGGGTGGACGTGTTGGACGCCGCCATTATGGGCGCAGTGGTGGGGGCGGTGTCCCCCGCGGTCATCGTTCCCCGGATGCTCAGGCTGATGGAGGAGGGCTATGGCGCAGACAAGGGCATCCCCCAGATGATTCTCGCCGGGGCCTCGGTGGACGATGTGTTCGTCATCGTCCTCTTTACCTCCTTTACCGGCATGGCTCAGGGAGGCAGCTTTTCCCCTGCGGCCCTGGCGGGGGTGCCGGTATCCATTGTGCTGGGTGGGGCGGCGGGCCTGGGGCTGGGATACGTCCTGGCTAAATGCTTCACCCGCTTCCACCTGCGGGACTCGGCCAAGGTGGTGGTGCTGCTGGCGCTGGCTTTCCTGCTGGTTGCCCTGGAGGACGCGGCGGAGGGGGTGGTCCCCTTCTCCGGGCTGCTGGCTGTTCTGGGGACGGGCCTGGGCCTGCGCCGTTGGCGGAGGCCGGCGGCGGAGCGGCTCACTGCCAAGTTCGGTAAGCTGTGGGTGGCGGCCGAGGTGATGCTCTTTGTCCTGGTGGGGGCCGAGGTGGACATCGGCTACGCCGCGGCGGCAGGGCTGGCCGCCGTGGCCACGGTGCTGGGGGTGCTGTGTTTCCGGGCCGTGGGGGTGCTCCTCTGCGTGGCGGGGAGCCGCCTGAGCGGACGGGAGCGGCTGTTTGCCGTGCTGGCCTATCTGCCCAAAGCTACAGTGCAGGCCGCCATCGGCGGTGTCCCTCTGGCCATGGGCCTGGCCTGTGGGCAGGTGGTGCTCACCGTGGCGGTAGTCGCTATCCTGGTCACTGCCCCCTTGGGGGCCCTGGCCATCGACCTGAGCTTCCGGCGCCTGCTGCGCCGGGACAGGGGATAGAGAACAGCAAGGGGCGCGCCTGCAAACGCAGGCGCGCCCCCTCTGTTTATACAGGATGCGCTCAGCACAGCTTGGCGCCGGCGGGGATAGCGTCGTCCACCATAACCAGGTGGAGCTTCTCCTCCCCGTGCTCGGTGTGGACGGCGGAGAGAAGCATGCCGCAGCTCTCCTGCCCCATCATCTTGCGGGGGGGAAGGTTGATAATGGCTACCAGGGTCTTGCCCACCAGTTCCTCCGGCTTGTAGTACATGGCGATGCCGGAGAGGATCTGGCGGTCAGTCCCGGAACCGTCGTCCAGGATGAACCTGAGGAGCTTGGCGCTCTTTTTCACGCTCTCACACGCCTTGACCTTCACGGCCCGGAAGTCGCTCTTGCAGAAGGTGTCGAAGTCCACGCTCTCCTGGGCAAAGGGCTCCACCTCCACGGCGGGGAGGGCGGCCCTGCGGGCCTCGGCCTGTAGCTCGTCCAGGGCGGCCAGCTCCTTCTCCACGTCGATGCGGGGGAACAGGTTCTCCCCCTTGCTCACCGCCGCGCCGGCGGGGAGCAGGCCCCACGCTCCGGCGGACTCCCAGGTGCGCGCGCCCTCGTCCACGCCGAGCTGGGCGAAGATCTTCCCGCAGGTCTCGGGCATAAAGGGGGTGAGCAGTACGGCGGAAAGGCGCACGCACTCCAGCAGATTGTAGAGCACGTGGGCCAGGCGGGGCTTCTGGGCCTCGTCCTTGGCCAGTGCCCAGGGCTTGTTCTCGTCGATATACTTGTTGGCCCGACCGATGAGCTTGAACACCTCCACCAGGGCGTCCTGGAAGGCGTAGTGCTCCATCTGCGCCTCGTAGCGGCCCCGCAGGCCGGCGGCCAGGGCGATGAGCTCCACGTCGTACTTCCGGGGGTCGTCCTCCGGAAAGTCCATGGAGAGGTTCACCTCACCCTGGGCCTGGGCCAGCATGGCGGCCAGCTCCAGCTCGTCCCCAGTGGCGCCGCAGTTCTCCGGCAGGCGCTCGCCGAAGTACTTGCCCACCATGGCGGTGGTGCGGCTGACCAGGTTGCCCAGGTCGTTGGCCAGGTCGGTGTTGATGCGGCCGATGAGGGCCTCGTTGGAGAAGTTGCCGTCGGTGCCGAAGGGGAACTCCCGCAGCAGGAAGTAGCGCAGGGCGTCCACCCCGTAGCGCTCGGCCAGCAGGTAGGGGTCCACCACGTTGCCCTTGGACTTGCTCATCTTGCCGCCGTCCAGCAGCAGCCAGCCGTGGCCGTACACCTTCTTGGGCAGGGGCAGGCCCAGGGCCATGAGGATGGCGGGCCAGATGATGGAGTGGAAGCGCACGATCTCCTTGCCCACAAAGTGCACGTCGGCGGGCCAGAACTTCTCAAAGTCGTGGTAGCGGCCGTTGCCGTAGCCCAGGGCGTTGATGTAGTTGGACAGGGCGTCGATCCACACATACACCACGTGGCCGGGGTCGAAGTCCACCGGCACGCCCCAGGAGAAGGAGGTGCGGGAGACGCACAGATCCTCCAGGCCGGGCTTGATGAAGTTGTTCACCATCTCATTGACCCGGCTGCGGGGCTCCAGGAAGTCGGTGTCCTCTAGCAGATGCCGGATGCGGTCGGCGTACTTGGACAGGCGGAAGAAGTAGGCCTCCTCCTCGGCATCCACCACGTCCCGGCCGCAGTCGGGGCACTTGCCGTCCTTGAGCTGGGTCTCCGTCCAGAAGGATTCGCAGGGCTTGCAATACTTGCCCACATATTTGCCCTTGTAGATGTCCCCCTGCTCATAGAGCTGCTTGAAGATCTTCTGCACGGACTCCACGTGGTAGTCGTCGGTGGTGCGGATGAACCGGTCGTTGGAGATGTTCATCAGCCTCCACAGGTCGAGCACGCCCCGGGGGCCCTCCACGATGTGGTCGACAAACTCCTTGGGGGATACGCCGGCCTCCTTGGCCTTGTCCTCGATCTTCTGGCCGTGCTCGTCGGTGCCGGTGAGGAACATGACCTCACAGCCCCGCAGGCGCTTGTAGCGGGCCATGGCGTCGGTGGCCACGGTGCAGTAGGTGTGGCCGATGTGCAGCTTGTCCGAGGGGTAGTAGATCGGGGTGGTGATATAGAATTTCTCAGGATTCATCGGGCGTTCCCTCCGTTGTATCGTTTTCGGCCCGGGCCAGGAGCTCCGGCCGGCCGGCATTGTACAGAAGCGTCACCGTGGACGAGAGCAAATAGAGGATGGCGAAGCCATAGAGCAGCGTCGTGGCCAGATCGTGCTGGTCGGCCAGGGTGGTCAGGCAGAAGTAGATCCCCAGCAGGGAGAACAGCCCAGCCCAGAACACCCGGCCCCGCTCAAAGGAGAAGCCGGCGTGGAAGTAGAGTCCCAGCAGGGAGGCGATGATGGCGAAAAGCTCATACACATAGTCCAGCTGCACCGGATCTCCGGCCCGCACCTGGTAGGCGGCGATCAGCCACACGCAGCAGGTGTAGGCGGGCATCAGCAGGGTGAAGCTGTACTTGCCCCTGTCCAGGCCCTTAAAGCTGTTCTGCGCCGTCTGCATTACGCAGAAGAAGGAGACCGCCGCCAGGGCGGCCAGCAGCAGGCGGGTGTAGACGGTGTTGGTCCCCTGGACAAAGGAGAGCACCATCAGCACCGCCGCCCCCAAGAGCAGGAAGGCGGAGAGCACCATAGCGGTGGCGTACAGGGTGTTTCCCTTGGCCTGAAAGGCCTCGTCGTAGCCGGTGAAGGAGGGGTATTTGCCCCGGCAGAGCAGGGCCAGAACCGCCGCCATGGCAACCGAAAGGGCGATGAGGGCGAGAGTGGCCGGGGCGCCGGGAATGGGTAAGCCGGTGTCCGCCTCAAAGGCCGTGGCCAGCTCCCAGCGGCGCAGGACAAAGCCGGCCCCGCCGCCAGCCACCGCCACGGCGGGCAGCAGAATTTCTTTTCGCATGAAAACCACCCTTTCCGGATGAAATGAATTCAAATCCATAGTATAGCACACTTTGGCGGAAAGTGCACGATTTTTCTTACAGGCGCAGGCCCTTGATGTCCTTGATGCGGGAGAGGATGATGTTGCAGCTCAGGCTGGCAACGCCGGGCAGACGGTGGATGACCCGGTCCAGAAAGTCCTCCAGTTCCCCCTGGCCAGCCGCCACGGCGTGGACGTGGAGCTTGTTGCGGCCGGACACCTGGTAGATCTGGGTCACGGTATCGCTGGCGCGCAGGGTATCCACCACCGCGCTGAATTGGGCGGGCTCTACCTCAAGCTCAAAGTAGCAGGACACAGCACCGCTGATCTTCTGGGGATTGACAATGGTGGTGTACTCCTCGATCACGCCCCGCTCCTCCAGGGCGCGGACGCGGGCCTTCACCGCCACACGGGACAGCCCAACCGCCTGGCCCAGATCTGAGTAGGACATACGGGCGTTGTGGATGAGCAGCTCCACCAGCCGCCGGTCGATGTCGTCCAGACCACTTAAAAACAACGCCTCCGCCCCCTCTATCTGTCAAGCTGTGTTTGTTATCTTATCCCGGCTGAAGAAAAAAGGCAAGTATAGCCTTGTATTTTTCCTCTGGATTTGCTATGATTCTTACGAAAAGAAAGATAAAACATTCAAAACGAAAGTGCGTGAGCCAATGCAGATGGATTTGACCCGGGGTGGAATCACCCGCCCTATGCTGCTGTTCGCCGGTCCCATGATCGCGGGCAACCTGCTCCAGCAGTGCTACAACATTGCCGACACTCTCATTGTGGGCCGGGCGCTGGGGGCGTCGGCCCTGGCGTCGGTGGGGTTCTCCTTTACCCTGATGACCTTTCTCACCTCGGTGCTGCTGGGCCTGTGCATGGGCAGCGGCGCCCTGTGGTCCATGCTCTACGGCGCGGAGCGGGAGGAGGAGCTGAAGCGGTGCCTCTTCGCCTCCTTTGTGTTTATCGGCGCTGTGGCGGTGCTGCTCAACGTGGGAGTGCTGGCCCTGCTGGAGCCGGTGATGACCCTGCTGCGCATCCCCGCCGGGGCCTGGGACGAGACCCGGGCCTACCTGCGGGTGGTGCTGCTGGGCGTCTGCTTCACCTTCCTCTATAACTACTTCGCCTGCCTGCTGCGCTCGGTGGGCAACTCCGTGGCCCCGCTGGCCTTTCTGGCCGTGTCCACCGTCCTCAACATCGGGCTGGATCTCTGGTTTGTCCTGGGACTGGGCTGGGGGGTGGCCGGGGCCGCGGGGGCCACGGTGCTCGCCCAGGGGGTGTCCGCCGCCGGTATCGCCCTCTACGGCTGGCGGCGGGTGCCCCTGCTCCGGCTGGAGCGGCGGCACTGTAAGGTGTCCCGGGGGGAGCTGGGGCGCATCATGAACTACTCCCTGCTCACCTGCGTGCAGCAGTCGGTGATGAACTTCGGCATCCTGATGGTGCAGGGGCTGGTGAACTCCTTCGGGGTGAACGTGATGGCCGCCTTTGCCGCCGCCGTCAAGATCGACGCCTTCGCCTACCTGCCCGTCCAGGACTTCGGCAACGCCTTCTCCACCTTCGTGGCCCAGAACACCGGCGCGCAGAAGGCGGAGCGCATCCGAAAGGGGATCCGCTCCGCCCTGTGGGTGTCCGTGGGCTTCTGCCTGGTCAGCTCCCTGCTGGTGTGCCTCTTCGCCGCCCCCCTCATGGGCCTGTTTGTGGAGCCCGGCGAGACGGAGATTATCGCCGTGGGGGTGGAGTACCTGCGCATTGAGGGCATGTGCTACTGCGGCATCGGCATCCTGTTTTTGCTCTACGGCCTGTTCCGCGGCCTGGGGCGGCCCGGCGTGTCGGTGGTGCTCACCGTGGTCTCCCTGGGGACGCGGGTGGCCCTGGCCTACCTGCTGGCCCCCATCCCCGCCGTGGGCCTGAAGGGCATCTGGTGGGCGGTACCCATCGGCTGGGTACTGGCCGATCTGGCCGGGCTGGTGCTCTACCGGAGAAAACCCCTTCCGGCGGAAACGGCCTGCGCGCCGGAGGGATAAAAAAACCGCCGCGGACGGAACGCCAGTCCGCGGCGGTTTTTGCTATTCCGGTCAATCAGTCGGCCTTCTGGCTCTCCAGGTACTCGTCGTAGGTCATCTTGCGGTCGATGAGCTTGCCGTCGGAGGTGAAGTCGAACACCCGGTTGGCCACGGTCTGCACCAGCTGGTGGTCGTGGGAGGCGAAGAGCACGTTGCACTTGACGGCCTCCAGGCCGTTGTTCAGGGCGGCGATGGACTCCAGATCCAGGTGGTTGGTGGGCTGGTCAAGCAGCAGCACGTTGGCCCCGGAGAGCATCATCCGGGAGAGCATGCACCGCACCTTCTCGCCGCCGGAGAGCACCTTGACGGGCTTGTAAACCTCGTCGCCGGAGAAGAGCATCCGGCCCAGGAAACCCCGCAGATAGGCCTCGTGGGGGTCGGAAGACCACTGCCGCAGCCACTCCACCAGATTGTCGTCGCAGTCCTTGAAGAACTTGGTGTTGTCCTTAGGGAAGTAGGAGAAGGTGGCGGTCTGGCCCCACTTGACGGTGCCCTCGTCGGGCTCCAGCTCGCCGGTGAGGATCTGGAACAGGGCGGTCTGGGCGTTCTCGTTGTCGCCCACGAAGGCGATCTTGTCCCCGTGGCCCACGATGAAGCTCACCTTGTCCAGCACCTTCACTCCGTCGATGGTCTTGCTGACGTCGGTGACGAAGAGGATGTCCTTGCCCACCTCTCGGTCGGGAGAGAAGGCCACCCAGGGGTAGCGGCGGGAGGAGGCGGGGATCTCCTCCAGGGTGATCTTCTCCAGCAGTTTGCGCCGGGCGGTGGCCTGCTTGCTCTTGGACTTGTTGGCGGAGAAGCGGGAGATGAACTCCTTCAGCTCCTGGGCCTTCTCCTCGTTCTTCTTGTTCTGGTTCTTCATCAGGTTCTGCATGAGCTGGGAGGCGTCGTACCAGAAGTCGTAGTTGCCCACGTACATCTTGATCTTGTTGTAGTCGATGTCCACGATGTGGGTGCAGATGGTGTTGAGGAAGTGGCGGTCGTGGCTGACCACAATCACCGTGCCCTCAAAGTCCAGCAGGAAGTCCTCCAGCCAGTTCACCGCGTTGATGTCCAGGTTGTTGGTGGGCTCGTCCAGCAGCAGGATGTCCGGATTGCCGAACAGGGCCTGGGCCAGCAGCACCTTCACCTTCAGCCGGGCGTCCAGGGTGGCCATGTCGTTGGAATGGAACTCGGTGCCCACGCCCAGGCCCTGGAGGATGCGGCTGGCGTCGCTCTCGGCCTCCCAGCCGCCCAGCTCGGCGTACTCCTCCTCCAGCTCGCAGGCGCGGATGCCGTCGGCCTCGGTCATCTCCTCCTTGGCATAGAGGGCCTCCTTCTCCTTGCCGATGTCGTAGAGGCGCTGGTTGCCCATGATGACGGTGTCCATGACGTTGTAGGCGTTGTAGGCGTTCTGATCCTGCTTGAGCACCGACATGCGGGTCTTGGGCAGGATGGAGACCTCGCCGGAGGTGGGCTCCAGCTCGCCGGAGAGGATTTTCAGGAAGGTGGATTTACCCGCGCCGTTGGCGCCGATGATGCCGTAGCAGTTGCCCTTGGTGAACTGGAGATCCACGTGGGAAAAGAGGGGCTGGCCGCTGTAGGCCAGGCCCAGGTCGGAAACTGTAATCATGTCGTACTCCTTTTTATGCGAAAATCATCATACGGAGCGGATTATATCACAGATTGCTCAAAGGGGCCAGAGAAAAATTGGACAAGACGGCCGTATGAAGGGAATGGATCGTTCAAAGCTCTGGCGGAGTCCGGTAAAATACGCAAGGAAAGGGCCGCGCCCCAGGCGCGGCCCTTTGCTGACGGAAAGCGGTTACGCGGCGGTGATGGCCAAAACGCCCTCCACCAGGGCGGACTCCGCGCCCAGCTGGGCGAGGAAGCCTTCGGCCAGATAGTAGTTGCCGTTGACGAGTACGGCGGGCTGGCTCACCGCAGTGCCGTCCACGGTGAGAGTCAGGCTGACGGCCTCGCCGGTGGGGGCGGAGCCGGGCAGGGCCAGGGCCTCGCCCTCGTAGGCGGAGCCGGTGGCGACGGCCACACTGCCGTCCCACGTCACATTGAACTGGGCGCCGGTGCCCTTCAGGGCAAAGGCGAGGTCGCGCAGGCGGTAGTAGGTATTCCCCTGGGCGTCGAAAGCCGTGGCCACGTCTTTGGCCGCGCCGTTTACGGTCACGGTGAGAGTCTCGGCCTTTGCCTTGGCCTGGGCCACCAGGGAATCATAGTCGGACAGGTTGTAGCTCTCGGCGTAGGGGGTGTCCAGCAGGCCGGCGTTGATGTAGCCCACCAGCTCCGCCCGACGGGGGTCGTCCTCGCTCAGATCCACGCCCACGATCTTCCAGTTGTGGTCCACCTCGGGGGCCACGGGGGAGTGCTCGGCAAAGTAGGCCACGATCATATCCCGGATGGAGTTGGAGGACTCCCACTCCTTGGTGCCGGAGATAATGCTCTGGGCCTTCAGGGCGGAGGAGTAGCGGTAATTATTCACCGCCAGGGTCAGCTCCTGGTCGTCCTGGAGGGGTGCGCCGTGGAACATGACGTTCTGGATGCGCTGGCCCTTGGGCTGGGACAGGTCGATCTCATAGTCCACGCCGGCAAACATATCGTAGAGGTAGTCGGGGTACTCGGGGTCGAAGGAGATATTGATATCCCCCTCCTGCCACTGGTTGTAGCACTCGGCGGACCACTCCATGTAAGCCTTGAGCTCCGCGCCGGTGACGCTCACCCGGTAAAGGGTGTTGTCAAACTTGTAGATGTCGAAGATGTTGCCGTAGTTGATGTCGCCCTTGGGCAGATCGCTGGTGCCCTTGAAGAGGGCGGCGGCGGAGACGTCGGCGCCGGAGTTCTCCAGCTGGACGGTGTTGATCAGATCCATGACGGCGGTATCCATCACCCGGCCGGCGGGGATGCCGCGGATCTCGTTCTCAGGCTGGAAGCGGGCGGTAGTGCTTCCCAGGGACGCGCCGCCCTCGCCCTCGTCGCCGGAGCCGCCGCCGTTGATGTAGTCGATGGTCTTCTGATGGGCCTCGGCCACCAGGGGGATCTCCCGGAGCTCCTGGCTGGGGGTCACGCCGGTCATATCCACAATCTCCACCGAGCTGTCAATGATCTGATTGTCGGCGTCCAGGGTCAGATCAAAGCGGGCGATGTCCCGGCCGCCGTTGCGCACGCCGCCGATGACGGTGGAGCCCTGCTTCTCGTTGACCACCACGTGGTTGTGGGCCACCTGGAGCACGTCGATCTCCGGGTTGTCGTCCAGAATCTTCTGGGCGGAGTCGGAGCCGCCCTCCTCGTCAAATTCGGCGTACATGCCCATGTGGGCGGACACCATGATTACGTCGGCCTGGTCGCCGATCTCGTCGATGGCCTTGCCGACGGCCACGTTGGCGGCCTCATAGACGGCGTCGTCAATGCCGTCCTTGCCGCTGTCCCAGATGGGGACATCCGGGGTGACCACGCCGATGACGGCCAGCTTCACGCCGCCCCGCTCCACAATCGTCCAGCCCGCGCCGGTGACCGGCTCGCCCTGGGCGCCGGTGACGTTGGCGGCCAGAACCGGGAAGCTGGCCTGTCCCAGAATGGACTGCATGGTGGGGATGCCCCAGTTGAACTCGTGGTTGCCCAGGGTCATGGCGTCATAGCCCATGTAGTTCATGGCGGTGACGACCGGATGGGGCTCCTCCGGGGTCTTGTTATACAGATCGTCGGTCATGATGGTGCCCTGGATGTCGTCGCCGGCGTCGACGAGGAAGGTGTTGGGGTTCTCGGCCCGCACTTGCTGGATGTAGGTGTAGAGCCTGGCCATGCCGTTGTTGTCGGTCTCCGCGTTGTCTTCGTAGGAATAGCCCCAGATATTTCCGTGCATGTCTGAGGTGCCCAGGATGGTGATGTGCTTCTCGCCCTCTGCCTCAGCCGCAAAGGCGGCGGGCAGCAGGGATGCCAGCAGAGCTGCCGACGCCAGCAGGGAGAGCAGATGTCTTCCGCGGTGCTTTTTCATACGAGAGGGGTCCTCCTGATTTTATATTTGCCAGGCCATGTCCCCTGGCTGGTATCTTAATGGTAACACGGTCCGCCTGGCAAGTCACCTGATTTTTTCTTTATTTACAAAATTTTTTCTCAGCAATGACTTTGCCGGCGGGTTTCCATTTTCCCATTTCTATGCTATAGTGCAGATGATATCGCGTTTCCCGGCCCAACCGGGCGGGAAAGGAGAGGAGAGAGCTGACATGGGAGAGGGCGCGCGCTGTCCCTGGGCAAAAACGGAGCATGAGATTTTGTACCACGACACGGAGTGGTGCCGGCCCTGCCGGGACGACCGGGCGCTGTTCGAGCTGCTGGAGCTGGAGGGCTTTCAGGCCGGGCTGAGCTGGAAGCTGATTCTGGAGCGGCGGGCGGCCCTGCGGGCGGCCTTCGCGGATTTTGAGCCGGCGGCGCTGGCCGGGTGGGGGGAGGACGAGGTGGAGGCCGCTCTGGCCGCCCCCGGCGTCATCAAAAACAGGAGCAAGGCCCGCTGCGCCGTCACCAATGCCCGGGCCTTTCTGGCCGTGGCGGAGGAGTGGGGCAGCTTTGCCCGCTACCTCTGGCACTGGGTGGACGGCGTGCCGGTGGACCACCGGCTGGAGCGGCCGGAGGACATGCCCGCCGAGGACGACCTGTCCCGCCGGGTGAGCGCCGACCTGAAAAAGCGGGGCTTCCGCTTTGTGGGGCCGGTGATTGTCTACTCCTACCTCCAGGGGGCGGGGCTCATCAACGACCATCTGGTGACCTGCCCATGGCACGGAGAGGGACTATAATTTGCAGGATTGCTTGCAAAATAAAACGGATGGTGCTATGATGTCCCTATAAAATGAAGGACTGCTTGCGAGGAGGCACCTGTACCATGAGCATCCAATACCGCTCCGAGCACGACTCCGTGGGGGAGAGGTCTGTCCCCAAGGACGTCTACTACGGCGTCCAGTCCCTGCGGGCGGCGGAGAACTTTCCCATCACCGGGCTGGCCGTACATCCGGAGCAGATCAACTCCATCGCGGAGATCAAGAAGGCCTCCGCCATCACCAACCTGGAGATCGGCCTGCTGGACAAGCGGGTGGCCGACGCCATCGTGCGGGCCTGCGATGAGATTGCGGCGGGCCGGCTCCACGAGGCGTTCATCGTGGACCCCATCCAGGGCGGCGCGGGCACCAGCCTGAACATGAACGCCAACGAGGTCATCGCCAACCGGGCCATCGAGCTGCTGGGCGGGGAGAAGGGGGACTACGCCCTGGTCAACCCCAACGACCACGTCAACTACGGCCAGTCCACCAACGATGTGTTCCCCTCGGCGGGCAAGCTGGCGGTGCTCAAGCTGCTGGTGCGGGCCCAGATCCAGCTCGAGCGGCTCTCTGAGGCCCTGGAGGCCAAGGCGGAGGAGTTTGACGACGTGCTCAAGATGGGCCGCACGCAGATGCAGGACGCGGTGCCCATCCGTCTGGGGCAGGAGTTCCGGGCCTACAGCCGGGCGGTGCGCCGGGACATCGCCCGCTTCGAGCGGGCCAAGGACGAGATGCGCCGCCTCAACATGGGGGGCACCGCCATCGGCACCGGCATCAACGCCGACGAGCGGTATCTGCGCCGCATCATCCCCAACCTGTCCAAGGTCACCGGGCTTGAGCTGGTGCAGGCCTCCGACCTCATCGACGCCACCCAGAACCTGGACGGGCTCGTGGCCGTGTCCGGCGCGGTTAAGACCTGCGCCGTCAACCTGTCCAAGATGTCCAACGACCTGCGGCTCATGTCCTCCGGCCCCCGCTGCGGCTTCAGCGAGATCAACCTGCCGCCCCGGCAGAACGGCTCCTCCATCATGCCGGGGAAGGTCAACCCCGTCATCCCCGAGGTGGTCAGCCAGGTGGCCTTCAACATCATCGGAAACGACGTCACCGTCACCATGGCCGCCGAGGCGGGCCAGCTGGAGCTCAACGCCTTCGAGCCCATCATCTTCTACAACCTGATCCAGAGCGTGGAGACCCTGACCTACGCGGTACATACCTTTGTGGACAACTGCGTCACCGGCATCACCGCCAACCGGGAGCGGTGCCGGGACATGGTGGAGCACAGCGTGGGCATCATCACCGCCCTGTGCCCCCACGTGGGCTATGAGAAGGCCGCCGAGGTGGCCAAGCGGGCCATCGAGACCGGTGCGCCGGTGCGGCGGCTCATTCTGGAGGAGGGCCTGCTGGACGAGGCGGCCCTGGACAAAATTCTGGACCCCTACTCCATGACGGAGCCCGGCATCTCCGGCAAGGAGCTGCTGGAGGGGTGAACGGCCGGGGCCTCCGCCCGTGCGGAGGCCCAATTTCCTGTCATACCTTCCACAAAGGAGCGAGGTTCTGTGGAAAAGTCTCTGTTTACCTGCCCCATCTGCGCCGCCCCCCTGGAGCGGGGGGAGCGGGCCTATGCCTGCCCCAACGGCCACGCCTACGACAAGGCCAGAGAGGGGTATGTCCATCTGCTGCCCGCCAACAAAAAGCACTCCAAGGCCCCCGGCGACGACAAGGGCATGGCGGAGGCCCGCCGCCGGTTTCTCTCCGGGGGATACTACGGCCACCTGCTGGCCGCCCTGTGCGCCCTGGGGGCGGAGTACGCCCCGCCGGGGGAGGCGGTGCTGGACTCGGGCTGCGGCGAGGGGTACTACACCGCCGGACTGTGGGAGGCCCTGGGCCGCCCGCCCCTGGCGGGAATCGACCTGTCCAAGCCGTCGGTGCGCCTGGCCGCCCGGCGGGTGCCGGAGGGGGAGTTCGCCGTGGCCTCCGCCTACCATCTGCCTCTGGCGGATGCCTCGGTGGGGCTGGTGCTCAACTGCTTCTCCCCCCTGGCCCTGGACGAGTTCCGGCGGGTGCTCCGCCCCGGCGGGGCCTTCCTCTATGTGGTGCCCGCCGCCGACCACCTGTGGGAGCTCAAGCAGGTGCTCTACGACCAGCCCTACCGAAACCGGGAGGAGGACGTCCCCTACGAGGGCTTCTCCTACGAGCGGGTGGAGCCGGTGGTGGCGGTGTTGGACGTGGCGGGGGAGGCGCTGCGCGACCTGTTCCAGATGACCCCCCATTACTGGAAGAACCCCCGGGAGGGGGCGGAGCGGCTGGCCGCCCTGGACGGCCTGCGGGTGCGGGCCTCCTTCCGCGTCCATGTGTTCCGGCGCAGGTAGGGACCGGACACTGGCTGGGTTTTATGTGCTGTGCGTTCAACTGTAGGGGCGGCCTCTTTTGCCTCTCTGGGGCAATTCACCTTCTGCCTACATCGGCCCGCCTTATGCTGGGCTGGCGCGCCTTCCATGGGAACCCTTTTTGACACCTGCTTTCTTGTCATGCCTCCGGCGGGCCCCTTTCTGAGTGGCCAGAAAGGGGCGAAAGAGCCGGTTGGGAAGGGGGGATTTCGATTTCCCCCCTTCCCAACGCCCATCCCCCTTGAAACGACCAAGAAGGGGGAATTGCGATTCCCCCTTC